>ENA-OQEX01000694-OQEX01000694.1-human-gut-metagenome-genome-assembly--contig:-NODE-694-length-16158-cov-2.019275_pt1 | contig 16158 bp, 24 predicted proteins | sample MGYA00242802_ERZ504649 | MGnify/ENA primary metagenome ERZ504649 (study PRJEB26092, sample SAMD00036194) | human gut metagenome | host: Homo sapiens | study: EMG produced TPA metagenomics assembly of...
GACTGATCCATCCCGTTCACTTCATTTCTAATCGTATCGTTGCTGCTTAAAGAATATGCCTGAATGTATTCCTCCCCATCACTCTCCGTATAAGTGTACCCGGAAACCCTGTGGTAATGCTGCCCACTATTATTCTGGATCTGTTTTCTAGTGCCGTCTGGAATTCTTCCAAAGAAGAAAAGGAATTCTTGATTTTCTGAAATTCATCAATTCCCTGCAGCATATATTTCTTTTCCATTTCCATAGCCTCTGCCAGTTCTTCATCATATACCGTATTATCAACAGCAATGAAACCTTTTACTTTTTCCGGATAATTCTGTACAAAGTTGAGTCCATATACTCCAGAAATCGAATGTACCAGCAATACACACTGCTTAATTCCCATGGTGTCCAGTGCAGCATTCAATTCACTATTGATATTATCTACAGTTCGGTTAGTCGATGCACCATCACTAAGTCCATATCCAAACGGCTCTACAATCACTATGTTAAAACTCTCATCTAAAGATTGTGCCAGAGGTTTGAAGTAGATATGCGGTGATGGAACTCCCAGTGCCGGCATCATCACCAATGTGGTTTTTCCTTCATCTGCAAATTTTTCACCACTTGCATCCAATTTTCCATACAAAGCAAGATGCATATTATTACCTTTCACTGTGATATATTTACTCGCATACCCAACTTGTGTCTTTTCCATAGCATGTACCATATTAGAATTTCCTATCAGAAATACAAACAGCATCGCAACCGCCACAATTCTTGAGATTCTCTTTTTGTATCTTCTCATACGCTTCCCCCTAAGTAAATTATTCCAAATATTTTTTCAGTTCTTCTACCCTATCTAATCTTTCCCATGGAAGGTTAATATCGTCTCTCCCAAAATGTCCATAGGCTGCCGTCTGTTTATAAATTGGACGGCGAAGATCCAACATCTGAATGATTCCTGCTGGTCGCAGATCGAATTCTCTTCTTATGATCTCTACCAGACTCTCATCTGAAATTTTTCCGGTTCCAAAAGTGTCTACCATAATAGAGGTCGGATGTGCTACCCCAATTGCGTAAGACAACTGAATTTCACATTTTTTGCCAGACCTGCGGCCACAATATTCTTCGCAACATAACGAGCAGCATAAGATGCAGAACGATCTACTTTCGTACAGTCTTTTCCAGAAAAAGCTCCGCCGCCATGCCGTGCCATACCACCGTATGTATCTACAATAATCTTGCGTCCTGTTACACCACTATCTCCGTGAGGACCACCGATGACAAAACGCCCTGTTGGATTGATGAAAAATTTTGTATTCTCATCTACCAGTTCTGTTGGAATAATCGGTTCCAATACATATTTTTTTATATCATCATGGATCTGCTCCTGTGTCACATCTGGATCATGCTGTGTTGACAGAACCACTGCATCAAGCCGGTGCGGAATACCTGCTTCGTCATATTCTATAGTAACCTGACTCTTACCGTCCGGTCTTAAATATGGCAATACACCATCTTTGCGAATTTTGGTAAGCTGCCGAGTCAATTTGTGTGCCAGTGAAATTGGATATGGCATAAATTCATTCGTTTCGTCACATGCGTAACCAAACATCATACCCTGATCCCCAGCACCAATTGCATCAAGCTCTTCTTCTGACATTTTGTGTTCTTTTGCTTCCAATGCCTTATTCACGCCCAAAGCAATATCTGCTGACTGCTCATCAATTGCCGTTAAGACGGCACAGGTATGTGCATCAAATCCATAATCTCCATTGTCATAACCAATTTCTTTGATTGTTTCTCTGACCACCTGCTGCATATCTATATATGCATTGGTCGTGATTTCTCCCATCACCAATACCATACCCGTTGTAATCGCAGTCTCACAGGCTACTCTGCTCATCGGATCCTTCTCCATAAGAGCATCTAATATGGCATCTGATATGGCATCACACATTTTGTCTGGATGCCCTTCTGTTACCGATTCCGAGGTAAATAATCTTTTCTCCATAGTGAATTCTCCTTTGTATCAATATTTCATATTTATCAATAACATAAAATATCTTTGCCATGATTACTATACTTTTTGTCTATATTGACATTTTCTTTGCCTGATTGGCACTTCCAATTTATAATAAAAAGTAAAAAAGCAGTGCCATAAGTACACTGCTTCTTTAAATCAACCTTCAATTCACTGCTATTCATCAAATTAATACCCCTATACGTTTAAACAATATGGTTCTCATTATACTTATGTAATTGACCGCCCAATAATCTTTTCCCAATAATAATCCAGGTGTCTCTGTTATATTGATCCATATCCCTATACAATTCCATAATTTCTTTTCTATCATTTTGCTCCCGCTGCTGTTGTTCTTCCTCTTTTCTCAATATATAATCAATTGGAACTCTAAAAAATTTAGATAATGCAAGTAGCATATCTCCCGGAATATTCTCATCTCCATTTTCATATTTACTAATTGTCTGCTGACTAACTCCTATTTCTTCACCAAGCCTTGTCTGTGTCAAACCTAATTTTTTCCTTAATTCAGCAATTCGATTCACAAGTATACACCTCCATGCATCCATTTTACACTTTAATACGCCTCGTTTTACTCTTATTAGTTGTTTTACTACTATATATAGTGGTATACTATGGTATTACTATAATTCAGTAATCGTTAACAGATTTTTGAATATTCTTTTCCCTGTGTTCTTCCATAAAATTCCGTATTTTATAAAACTTAAAATACAAAAATCCAATATCCATCTTTGGTTCTGGCATTCGTATTCAATCCCAAACGTAGAAATACAGAAGCACTATGAACAAGCGAAATATTCATTTTTCAGTGGAAATAGATTATTACTAGAACATTCAAAACTATATCATTACTGAATATTCTTGCTTTAAATCATGATTCTGGTAATATGTAAACCGGTATTCCGCAGTGGAACCCGCCATTGATTGGCTTAATTACAATTCAGAAGAAATCGAACAGATGTCAAACCCAAAGCCGCTTTGCGAAGCGTAAGCTGACTCTATATTGTTGAAAATTCTTGTATCCTGCATAATGCCAATCGTTTTCCTGATCACTGGACAGTATGAACTTCGATACTAGATTATTCAATTACAGTATAGGATTTTTGACTCTTCTAAATAATGTTGTAGTTTTTCCTGCGTGCTCTCATTTCAACATCGAGGTTTCTAAAATCTTTTTGCAGTGATAAAAAAATTAAGCCTTGAAAGGTTGCTGTAGAATTGCACCCTTTCAAGGCTCAGTACGAATCGCATACTTTTTTACTAATATATCATTATTTTCTATTTATTAGTTATCATTATTTGAAAACGGTCCTGGCAACGGAGTAAGGTTTGCTGCACATGCATCGCCCACGCATCCATTAAGTGGGCAAGCATTAATTCCACATGCTGCTGCTCCGCAACCATCTACTCCACAAACATTAGCTCCACATACTGCTGCCCCGCAGGCATTTCCACCACACCCTACATCAGCTAAACATCCAACGCCTCCAACACATCCGCCAGCTCTAGACTGACCATATCCATTTCCTATGTATTCGCTACCCATAGCATTTCTCCTTTCTTGAATAAGTATGCTCTTCGTTATGTAAATAATATATTAGTCACAATATGTAATAACATATGCCAACCTTTAATATACCGTTTTAACTTTCATAACTTATACTATACGTCCATATCTAATTTATCCAAATCTACGATTTCGTCTGATATAGATATAAATTCTGAATTATGCGATATTAAAATAATTATTTTATCTCTTTTTATTTGATTTAAGTAGACTTGTAAACATCTTATGCTCTCTTCATCTAATGCAGATGTCGGCTCATCTAAAATAATTACCGGTGGATTTTTATATAATACCCTTAATATAGAAAGTTTTTGTTTTTCTCCTCCAGACAAATTTGAATTTTTTTCTCCAATAATGGTCTCTAATTTCTTTGGCAGACTTTCTATGAATGAATACAAATTTATCTTTTTTGCTATATAAAACAATCGCTTTAAATCTATGCTGTCTTCACTATCCATTGATACATTATATCTTACCGTATCCGCTAATAACACCGGTTCCTGTTCACATATTCCAAAACACATTTTTCTTGTTTTATAAATATCAATTTGATCTAAAGATAAAGCATCATAACATATCTCACCTGCATATTCTCTATTATAGAACCCTATAATCAAATCTACCAAAGTGCTTTTCCCTATTCCATTTTTTCCGATGATGGAATATATTTTCCCTTTTTTAAATTCTAAACTAATATCACGGAATATACATTTCTTATCATAACAGAACATTATATTCTTTAATCTTATTTGGCTAATATCCTTTAACTCTACCCCAGCGTTTTCATCACTTTCTAAATCTAATATCTGCTTTAATCTTGTATATGCCACTTTATTGTCCTGTATTGTCTTTGTTAATGAAAAAAATATCTCGAAGCTTCCATCATTATACCAAAGTAACTCAGCATAATTGTTAATTGACCTACACTAAGTTTACCCCTAATAACTAATGCCCCACCCATTATAAAAATTCCTATTTGGGCTAAAGACATTATCAAAGAATCTAAACTTGAAAATAGATACGAAATCTTTTGATATTGAAGACTTACTTTCAAAATAATTTTGAAACTCTTTCTTTAACCGACTTAAAAAGCTTCATATATAGCCTGCATTTTTACAAAGAGAATATTATCAAATTGCTCGAATAATTTTGAAAAATAATTTGCTTGTGCTTCTGTCAAAATAAATTGTGCTTTAAAAAGGATTTTCTTTAATATCTTATACGATAATGCATAAGCACATATTATGGCTATAAATAGCAATGTAATATTGCAACTAAATTGAACCAATACAAAAATGGACAGTAAAAGTTTTAAACTATTTATTAATATCCCTTGTACAATATTGATGCAAAATGTAATAACCTGATTAGAATCATTGTTGACTCTTTGGTTTAAATAAGCCATATTCTGCTTTTTTAAAAATGAAACTGGCAAATGTTGTATGTGGCGTATCACATCACTGTTCAAGTCATAGCCCATTTGAGTTTGCATCTTTATATACACTCTATTAACAATATACCCTATCAACTGATTAAAAACAAAAAGCCCGAAAAAGGCAAAGCAATATCTATAAATTTTACTGATATTATCCGCTACTATCAGATAATCAATAAAATTGCCGCTTATATAGGGAGAAATCATAGAAAACATACTACTTGTAAGACACAGCACCCCATAACAAATCACGCTATACTTATTTTTTATCAGATACTTTCCACACATTTTAAAAATGCTTGCCATAACTTCTCCCTCAGATTACTAATCACAATTTTATTCTTGCTTTTTTAGGATTATCCATAAGATAGAATACTGATAGTTCTTCCCCCTCTTTTGGGCAACTAGTACCTACTCCAATAAATTTTCTTTTTTTATAATTAACACCAGAAACACTATATTGCACAGTAATAACCGTTGGAAAATCAGCTCCATCTAATAAATGTGTTCGAATAGGTTTTTTATTAATTTTCAACCACCATAATCTATTAGTTGAAATTACTGTTCCTTTAGTGCAAGCTTCCATATATATTACCCCCAGTTTTATATTTTCCCCTTAAAATACCGTAACACCTGCTTTTCAAGTACGCCTTTTACTTTAAAGCACCCTTTCGAGTGGTAACTATTAGTTTCGTTATAACTAACCACCCCACATCCACCACCACAAGCTGGTAAATATACACATTCTTTACATTCTTCATTCTCTAATGGGTTATGAGACATCCAATCATAAAATGAATATTTTATGTTATCAATATTACCGTTCTCATTAATATTCCCCATCAAATGTTGCTCATCCCCTGCATGTTCCCAACATTTATATAATTCACCATTGGGAGTGACAGTAAACTGACTATCAGCATATAATCCACAATAAATCCATCTATGAAATGGTTTTGTATATAAAGTAAACCCTTCCATTTCAGCCTTACTCCATAATTTACTCAATACCTCTCCTACAATACTTTCACTTAAACAATTCCCTGAATATGCAGAACATGCTTGCGTAGAACCTCTAACGATTCCAAAGTCAACATTGCAATTTGTTAGACCTTTTCCATTAATTCCAAGATATTCCAAAAGTGTACTCACTTCATCCAAATTATTCTTATCCACATTGATTCTTATAACCGTATGTATATCGGCACATTTATTGTTTAGCAATTCTAAAGCCGAAATAATCTGTTCAAATGAACCTTTTCCATCCTTATATTTTCTTCTTGCATTATGCGTATCAGGCATACCATCAAGAGTTATTTGTATCTGCTGACAATTATAATTTATTAATTGGCTTACTATCTCTGCTGTTAATAAAGTTCCATTCGTTATTATCCCTGATGCAAACTCTATATTTTTTTTCTGCACAGAATTTCTTTAATGCATCTAAAATATAAAATCCACATTCTATATTAAGTAATGGCTCTCCTCCAAACAGATTAATATACATACTTTTTGAATTTCTTGCTTTTGCTTGGTTTATCATAAACCCTATAAATCTATCTGCGGTTGCTTTATTCATTCTTGTTGTTCTACATCCTGCCCCCTCATAGCAATATATACAAGCTAAATTACATGCCCAAGTTAGCAGTACTGTTGCCGATAATACACTATTATTGAATCTTGTTTGGTTTTGAATGTAGCTAAAATATCTATTTTCTTCAACCTGATCATCCACAATAATTCCTTTTTCAAAAAATCATCATATAATTCTTTATTAAGTTGATCTGGTAGATTATTATCAATTATTTCTTCAACACCTGTAGATATTTTAAAACACTCTCCTGAAAGCGTATTAAATAAAACTCTTTTATTCCCTTCTTTGATTATCAGATTAAATTTAGAAAATTTCATGTACACTTCCTCCTTGTTGCCTACATAAAATTATAGTATTTTTTAACTTTAAAGTTACTTGTTACCTAAACCGTATCTCCTTAATCATCATGTCATCAGTAATCTCTATTAAGATCGATACTTAGCTATGCACTTCCATCAATACAATCATTTAAACAATCTACCTGTATTTTTCCGCAATCATCACTGTACACATTAACTTCTTCCTCTGTCAGTTCCAACTTTTCATTCATACTATTACCTCCTTAATTTTCCGTATGTAAAACAATTTTAAATATATCCCTTTTCTAATTTAACGACTACAACTTATGTCTATTTTGCATTTTTTTCTTCCTACATGGATTCACTATCTTTCTCCCATACATTTCTTTATTTTTTCAAGATATTGAACATAATTTTCAAGTTTTTCTCTATTTTTATCCTGCTGTTTGTAATAAAATAGCACATATTTAAACATTGCTTTTGCAAAAATACATTTACGGTCATATTCTCCTTCCGAAGCCATACATTTCCCACCACATATATAACGATAATCGCATTCCTTACATATTTCTTTATAGTCCACACAAAATAACTGCTTTATTTCATCTTCCTTCAGCAAACAGTCTTGAGTTTTCAAAATCTTTTCAGAACTATCTGTAAGTATATTGCCCATTCGAACCTGATTCTTTTCCATACACTGACACATATAAATATCGCCTTCCGGGAAAATTGCCATAACTTTTCCATAACCCCCACAAGAATTTCTTACCTGAATCCTTTGGTAAAAGGCTTCTCCTATTTTTTTATTCTCGTATCCCTGTTTCAATATATATTTTGCTATCTTCAGGTTCATATCAAGATGTTCCATATCTGATAAAATTTTAGAGTTTTCTTTCGCCCTACCCACGGATGAAACAATATTAAAAAGAACATTAATGTCATATTTAGCAGCTATATCAATCAATCGATACAAATCCACTTCATTAGTTTTCTCATAAATAAAGCTAAGAACCACCTTTATTCCAGCTTGCTGACACATCTCGATATGATTAATTAGCTGCTGCTCCTTTTCAGGCGTTCCAAACATGTGCATGGTACTGAAATCAATTTCGTCTATATATCCTTTGAGTTGTTCTGTTAATTCTTTGGTGATTGCAAGACCATTGCTCTGCAGTGTTATGGGGCAAGTCAAACCATTTCTTAATGCTTTTGCAATTTCCACAATTTGATCTTTAATCAGTGGCTCTCCACCTGTAAGAATCATTTTATGTGGTTTATTTTTCTGAAAGAACGGAATCACCTTATTCTGTATATCCTCCAGCTTAAATTCTTTTTCTGGACGAAGCTTGTCGTTTGCACTGATCGCACAAAAATCACAATTCATATTACATTTCCTGGTTACCATCAAATATACCGTATTGATTTTCTCATGATTATTTTCTATTTCCTTTATAAATTCAGTTTGCTGCTTCCATACAGGGAATAACTTTTCCTGAAACTCTGGTTTATCTAAATTGTCTGCAAATCTTTTACTTACCCCCAGGCAGACTTTTCCTACCGGATCAATTAAAGCCACTTTTTCTCCCTCAGTTATCTTAATAAACTCATTCATCTTACTTTCCATGACGTAAATATCTCCTTTCATATTCTTGTTTCAGCTTTTCAAGCTGTTTTTCAGTTAAGTTTGTTTGAATCAGATGATACATCCACTTCGTCATTTCACAATTCACTTTTATAGGTTGATATACATTTTGGTGAATTTCATAATTTGCCACCTGACAGCCTCTTGTTTTACAATGTCTAATATATTGACATTCTTTACACATTGTATCCTCTTGATCCTCTAGGTAAATAATCTCTCGAATCCTCGGAACATCCAACCCGACTTCTACAGAACCGATTTTAAATTCTGGAAGTTCCGCACAAGTATAAATCCCACCATCCGTTGTTACATAGCAAGTTGTCAAACCCGCCTTACATGCATAAAATGGACATGGAATCAGGATGATTTCAGATATTGTTCCCAGAGATTCCAGAAGATTACTTCTTGATTTTTTTGTATATATGCTTTATATAAGCCAAATACTTTCTCTATCTGCTCTCGTAATCCCTGTATCTGCTCATCACTCCAGGAGCAATAATAATCAATTCCTGATTCTAATTTTTTAATTCCTAAATCAAGCAAAAACTGGAAACTTTCTGCATAATATTGATAGTTATACTTGTCACAACACTGGCTACCGAAATCTGATTTCCTGTTTCCTGCTCATATTTTCTCAATAACGGAAGATTCTTCATGATTTTTTCAAAACTTCCATTTCCTGCATAGTCTCTCCTGTTCAAATTCTGAACATACTCAGGACCATCTAAACTCACCTTCACCTCAAATGTATTTTCCACAAAAAATCAATTATCTCATCTGTAACTAACGTTCCATTTATCGTAGTACTGAACTTGCATATTAAGTTTGTTTCCTGGCATTTTTTCTTCGTATAATCTACAGCATCTTTTATCAGATTAAATGCCATAAGAGGTTCCCCTCCAATAAAGTAAACCATAAGTGTCCGATCATGCTGCTTATTTGCTTCATGCACAGCAATATCGATTACCTTTTGAGCCGTTTCTAAACTCATGTATGTATTTTTCTTCTCGCCCAGGTAGCAGTAAGTACAATTCAAATTGCACTTATTTATAATCTCTAATGACAATGTATACATTTTCCTGCCTCCTAAACTGTAAATTGGTTCAAATTTCTATTTGTTTTCTTCTGGAAATCCAATCTTTCCACCATATTAAATAAGGGATATCGCAAAACAATTTCTGTCTTCGGATGTTCCATGGCATATATCCTGATTCTCTCTTTATACTCACATATTTCCTGATAATTGTTGTGATCAATAAATAGCACCGGATACTGCTCTGCTGTTTTTTTATTTCTCAATTTTTCCATTCCACTTTCAAAAGTATCACATCTCTCTGTTCTCGTAACTTCCCGTATGAAACGCTGCTCTAAAGGTTCTTCTATACGGTTCGTTAGAAAATAACATTGTTTCTGCTTCAATGTTTGATATGGATAATAGTGATTCAAAGTGTTGAGAGTAAACTGTAAAATTGCCTGTTGATACTGTTTCTCATAGTTACTCAAATAGCCTGTTACTACAGCACAGGCAAGGCTATTTCCTGGATGTAGCACCGGTATTCCTAAGTGGTATAAAAAGAAAAGCCCACAAGAAAAAATTACATCATTTTTCTTTTCATCATATTGAAGCACTTGTACCGGATACTCCATATCCAGGCATCTTACCCCCATTACAAAGGGGAAGGAAGCTGGATAGGTTGCTTCTGCTTTCTGATTGGAATATGCAGCCACAATCAAAATACCCTTTTCTGTAGCAGCCCTACACACTTCCTCGATTTCTTTGTGATACTTGTACTCATCTCCCATACTCATATTGATTATATCTACCTGTTCCTCTATCAGTAATTCAATACCTTCTATCATATCCAGAACCGTACTCTTTTTGTTCTTCCTCACAATGGGTACCAGAACAATTTCAGCTTCTGGGGTTTTCCTTTAAAATAAAAGAACAGACATATTCTGCATGGGTAAATCCAAAGGCATCTTTGCTGTATGCCTGGTCTTTCCACTTGTAGTCTATTTTTACAATTTTCTTATCCTGAAAAAAAAGGATTATCAAAAGATCCATTGGAATCCAAAACACCTATCCTCACTTTTCACTCACCTGCCTTATTATGTAGCTTCTCCAAATCCACAATAACATCTGCCTCTCGCAATTCTTCCAGATTGTGCGTAGAAAAAATAATAATTTTATCCCCTGATAATTCATGCAATAATTGGTAAAAACGCCCTCTTCGCTTTTCATCAATATTCGCTGTCGCTTCGTCAAAAATCAGAATTTGTGAATTTTTCAAAATATTCCTCATAATATCCAAACGCCGCCTTTGTCCCTCTGAGAAATTGCATGGATCTATCTTTATCTCGGTATCCCATACCATTTCTAAAGTATGGATTTCATCATACAAATCCAAGCACTTTGCCACTGTATCCATTTCTTCCTCCGAAACAATATGTAGTAATCCCATATTCCGTCTTACCGTATCATTGAAGAACTGTGTACGCTGCATAACATATCCTGTATTTTTCCAATAGCTGTTAATATCTAATTCCTGCAAATCTGTGTTATTCACAACTACTTTTCCTTTTGTCGGTTGATACACACCTGTTATAATTTTGAACAGAGTGCTTTTGCCTTGTCCACTTTTTCCATGAACTCCGTAAAGAGTGCCTTTTTCGAACTTCAAATTGAGCCGGTCAAATACCTTCTTATTCGACTCTGTATAAGAAAAGCTCATCTCTTCTAAGGAAATGTTGTTAACTGTTGTTACTTCCTCTCCATCTCCTTGTTTCTGATCCGGATACTGAAGCAGACCATTGATATCCTTTAAGGAAACTACGGCTGTATGGTACTCGTTAGCAAATTGTGCAATTCCAATAATAGGATTCATAATAATTGTTTGGTAATTCATCAATGCCATAATGGTACCTATGGTCATATTCTCTTTAAATACTTCTTGTGCACCTACTACCCAAATTATGACTGTTCCAATAAACTGAATTACAAGTATCGTAGATGTATTCAATATGTACAATAAATTCTGGCGATTCGTCTCTTTTTTATATTTCTGGTTGTTCTCAAAGTACCTATCATGCACATATTGCCCACATTGAAAGAGTCTTGTAATAAACCAATTATCATAGGTATTTGTTAGCACACTGGTGATACTATTGTATCCTTCCAGAACTTGACTACTGGTTTCCTGTATCAATTTTCCAAGAATTCTGCTGATAAAAGGAACGCTGACAAGTAAAATAATATTAGATACGGCAATTCCCTTATGGATAGAAAACATATACGGAGGAACCACTACCAGGATAACAATATTAGAAATCAGTGTAATAATGCTTGTGATACCACATTGTTTCACTGCTGAAACATCTTTATCCACTTTTAGCAAAATGTCACTTAGCTTTATCTTCTCAAAAAAATTTACACTTACTGTTGATAATTTATCTTCTACCTTTTGTCGCATATCTGCTGCTATCTCTTCCGATATGACAGCCACAACATAACGCTGTACATAATTCATAAGGTAGTTTAGAAGTACCATTCCCAGGAACACCGCCAGAAGGAACATAAACGCAGATAAACTGGTACTTTGCGGATTTCCCAAATCATCTATCACTTCTCCTTGCAGTTCTGGACGCACCAAAGAAACCCCAGCTGTCAATACAATTATTGCTATCGTTAAAATGTAATAAGGTAGTAGCTTTTTCTTAAAAGCATACTCTTTTAAAAATCCAAGATATGCACGTTTATTTTTACTTTTCATCTTTTAACCTCTGGGCAATCTTCTCACCAAACTCACTGAATTTTAAATTTTCCTCCTGGATATAGTCTATATACACGCCTAATTTTTCTCTAATTATTTCAATCGGCTGCTGTAAATAATATCCAAGAATTTGTACCATTGCCTTATAAAAGATATGTTCAAAGATGCACTCTGCATCCGATGGTACATTAATCTTCCCTGTATTGATAAAATTCATATATCCGCATTTCATACCATGACAAAAATCTCGGATTGTACATCCCTTACACTTCGGATCGGTTTTATCAAAATTAGATATCGCTATTAATTTTGCCTTCCTTATATCAACACCTTCCTTAATATTGCCTATACAATATTTTTCATTGCTTGTAAGAAATCCACACGGGTATATCTGACCATTCGGAAAAATCTTGAAATTTCCAATTCCAGCATCGCACATACCAAAGCAGTTTCCAAAATCACACAACATATTAAACATTTTTCCATCAAATTGATCTATGTTAAAAATTCTGCCGATGCTGCCTCATCCAAATAGTACTGCAAAATTTGTCCCACCTGCTTCTCAAATTCTATCTTCAGATCATCAGATATTTTTAAATATACATCCATAATCATACCGATGTTATCCAGACCATGCTCATGCAGATAACAGATGTTTTCGAACATATGCGGAATGGTATTTTCTGTGACCGTCATTCTTACAGAAAAATTCAAACCACTATCCTTTATCTTCATGATATTCTCAAAAATTTTGTCATAGCAAGAAACTCCATCTTTCGCAACCCTGTTCAAATCATGGGTTTCCTTATTCCCATCAAAACTAAGACGTACTGTAAAATGATTTTCTTTCATAAATGCAATGAACTGATCATCCATCAGGGAACAATTGGTAGTAATATAATACTTTACTTCCCTTTCCGGATAATTACTTTGAATATAGGATGCTGCCTGGTAAATTAAATCTTTCTTCAGCAAAGGCTCACCGCCTAAAAAATCAATTAAGACTTTACCTCTATCCCCATAATTCATCATAAACTCCAAAGAGTCTACAAGTGTTTTTTCATTTAACTGATAATGGTTATGGTAATCCTCATAACAATACTGGCATTTAAATTACAATCTGTCGTTATATAAAGCGTAAAACTAAACATTAATATTTCTCCTTTGCTTGTATTTTAAAAATAATTGTAACCAACTTTTTACATTTATCCATATAATTTGCTTATTTTATATATTTCAGTGCTTACTCTAAAAAAGATCGGGTAATCAAACTTTTTGAGTGGCTATGTTCGTGAGGGTTTTTCATGAGGGGCGTTTATGATGAGCTGGTTTGAGGGGACATCGTGAGGGTTTTCTCCTTTGATCTGCTTGTTCACTCAAAATATCATAATAAAAATACCTGTCAAGGACTTGCTGCAATACAGTGCGAACACGCATCCTTGACAGGTTTTCTTATTATGATGAATAATAATCAAGCCAGATAAATGGTAAGAATCTGGCATACTTCACCAGACCCTCATAATAAACCCTCAAACTAGGCCCTCACGAAGAACCCTCATTAACTCCTATCAAAAATTAATGAGACCCTCATTAAGTTTGGCAAACCCTCACGAAGTTTGATTATCCAAAAGATCCTGGCATTTGATTTCTCAATACCAAGACCTTTTTAACATTATTTATAAATTCCAACTTCCTTACCAAATTTATACATATATTGAGTTACCGTCTGTATAGCATGCTGTACAGATTTTCTACCTGCACTATCATAGGAACTTTCCTTTTGAGCCTCCGCCACAAGCCCTTTCGCATATTTTGCTGCAGAATACATCAAATCTCCTGTTGATGTATTTAATGCGGTTGTATATACGGAGGAACCAAACGAACTACCTGCTATTGTGTAAGATTTACGGTTTTTATCAACATATTTTTCAAAAGCGGAATGATTGCTGTTTATCGCTGTCAAGTTCGATGCATGATGCGGTTCGTTTAAGTCCGATACATAATGGGTGCCTTTTCCTAAGTTTGACATAGCCAATTGTACATCCCCTGCACGATACGCATTTACTGCTGCCTGAAAATATGACTCTGCTCTTGTCCTAGCTGTCGGAGATTTTTGGCCAAGCCCGTTTTTTCCAGTATCAGGATCATAAAAGTGTCCTGCAAAAGTTCCTGCATCTGTTTCATTTCCAAGTTTATCCGGCCAGTCGGTTGCCTCCATAAGGATAGATGAGTTCAGCTCACCATTGAATGCACTATTTCCTTTATCATTGCTCAGAATTTTAAGTGCGTTTGCAACAATATACTGATGTGTATGATCTACCCGCCAGACGAAAATCTTTCATCTGGATTTGTACCATGCTCAATCGGAACTCCTTCCCCGTAAAGTTCATCTGAACCATTCGCAATATCCTGCACTTTCGTTGGAAGTTCTGGCTGTTCCGCTGCCATAACTGGCATCGTTCCCAATAAAGCCCCCACTGATACCATGGCAATAAATAGTTTCATTTTTTTTCGCATACCCATGCCTCCTCTTCTTTTTTCTTTATCTTACATCTTAATTTAAAAAAGAAAACAATATTTGACTAAATTGCGTTTTTTTAACCTTATTTGGATATAAAAAGTGATACTTACTTTCGTAAATACCACTTATTATTCTATACTTCGATAGGAATAAGAATCGATACTGAAAACATATCATCCACCACATTAAATGATACCTCTCCCCATATTCTCTCACAACACGCCTAATATTCTTCACTCCAAATCCATGATTTTTTTATCTTCCTTTGATGTTTCCATTACCGAATTTCCACGTAAAGCTTCTGCCTGGCTTTCTCTCAAACTGTTTTCACATATAATAGATAGAAATCCTTTTATTTTTCTAGCCTTTAGCTGTACTAAACATTCTATTTTCGGATTATCCGCTTTCATGAGTTGGCATTCTCGTAGTGCATTGTCGATTGTATTTGAGACAATCACACATAGATCTTCATTTTTAACTCGCTTAAATGGTGTAAAGTCTGCAAATACTTTAAACTCAATCTTTTTTTCAAGAGCTTCCAGTCTTTTTGCATGTAATAGGTTATCAAGAAATGCATTGCCTGTTTTATAATAGCTTTGATAAATGTCCAACTTACTTTCAATTCCATCTATGTATTCTTGCTTCTGTTGATAATCCACATTCCCTCTTAATGCCTCCAAATGATTTTTAATATCATGAGAAATCTTTCTAATGTTTTCCATATCATTGGATTGTTTCATATAATAATCGTATTGTAAACTCATCTCGCTAATCTGCAAGTTCTTTTTCATTCTCAATCTTTTTAACATTCAAATAATTTTCAAGAACAACAATATTACAAACCGTCCCCATAAACACCACAATACACACAACTATAATAGTTATTATTGACCATACATTGTCAACAATCATCCTTTTGTCGTTATATAACTGATCCGCACATATTGCCATTACTACTATATTGATAAACAACGGAATAATAATTGTAACAACGTTCAGTCCAGAAAGTAATAATGGGATTTTATTTACAATCTTTTTTATTACCAAATTCCCAATAATAATTACTATTTCAGCAATCAAAATCATATGGATTTGATATTTTTCAGACAGATCTGCTAATATTCCATCACTACTATATCTATAGAAAAAATGCAACTAATCAGTTGACCTAAAAGTATAACTGATAAGAAAACGCTCCCAAGTAATAAACAATATTTTATACTATACTGGAATAGAAAATGTCCTATAATCATAACTATAATGATAATGCTACATAATTATATACAATATGTAGTTCTGCTCCA
>ENA-OQEX01000696-OQEX01000696.1-human-gut-metagenome-genome-assembly--contig:-NODE-696-length-16147-cov-3.215793_pt1 | contig 16147 bp, 18 predicted proteins | sample MGYA00242802_ERZ504649 | MGnify/ENA primary metagenome ERZ504649 (study PRJEB26092, sample SAMD00036194) | human gut metagenome | host: Homo sapiens | study: EMG produced TPA metagenomics assembly of...
CATGGACTTCAAGGTGGCCGGTACTTCCGAGTTCATCACCGCCCTGCAGCTCGACACCAAGCTCGACGGCATCCCCGCCGACATCCTGGCCGCCGCTCTGCAGCAGGCCAAGGAAGCCCGCGCCACGATTCTCGAGGTCATCAACGAGTGCATCGACGGCCCGGCCGAGATGAGCGAGTTCGCTCCGCGCATCATCACCACCTCCGTCCCGGTTGAGAAGATCGGCGAAGTCATCGGCCCGAAGGCAAGATGATCAACCAGATTCAGGAGGACACCGGCGCTGAAATTGCCATCGAGGATGACGGTACCGTCTTCATCTCCTCCGAGGGTGGCGAGGCTGCTGAGAAGGCCAAGGCCATCATCGACCAGATTGCCAACCCGCACGTGCCCGAGGCCGGCGAAACCTACAACGGCAAGGTCGTCAAGACCACGTCGTTCGGCGCTTTCGTGAACCTCACCCCCGGCACCGACGGCCTGCTGCACATCTCCCAGATCCGCAACCTCGCCAACGGCGAGCGTATTGACGCTGTCGAAGACGTGCTCAAGGAAGGCGACACCGTTGAGGTGATCGTTCAGGGTGTCGATGATCGCGGCAAGATCTCCCTGGCCATTCCTGGTTTCGAGGATCAGGAGAACAACGCCCGCCCGAGCCGTGGCGATCGCGATGACCGCCGTGGCGGCCGTGGCCGTGGTGACCGTGACGATCGCCGTGGCGGCCGTGGCCGTCGCTCCGAGCGCGATGACCGTGACTTCGACGATCGTGACGACCGTCCGCGTCGCCGTCGCTCCGATGACTTCGAGGATGATTACGACGACCGTCCGCGTCGCCGTCGCTCCGATGACCGTGACTTCGATCGCGATGATCGCGATGATGATCGTCCGCGTCGCCGTCGTTCTGCCGACCGTGACTTCGACGATCGCGATGACCGTGATGCTCGCGACTCCCGTGACGATGATCGTCCGCGTCGCCGTCGCTCTTCCGATCGCGATGACCGTGGCGATCGTGATGACCGCCGTGGCGGTTCCCGTGGCCGTGGCCGTGGCTCGGACCGTAACCCGCGCTACGCCACCGACGACAACTACGACGACTACCGCGCCGACCGCGAAGAGCGTACTGAGCGCCCGCGTCGCCGCGTCCGTCGCGACTTTGATCCGTTCGAGGACTAAATCCCTCTCACGGATCGGTCGCGGCATAGCCGCTCCCCTCACCTACGGGAAGCCCGTAGGGCTTCCCGCTTAACGGTTCGGCATTCGAGGACTGATCGTTCTCTAGCTTCTCTCGGGTGAGAAGGGCTTGATCGCAAACCAAAAGGCTTCTATACCGTTTCATTCGGTATAGAAGCCTTTTTGGTTTTTCGGCTTCTTCGCGCTGCATATTTCGATGTTGAATAAGGCACTCGTGCTGCCGCCATGTACGTTTAGTTGTCGGTTGACAACTATTCCCATGCATCAAGAATGGCGGATGATCATCGAAGGTACTCATGGGCGTTGATCACTGTGGCAACAACAAAGGCCGGGCCCTTGTGAGAGCCCGGCCTTTATGCCGTATGGCGGCGGATTAATCCTTAAAGCTAATCCGTTGTCAATCAGCGTTACAGAATCGCCATGCACACGAAGTCCAGAATGAACAGCGCGGCCACAGTCCAGATGATCGGGTGAACCTCCTTGGCCTTGCCCTTGCAGGTCTTCACGATGCAGTACATGATGAAGCCTCCGGCGATGCCGTAGGAGATGGAGTAGGAGAAGGCCATGAACACGGCGGCGAAGAACGCCGGAATGGCTTCGGCGATGTCGTCCCACTTGACTTCCTTCAGGGAAGCGGCCATCATGCAGCCGACGATCACCAGCACGCCGGCGGTTGCGGCGGACGGCACGGCGGAGAGACCGGGCCAGGAACGCGGACAAGGCGAAGCAGATCGCCACGACCACGGAGGTCAGGCCGGTTCGGCGCCTGCGGCGATGCCGGCGGAAGACTCGACGTAGGTGGTGGTGTTCGAGGTGCCGCAGATGGCGCCGATGGAGGTGGCGATGGAGTCGGCGAACAGGGCCTTGTCCATCTTGGAGGAGAAGCCGTGGCCGTTCTCCAGAGCCTTCTCATCCTCGGCGGAGAAGATGCCGGTGCGGCGGCCGGTGCCGATGAAAGTGCCCAGGGTGTCGAACGTATCGGACATGGAGAAGGCGAAGATGGTCACGATGACCAGCGGCAGCTTGGTCGGATCAGAGAACAGTGCCGGGAAGCCCTCGGCGGAGAAGATCGCGCCGAAGGTCTGCGGCAGCTGGGAGAAGGTCTCGCTGATGGACTGCGAGTTGGACCAGGTGGTCACGCCGAACGGGATGCCGATTACGGTGGTGATGGCGATGGCCAGCAGCATGCCGCCCTTAACCTTCATCACGGTGAACACAATGGCCAGTACGAGGCCGATCAGGAAGACCCACAGCACCTTGTCGTTGAAGTTGGCCAGACCCGGGGTAGCCGCAACGGCACCGCCCTTGGCGGCGGCCTTCGGATCGCCGGGAGTGAACTTGATCAGCCGACGTTCAGCATGCCCACGTAGCCACGAACAGGCCGATGCCGCCGCCGATGGCGTGTTGCAGGGACTCCGGGATGGCCAGGATGATCATCTTGCGGATCTTGGTGACGGTGATGAGGATGTTGATCAGGCCGCACAGGAACACCATGCACATGGTCTGCTGCCAGCTGAAGCCGAGGCCGAAGCACACGGTGTAGGTGAAGAACGCGTTGAGGCCCATGCCGGCGGCCTGGGCGTACGGCACGTTGGCGAACAGGCCCATGACCAGGGTGCCGATGATGGCCGCGATGATGGTGGCCAGGAACACGCCGCCCCACGGCATACCCGTCTGCGACAGGATCTGCGGGTTGACGACGATGATGTAAGCCATCGCGAAGAACGTGGTCAGGCCGGCCAGAATCTCAGTCGAGACGGTCGTGCCGTTTTCCTTCAAATGGAAGAACTACTCCATTTACTCTCTACTTCCTTGGGTTTATGCGGGGCTGCGCACCGCGTGCATAATGCTGCGGCTGGCCCCGGCGAGAATTGCGACTCGCCTGATCGGCCTGCCCAACGCGCGTCAGGCGCTGCGCACCCAATCAGAACCGTGGCCGATTATAGCTTGTGGAGGCAACGTGAACGGGTCCGGGAGTAGACTGACTGCCAGAATAATTCGGAACAACTCAGGGGACACGCAGGACACACCCGTGGAAGGAAGGCGCGCGATGAAACCGGCCGTCGAAGTCAGCATCACCTCTTGGAAGAAGAATGTCGTCAAGCCCGGTCAGGAGTACGGCCGCGTACTGCTGATGCCCGGCACCGGCTACAACTGCGACCGTCCGCTGCTCTACTGGTCGGCCCAGGCTCTGGTCGAGGCCGGCTGGCGAATCGACCGCATGAACGTACGCAACGCTTCCGACGACCTGTCCACGGTGATTCCGGTCCTCAATCAGGCGATTGACGGCTGGGTGGCCGCCGCGCGCGAGTCCGGCGCGGGTAAAGCCGGTGATTCCGGGGATGGCGTTGCCGCCGATGATTCTGCTACCGTGCTGGCCGATGGCGCAGCTGGCTCGCCGAACCGTGATTCCGACACCCCGTCCGGCCCTCGCCTGTTGCTGATCGGCAAGTCGCTGACGACGATGACCTACACATGTGCCTCACACTACGGTCTGCCGTTCGTGCTGCTGACCCGGTGCTGCATCACGCCGACTTCGATCCATCCGCCGGGTGATTCCGGTGCCGGCTGTCGGCGATGATATCGTCGCCGAATCCGAGGCCCCGAGCGTGGCCGAAGCAAGGGCGATCATCCGCGCGGAACAGGCCGGCCAGTCGCACGCCGCCAGCTCCCGATACTCCGGCCCGGCACCGCTGATCTGCGCCGGCACCGCCGACCCGTTCTACGATCAAGCCCGCGCCAACGCGCTCACCCCGCACGTGCACGAATACCCGGATGCCAACCATTCGATCGAGGTGCCCGGCCACTGGCGTCGCTCGCTCGACTATCTGAAGGAAGTCACCGCGTCCGTAGCCCAGTACGCCGCCACGCTGTAATGCCCCGCGACACGCCCGAATTCTGCAATGTCGCTGACCATCCGTAATCTAATCATCCGTAAACCACAGACCGTTGGTTGAAGTGCGCGCGAGTGCATTTCCGAAGTTTGGTTCGCCAAGCCAGCGCAGGTTGAGAGATATAAGCCCGTCAAGGCCGGCGAAGGTCGCTTCGCGAGATTATATTGCTCTGCCTGTGCGCAGGGCTTTTTTGTTGCCCGGCCGAAAGTTCCGAACTCCAAGTCAACGGCCGACTTAGGAAGGAACGCCATGAAGAGGCCCGAAAAGGAAGCGGTAGTCGCTCAGCTTACGGAAGAATTCCGTAACGCTGACGCCGTCTACCTGACCGAGTACCGCGGGCTTACCGTTCCGCAGATTTCCGATCTGCGTGAAAAGCTAGGCCGCGATACTTCCTACACCGTGGCAAAGAACACGCTGGCACGCATCGCCGCCAAGGAAGCGGGCATTGAGGGTCTCGACGAGATTCTCTCCGGCCCGACCGCCATCACCTTCGTGAAGGGCGACTTCATCGAGGCTGCGAAGGTCATCCGTGACTTCGCCAAGGACAACAAGGCTCTTGTCATCAAGGGTGCCGCCGCTGACGGCACTGTCTACGATGCCGAGGGCGCCAAGAAGCTGGCAGACCTCAAGTCCCGCCCGCAGCTGCTTGCCGAATTCGCCGGCGACATCAAGGCATCGATGGCCAAGGCCGCGTACCTGTTCAACGCTCTGCCTACCAAGCTGTGCGCACGATCGACGCCCTGCGCGAAAAGCAGGAGAAGGCTGCCTGATTTGCGCCCTCACGGCATGAATCAGTCGCTTCGATAATTTAAACAATAAGGTTTATTAGGCAGCGGATCTACCACTTCGTCCGCCGCAAGATTGAAAGGAAGCCATAATGGCTAAGTACACCAACGATGAGCTGCTGGAAGCCTTCGGCGAGATGACCCTGGTCGAGCTCTCCGAGTTCGTGAAGGCCTTCGAGGAGAAGTTCGACGTCGAGGCTGCCGCTCCGGTTGCCGCTGTTGCCGCTGTTGCTGGCGCTGCTGCTCCGGCTGAGGAAGAGAAGGACGAGTTCGACGTCATCCTCTCCGCCGTTGGCGACAAGAAGATCCAGGTCATCAAGCTGTCCGCGCCATCACCAACCTCGGCCTGGCCGAGGCCAAGGCTCTTGTCGACGGCGCTCCGAAGGCCGTCCTCGAGAAGGCCAAGAAGGAAGATGCCGAGAAGGCCAAGGCTCAGCTGGAAGAGGCTGGCGCCAGCGTCGAGCTCAAGTGATTTGTGCGGCATAAGCCGCAATCACAGCTTTCGAGGAACCCCGCACCTGTGTTTCAGGCTGCGGGGTTTCCGCATACTGAGTAGACTAGTTGACGAGGACGAGGCGGAGAACGCGATCCGGCGTGGAAACACAAAGCTGGCAATGAGCGAAAGTTGTCAATTCTGTGCCCAGTAATCCGCCAAAAGCCGGTAAAAGATGACACAATGGCACGTAGTGTGGTCAAATAGTGTGTCCAGGAAGGCGGTCACGGTGAGCGAGTGGACGGTGAAGATCAACGGTGTCGACCGGATCAGCGTCAAGCCGGGGGAGTGCGTGGAAATCGGCCGTAAGCCGTTACGCCCCCTTGCCGATGATGGCAACACCCGCCTTGACGTCGCCGATCAAACCAAATCGATGTCCAAACGGCACGCCATGTTCACGGTAAAAAGCAATGGCACGGCCTCGGTCCGTGATCTTGGATCGACCAATGGATCGTATGTGGTGCGGGAAAATGGCGATTTGTTGCGCTTGCCGGCCAATGCCGAGTTCCTGTTGCCGACGTCTCCCATGCGCATGCAGTTCGGCGATGTGCCTGCGGACTTCATTCGTGTCGACGATCCAGTGGCAAAGCCGCTCGACCTCAAGGTGCCTGATTTGTTTGGCTATGCGGTTCACGAAGCACCGCAGGAGCCGGATGCGGCGGATATGTCCGTCGACGATATTCTTGATTTGCGGGCCGGCGAGCCGACCGCCATCTTCAGCGCGGATAATGTTCGACGCAAGGTCGACGAGCTTGAACTTGGCTCGCTGAATATCACGCAGCCAGTGACGAAAAACGATGAGCCGGCCATACCCCGTGATCTGTTCGCGGATGCGTTGGCCCAGCATGCCGAGCAGGAGACCGAACGCAAAAACCAGCAGGCCATGAACTCCGTGGCACTGCCGAAGCAGCAGACCGAACCTGAGTCGACGATTGTAACGCCTGCATCCAAGCACAGCAGGATCTCCGGTATTGTTCCAGTAGATGCCATCGCCCATGCCGTTGTTAAGCACGCTCCCAGCACAAGCGAGCCGGCAGTGGCGTCGGCGGCGGTTGTTGAATCCGATGCAGCGGCTGGCGCAAGCAAGTCAGCCGAAAACGTTCAGTCCGCTCCGAATACCAGGAATGCCGGCGATTCTCAGCCGGCGGACACTGTCGAACAGCATGCTGAAGTTGCCCAGCCTGAAGCCGCCCGGGAAGCCGAAGCCGCTCAATCTGAAAACACCCAGCCTGAGACCGCTCAGCCGGCAACCGCCCAGTCTGAAACCGACCAGCCGGCAGCTGACGTACCGGACGATCAGCAGCGGACCGCAGCCGAAGCATATCAAGAAGCCACCGCAGCAGGCGTAGCAGACCAGCAGCCGGCTGCCGAAACCGCCCAGCAGTCGGTATCCGAAGCATATGATATCGACTCCACGGGCGTACACACTCCGGTCTTCGAGCCCGGCTCGGTGTTCGAGCGTGTGGCCAAGGGCGAGCTGAAAGCACAGGAACCGGCAGTCGAAGTCGATGGCCTGACCTCTGACGAGGCAAAAACCACGCAAGATTTCAATGTTCAATTCGAAGTCGCCCGTCATCCCGAATTGCTGGCGTTCCTCGCATGAATCCGTACCTGTACGACGACATGTATTCTTGGCTCGCCGCCCGTGGCGAGGCCGATATTGACGAAGCCCTGTCTCACAACAAGGGCTATCAGGAATACCGCGAAGCGTTGGAAAGTGAGTCGAGAGATGACCCAGAGCCAGACTCAGAACCAGAATCTCACGGAAGGTCTGAATCGCATCCGTCGCTGGCGTGACCAATACCGCAGCATGCAGCCGCCATCGCCGCTCGAGGATGTGAATCAACTGGCCGCGAAGCTGGAGATGACCCATGCCCATCCCTCCGGCATCGCCCAGCTGTTCGCTTCCGGCCATGTCCGGTTGGATTCGTTGTTCCGCGACACGGGTGTGCTTAAGGCCGCCGAACGCCATATTGGGCGCGTGCTGGATGACCAGGCCGCCAAACGCAGGATTTCCGGCGTGGCGGAGTTGTCGCTCGTGGTCGGCGTGGCCACATGGAAGGGCAACGCGCTGCCGGTGCTGTTGTACCCGGTGAGCGTCACGATCGAGGATGATGGCTTGTCGACCACCATTCGATTCACCGGTCGCGTGACCCTGAACGTCGCGTTCGTCAATACATTGCGTGAGCAGGGGGTGTTCCTGGATGAGGATTCCCTGTTTGACGGTGCCAGCTATGACAGTGGCACTCCCGAAACTTCCGCGATGTTCGCCCGTATTTCGTCCGAAGCGTCGGAGCGTATCTCCGACTTCGCCATCGAGCGCCAGATTGTGCTCGGATGCTTCATGGACCCCTCGTCGCAGATGATCAGCGAAAGCCGACAGTTCATCGACCAGCTGGAGAACGGCCCCACCGGCAATGTGCTGTTGGACGCGCTTGCCGGCGACGAATCCGCCCGCACCGCGCTCAAAGATGCCAATATTCCGCAATACAGTCCTTTCGACGTAGACCCGCATGCTGAGTACGAAGTCGGCGATGTGGACAATACGGTGCGATATGCCGCGTCACTTGCCGCCAATGGCCATAGCATCGTGGTCGACGGCACCTTCCCGAAGGGCACCGCGGAGCAGGCTGTGGCCATCGCATCGCGCTGCCTGATGAATGGTCGTTCCGTGCTGTACGTGCCCGGCGTGGCCGAGCAGAAGCGTCTGTTCATCCAGACGGCCTCCGCCAATGAGATGAAGGCGCAGGTACTGGATGTATCCGATGAACACGCCAACGCCGCGCTTGATAAGCAGCTGATTGCCGCAGTCGGATTCCAGCCCGGAGTCGCCACCCAGCGATTCGACCAGCTGGCCGACGAACTCGTGGGCGTGCGCTCGCGCTTGACCCGCTATCTGGGCGACCTGCACGGGGGCAACGATAAGTGGAATGTGTCCGCATACGAGACCATTCAGAATCTGGCCCGTATCTCCGTGCTCCCGACGCACCCTGCCACCCACGTTCGACTTGACGAGTCAAGTGCCCTGAGCATCGCCAACGATATTGACACATGGATCGGCAAGATGGAACGCGCCGGCGAGCTCGGCGAATACACCATCGGCCCGGAAGACACCGCATGGTACAAGGCGTCCATCACCACTGAAGAACAGGCAGTAACCGCCTACCAGCGCGTGGACGATTTGCTGCGTCGCTTCCTGCCCGCCACCCGTGAGCAGGTGGCACGCACCGTGCAGACCTGCGGATTCCCGGTTCCTCCCACCACCCGCGAGTGGGAGCGTCAGGTTACGGTTTTGAAGAATCTGCGACGAGTGCTTGACGTGTTCCAGCCGGAGATTTTCGAGCGAGACATCAGCTCCATGATCGAGGCCACCAAGCCGAAGAGCCAGCGCAAGGCCGAGGCACGTCGATGGGATTCTGGGAGCGCCGCCGCCACATCAAGGAAGCCAAGGATCTGCTGCGCGTCGGCGCGCAGGTCGAGGACTTGCACGAAGCGTTGAAGGTAGTCGCCAAGCAAGGGGAGCAGTGGCATCAGTTCGTGCCTCACGGCGGTTGGCCGGTGCTGCCCAGCAAGCTCGACGAGATCATCTCCACCCAAGAGGCGCTGGTCAGCAATATGACCGCGCTGGATACCGTGCTTTCCACCACACCCGCTGGTGGCAATCTGGAAACCGCCGATTTCGAGAAGGTGGAAGCACGCCTGAAAGCACTGCTGGATGATCGCAAGGCACTGGACACCTTGCCGGAGCGTTGCCTGCTGGAGCAGGAATTCGCCTCTGCCGGACTGAACGAACTGGTCGCCGATCTCAACGCTCGCCGAGTGAGCGTGGAGCAGGTGCGCGGCGAAGTGCAGCTGGCCTGGTGGACCACCGTGTTTGAGGACATTGTGCGTTCGTCCGCCATCATCTCCAACCAGGATGGTGCCGCGCTGCAGGCCGCATCCGACCGCTTTGCGCAGGTCGATGTGGAGCACGTGCGCTCCATCGGACCGATGGTGTCGCAGGAATCCATGCGCCGCCTGTGCGACATGCTGTTCTCCCGCACTCAGGAAGCCAACCAGATGCACACCGTGCTGGCAGGGCGCGCCAGTGTGTCGCTGAGCAGGATTCGCCGTGATCATCCGGAGATTCTGGCCGCGGCCAAGCCGATTCTGGTGGCCGCGCCGGGTACGCTCGCCGCACTCACCGAGCCGGGTGTGCTGGCTGATGTGGCGATTCTCGATGCGTGCGCGCACATTCCCGCTATCGAGTTGCTGTCCATCATCGGCCGCGTGCAGCAGGTGGTGGTGATCGCCCACTGCGCGACGGTAACCAGCGAAAGCGTCAAGCAGCTGATCGACACGTTGCCTCATATCGAGGTGGATGCTGCCCCATCTCGCCGTGCGCCGCGCCTGTCCGCATTCCTTGAATCCGAGGGATATGGTCCTGTTCGCTATGATGTGGCCACCGAGCCGGCTGCCGGTGAGGTGCGATTCCACCGTGTGGAAGCGAGCGGTGTGCCGGTTATGTCTTCTGGTCTGGTGGAATCCAGCCAGCCGGAGATTGATGAAGTGGTGCGTCTGATTACGCAACGTGCCGCCGGTTTTGCCGTGGTTCCTTCCAGCTATCGACTTGTGGTCGTGATGTTGACCGACGCATTCCGCACACGCTTGGGTGCCGAATTGAAGTCGTTGGCAGGCAAATCCAAGGCGATGGGCCGATTCCTGCGCCATGTGCGGTTGGTTTCCTTGCGTGACGTGGCCGGAGGTCGTGCCACTGACGTGATTCTGTCGATGTGCTATGCGAAAACCACGCACGGACGTCTGCTTCAGCAGTTCGGCCCGCTCGAAAGCACAGGCGGTCGCGGACTGTTGCTGGATGCCCTGGCATTGGCGGACCACAGCTTGGATATTGTGTCGGCCTTTGGTTCCGAAGATTTGGACGAAGAACGACTGCACCAGTCCGGTCCTCGGTTCCTGAAGACCATGTTGACGTGGGCCGAACAGCTTGACGACCGTCCGGTGCTTCCGTTGCGTGATGCGGCAGGCGGCAACGTGCTGTTCGACGATATCGCCGACAGGTTGCGCGCGCGAGGACTGAACGCTGCTGTTGATTATGGATTCGACAAGGGCGTGAAGATTCCGCTCGTGGTGGGATTGAAGGACAAGCCGTTTGCCTTGGCCGTGCAGACCGATGACGCGAACTTTATGTCCGTGCAATCCACGCGTAGGCGTCATCGTTTGTCGGCACAGGATCTCATTTCCTTGGGCTGGAATGTGATGACCGTCTGGAGTGTCGCCGCCTTCGTGAACCCCGATAAGGAAGTCGACCGTATCGTCAGCCGTATCGGTGAGATCTATCGCGAGGTTGAATAACCATGGCGGAATACTCGGCTACACGGCGCACACCGCGCAAGCACAAGCGCGTGGTGATGAAGGCACTGAGCAGTTTGACGCTGACGGTGTCAAACTCGAGCCCGGAGACATGCAGACCGACCAACAACGGCAATCCGACGACGACAAACGCATCCTCGGCGAACTGCCGCCGCATTGGGCCGTTTTTAACGAGCGCGAGTAGGAGTTGGGGCGCACTCTGTGCGCCCCAACACTGTGTTTTCCGCAGCCGACAGGCTGCGGAAAACACAGTATCGGCCGAAGGCCGATTCCGCTTCCTACCGCACAACGGCCATAATCGCTCCGGCCTGTTGCAGCTCCATAACCTTGGCCGCGCCTCCGGCGGCATTGCGAACGACACCAGTCGGTCGTTGCCTCCCAATGCGCCAGTCGCATCCGGTTTGCCGACATTCATCACCGTGGCGTTCTCGGCCAGCGTGCAATCAGCGCCTTCGCAACCGACGGCGGAAACCAGTCTCACCTGATCGCCGGCCAATACATCGTCGACGCTACTGGCCAAGCGGACTTCAATCACCGTAGTGCCGGTCGGTGCTACGGGCGCATCTCTGGCCATATGCGTGGAAATGGGATCGGCTGCTTCGATATCGATTTGCGCTACCTTGCCCACCACATCCTCAATATTGCCTGTCCAAGACGGGCCTGCCGCAGATACCGGCATATCAGCCAACTGAACGTCGGCGGCCAGAATAATGTCACCCCGTCGAATCGAGCGGGCGGCCACCACCATCGGCTCGGTCTCCACCACGGCCAATACGGCTTCAAGCCCAAACAGCACTGCGAGTCCCACGCACAACGCAGCAGTGAGTCGCGCAAGGCATCCGCCATGCGCCGTCGCCGCAATGAGCCGCGCGCAGGCGGCTTAATAAACGAAAAGGTCACCATGCAACCATGGTGACCTGAAGTTTTTCGTAAGCGCAAGCCAAATCGACCTATGTGGTTCTAGCTTGCCAAGTTATCCACAACGCTTCAAACCCGTGCAACAGACAGTGCCCGTAGTGCCAATATCCGCGGCATACCGCCGTCGACACCGTCGCTTACAGAGGAAAAGCGGGTGTACAGACCTTACTTGCCGGATTTGTCGGTGCGGTAGAAGCCGTGACCCTTGAACTCAATCGGCACGGCGGAATACACCTTGCGCACCTGCTCCTGCGAGCACTTGGGGCACACGGTAATCGGGTCGTCATTGAACGACTGCTGTTCGGTGAAGTCATAGCCGCAGTTCTTGCAACGGTAATGATAGGTAGGCAACGGATTCCTCCAACAAAGTCATATTTCTCGCGGATGGCCCAAACGCCATGCCACGCAACCGTTCATATCCTAGTCGCCGCCCTGACACATTGGCGTTACGGTCTTACTAGCCAGCTTGCTGTTGCCACTCTGGTTCCATCGGCCAGTGTGCGTGGCTGGTTGGTCAGTCTGGCTTGCGCCGAGTATCTTGGCCGGCCGGCCAGCTCAACAGGCCCGATGAGCTAAGCCGCCGGTATCCCTCCGGCGTCAGCACTCCGTCGGCCGGCACATCATGTGGTTCGGCCGGCAAATCAATGTCCAACACCTCCCACGGCCAGCACACCGCAATCAGGGACATGCGGGCTTGCGGCGAGCCAAGGCCCGGTCATACCAGCCGGCTCCACGCCCCAGACGATTGCCCTGCGGGTCCACTGCCAAAGCCGGAGCGATGACCAGATCGGCCTTCTCCAACGCTTCGGGCGGTAGAACTGCGCCAGTTGGCTCATCGGGTCTGTGATGGACGGTGCTGGGAGAGCTGCAGCTACCGGCATTGTTCGCGCCACCCACTGCATCCATCGAGCGCAATGATTCCAATGAATCCAGCACACTCCAGCCAATTTCCAACCCAGACCCCAACCTTGGCACCAACACGTGGCAGCCATGAGCCCGCAGCCATCGCAACAGTGGCCGGGTTTCGATTTCCGAACCCATCGACACATATGCCGCCACTGTGGGACCATCCTGAATCATGTGTGCTGGGAACCGTCGCACCAGCAATTCACCGGCCGCTCCGCGTTCTTCCGCTGGAACGCGCTTGCGCCGAGACAGTATATGGTGGCGCAGCGTCGCTTTATCCGTCTTCTCTGTTTTCTCTGTGCCGCTGTAGTCGCTGCCGATATTCATGCCACTGCCCACTTCGCTCATACCGCACAATCTAGTGTTCCATCGTAAAACGAAAGTGGCCACGGTAGCGGCGCAAGACCTTCATATGGCTACAATAAAGGCCGTGTCAGTTTTCCAGTCGATTAAAGAGGCGTTCAAGCTGGACCACCAGATCCGCCCGCCACGTCTCACCCATCCCGGTTTTCCGATAGTCCTGCGCCCCCTGACCATGGATGATGAGGACGGCTGGAACGAAGTGCGCTGGCGCAACAACGACTGGCTGGCACCTTGGGAATCCGGTGACCCGATGCATGGCGGCTCCATCACATTCAATCAATGGGTGCAGCGGCAGCGCCGTAACGAGCAGCATGGCGTCGGCGTGATCTTCGCCATCGAATACCAGATGCGTATCGTCGGCCAGATTTCGTTGGGAGCCATCGTGTATGGTGCCATGCGTACCGGCGTGGTTGGTTATTGGGTCGATCAACGGTGCGCCGGCCGCGGATTCGCGCCAATGGCACTGGCCATGCTTGCCGATTGGGCGCTCGGAGACCCATTCGGGCCCGCGTTGCATCGGCTGGAAATCGCCATTCTGCCGGATAATGCGCGTTCTTTGGCTGTGGTGCGTAAGGTCGGAGCCCATCATGAGGGACTGCGCGAGCGGTATATGTATGTCAATGGCCAGTGGCGTGACCACGTAACGTTTGCGCTGTTGGCTGAAGATATGGGGCAAGGGTTCGCCGCTAGACTCGCCGCCGCCGGTTCCAGATAAGCGTCGACCGGAAGAATTCCGCTCCGACACGCCCGGACGGAAAGCCCCAGTTCGTCGGCACGTCTCCTATCCTTGACTCTATGGGTTATGAGTCACTGAGCACTGTCGTCGTGCTGGTGATTGTGGCGATTATTATCGTTGTATGGCTGCCCGTACGTACGGCCAACGGCATGAAACGTGTGGACGAGCACCGGCAGGATCGTTATTCGCCTTCCCTGCATATCGTTGATGCAGAGAACGGCAGACGATTCGGAGACATCAAGCCGCATAAGGCGAAAGGGGCAGCAATGCCAGCATCAACACCGTCAGCGAGGCTGACATCTGAGCACATCGCCCATGTGCGGGAACTGCGCCGCGCGGCCATCCGCCGCCGGCAGATTCTCGCCGTATGCCTGCTTGCCATAACCGTGTTGGTGTTTGCCGTATCGTTCCCCCTGCATTTCAGTCCGCTGCTTGCTCTTATTCCGTTCGTGCTGTTGCTGCTGGTGCTGGTGCTGGGAGCCAATGCCTCACGCCAGGCCCGGCAATGGGAGCGCAAGGTGGTCCGCTACGAGCGGGCTCATAGCGGTACGGGCTGGTCCAAGAAACCGTCTGCCGAGTCCAAGGACAGCAAGCGTGTGAACAAGGCCGAACCGGTTGCGGCCGTAACTGCGCCTGCCGAGAAGCCTGCCGAGCAGATTGAGGATGCTGCCACCGAGGTCATGGAACAGCGCAGATTCGCCGCGCGTTACGCGATGCCGAGATTGAGCAGGCCAAGGCCAAGGCGTTGCGTCAGTCCGCCGCCGCATATCAGGCCGCGGAAGAGCACGCCAAACAGTCTGAGAAGTCTGATATTGCACAGTCCGCCGCCGATAAGCCTGCCGCCGAGCCGTCTGCTATGGTCGATGAATCCGCCGACCGTAAGTCCGCTGCCGAAACCAGCGAATCTTCCGCCACACCTGATGCCTCCGTTCGCACAGACAAGTCGATTGAGTCGGACAAGTCCGTCGCCCCTCGAGTTGAACCATCGCTTACGGTGCGTGACGAGCGCGATGAGCGCGACGATGCCGCTGCCGCTGCCGATGCCACGTCGGAACTGGTCAGCGTACGCCCTGCCCGAGCACTGGACGTCTTCGATATGTCCACCTCGCAGGATCTCATCTCCTTCACTTTGGGTGGGGAACATAACGCCGACAACGCTCCGGAAAGCTTGGAGATCAAGTCGACCCGTCAGGTGTCCAAGGCGGAACCTGTCGAACCCGCAGTGGCGGAAAAGTTGATTGACGAGGCCCGAGCCGTCAAGGCCGCGGACGACGCCAAGGCTGTCAGCGCCGGAAACGCTGTAGACACTGAGCCGGAGCAGCGCGATGATGCCGATACGGACGCCGATGACGAGGCTGCAAACGCCGCCCAGCGAGCCGCATTCCACGAATCCGAGGAGCGTGCCGACGTCGAAGCGCCAGCGGCGACCACCGATTCGTTGGGCGCAGGCCTGGACTCCATTCTTGCCCGCCGCGGCAACTGAGCGTTGCGATTCGACGATTTTCTCTCACAGCGTTAGCACTCGAGTTGGCAGAGTGCTAATAATCGCGCTACGATGTGTCCTAGCGCAAAGGGACAACGCAAGTGATCGTCAGCCTCTTGAGGCGTTCTGGCGCGGCATTATCGAACTACAAGTAGATACGAGGTGACCCACAGTGTCGATTAAGCTCACACCGTTGGAAGACAAGATCATCGTCAAGCAGGCCGAGGCCCAGACCCAGACCGCTTCCGGTCTGTACATTCCGGACAATGCCAAGGAGAAGCCTCAGCAGGGTGAAGTCCTGGCCGTTGGCCCGGGCCGTCGTGACGACAAGGGCGAGCGCATCCCGATGGATGTCAAGGTCGGCGACAAGGTGCTGTACTCCAAGTACGGCGGCACCGAAGTCACTACGAGGGTGAGGACTACCTCATCGTCGGCGCCCGCGACATTCTCGCCATCCTTGGCTGATTAGTCGCCTAGCGAACTTCAACAACCCCGACTGTTCCCGCGGATAGTCGGGGTTTTCTCTTGCTAGGCGGAAAGGGGCTCCCCCTCAGAGAGGGGAGCCGAAAGCTGCTCCCACCAAACGCCCAGCCATGCCTGCTATGCATAAAGGTGCATGCGCGCAACGTAGTTGAGTTCGGCGTTGCACCGCATCTACACTGGGTAACGGATTGGGGTCCCTATGGAAGAGGCTCAGTCGGCGACTTGGCCGAGCGGCTTAAGACATTTTGCACAAGACGACAGTAGATCGACGGTATGTTGTTTTTTCCCGTGTCGCAGGTTCGTGGTGTCGTCGCTGTGCCAATGGTTGTCTCTCTACCGACGCTGAGTGCCGTGGCATGAGGCCAGCGTCGGCAGTGGGCCACGAAATGGCGATGTGCCGATGCTGAGCCGCGTTGGCGTCGTTATAGGGCCAGTTTTTGGACCATTGCCGACGGCAAATCGGCGTTTTGTGTCGGCGACGGTCCAATACCTGGCGGTCTGCCGACGATAAGTGCCGTCATCGTCGGCAGA
>ENA-OQEX01000698-OQEX01000698.1-human-gut-metagenome-genome-assembly--contig:-NODE-698-length-16116-cov-2.814623_pt1 | contig 16116 bp, 17 predicted proteins | sample MGYA00242802_ERZ504649 | MGnify/ENA primary metagenome ERZ504649 (study PRJEB26092, sample SAMD00036194) | human gut metagenome | host: Homo sapiens | study: EMG produced TPA metagenomics assembly of...
TCGGATCCAGCTCATCTGCAAGCTGCATAGCTGCCTGAATTCCTACATATTCTGCATTATGTACCCACCGGAGATCAGAACAGTCTCCCCTCTTTTTCTCCACAGATCAGTGTTACCGGAATTCCGAATTCTGCCCCGATGATGTGCACAAATCCTGATACTTTCTCACCCGGTTTTGCTTCCAGGTCTGCTACTCGTAATGTTCGCATCAAATCTTCTCCTTCCACTCATTCCATCTCTGCCAGATCTTATCATCCACTGGCAGGCTCTTATTTCATTCTGTAAATTCCACTTTCAATAGTTAGTTCTATAAAACTTTTATATTTTCAAACAGGGAGCCAATACTTGAAATATCAACTCCCTGCTTTTTACTTTTACCATACGTTCACATCGGATTAATTTTCTTCTATATGCTCTCTTCCCTGATTGATAATCGTCCGCACATGATCATCTGCCAGAGAATAAAAAATGGACTTTCCCTCTCGTCGGTTCTTCACCAGTTTGTTTTGCTTCAGGATTCTAAGCTGATGGGAAATTGCAGACTGTGTCATATTCAGTGCTTTCGCAAGGTCGCATACACATACCTCTGTTTCGAAAAGCACAAACAGAATACGGATTCTTGTAGAATCTCCGAAAATCTTAAACAAATCTGCCAAATCCTCAAGTTCCGTCTCTTCTGGCATTGTTTTATTTATAATTTCCATTGAATCTTCATGAATTTCATAATAGTCACAAGCCTCGTCTTTATGTTTTTCCACGCTTTCACCATTTTCCTTCCTGTCTGCAACTGTCTGTTATTCTATAAATTTTTGTAACTGTTCAGTACCTTCACAGTTACAGTTTTTTTACAAATAAAGTACGGATTGCGTTTAATACCGCAATGATCATAACACCTACATCTGCAAAAATAGCCATCCACATATTGGCAATTCCCAGCGCACCAAGTATCAGACACAAAATCTTAATGCCAATTGCAAAATAAATATTCTCATATACAATATGAATACACTTTCTTGCAATCTTAATCGCTTTGGAAATTTTCAGCGGATCATCATCCATCAGTACGATATCTGCTGCTTCAATCGCTGCATCAGAACCCAGTGCACCCATAGCAATACCAATATCTGCTCTGGACAGTACCGGCGCATCATTGATACCGTCACCCACAAATGCAAGCTTCTCTTTTTCGGATTTCTGATGAAGTAATTCTTCTACTTTACTTACTTTATCAGCCGGAAGAAGTTCACTGTAAACTTCCTCAATTCCCAGTTCTTTTGCTACCTGATCTGCAACACGTTTAGAATCTCCGGTAAGCATAACTGTTTTCTTGATACCAGCTTTCTTCAATTCAGCAATTGCTTCTTTTGCATGAGGTTTCAGAATATCAGAAATAAGAATATGACCTTCATATCTTCCATCTACAGCCATATGAATTACTGTACCAACATGATGACATTCCTGATAGGAAATTCCAAGGCGTTTCATTAATTTTGCATTTCCTGCTGCTACAGATATACCATCCACTTTTGCAGTCACACCGTTACCACTGATTTCCTCAATATCAGTGACTCTGTTTCTGTCAATTGGTTTTCCATATGCTTTCTGAAGACTCTTACTGATCGGGTGGGAAGAAGAACATTCTGCAAGAGCTGCATATTCCAGCAGTTTTTCATCTGAAATCTCATTATGATGAACTCCGCTTACTTCAAAAACACCCTGTGTCATTGTACCGGTTTTATCAAATACCACATAGCTGGTCTGTGCAAGTGTTTCCAGATAGTTGGAACCTTTAACCAGAACGCCCTGATTACTTGCTCCACCGATTCCTGCAAAGAAGCTTAAAGGAATACTGATCACCAGTGCGCATGGACAGCTGATTACCAGGAAAGTAAGTGCTCGGTAAATCCAATCACCCCACATAGTCGTTTTTCCCATGATCAAAAGTACGATCGGGGGAATAAAAGCAAGTGCAAGTGCTCCGTAGCATACAACCGGAGTATAATATTTGGCAAACTTTGAAATAAAATTCTCTGATTTTGATTTTCTGGAACTGGAATTCTCCACAAGTTCCAGAATCTTGGATACGGTAGATTCTCCGAATTCTCTGATCGTACGGATTTTCAGAACACCTGTCATATTGATACATCCGCTGATTACTTCATCCCCGGCTTTTGCATCTCTTGGAAGGCTTTCTCCGGTCAGAGCGCTGGTATTTAAAGTAGAAACACCATCAATGATCACACCATCAATCGGAACTTTTTCTCCTGGCTGTACAACAATTACAGTACCAATTTCAACTTCATCCGGGTCTACCTGTTCAAGTTTTCCATCTACTTCAATATTGGCATAATCCGGACGGATATCCATCAGTTCACTGATGTTACGTCTGCTCTTTCCTACTGCATAACTCTGGAAAAGTTCTCCAATCTGGTAGAACAGCATAACCGCAACACCTTCAGAATAATCTCCGAGCAGAATTGCTCCCACAGTAGCTACTGCCATCAGGAAATTCTCATCGAATACCTGTTTATTTCTGATACCTTTAAATGCCTTCTGAAGAATATCATAGCCAATTACCAGATATGGAATCATAAACAGTCCAAATCTGACATATCCATCTATCGGTAATTTAGAAAAAAGCACGATCAATACCGCCGCTACGATGATTCTGATCAGCATCTTCTTTTGCTTCTTATTCATCTTAATACCTCACTTCTTATAAAACAGGACCGCCGCCAGAACATATATCAGTGGATAACCATAACCGTCTGACATATCTCTGTGCTGCAGTCCCTCTCTGCTAATTTACGACAATTCCCGTAAATATATCATCAACAGGAATCGCTCCTGAATTAAAGATAGATTTCGCAGTCGTCTTCTACCTTCTTGCAGTTTGCCAGAACGTCTTTCATAACTGCTTTCGGATCCTGTCCTTCTTCAAATTCAACGATCATTTTCAGCATCATGAAGTTTACTGTTGCATCCTTAACACCAGCTGTATTCTTAGCAGCTTCCTCCATTTTGTTTGCACAGTTTGCGCAGTCTACGTCGATTTTGTAAGTCTTTTTCATTGTATTTTTTCCTTTCCGGCTCATGAATAGATTTTCACATCATCATATGAGCACTTGTTCATTTGTTAATTTTATTATAACAGCTTTTTATTCTCTGTCAATAACTTATTGTTAAAAAAATTGCAAATATCAAATTCTTATATCATAGGAACATTACGGAATCATTTCCTATGATATAAAAACAGAGGATACCGTCTGATTCTTCTTCCTGCTGCACCCTCTGTCTCATCTATCATTTGCGAAATGATTATAATCTTTTTATTTACTTTTCTTATGGTAGAATTTTTCGACCTTTGCCAGATATAAAATAGTAAAAGTGACACCTGACACTATCCATGATCCAATATAAATCCATACAATACATTCCATTGTTTCAAATGATGGTAAAACAACCAGAATGCAGACTACTCGAAACAGGCAGATTGTAAGTAATGTAGTAACCATTGACACCAATGTTTCTCCAAGGCCGCTGCATGCTCCTGAAAGAGCTGCTGCAACAGCATAGAATACAAAGAACGGTGCCATCATCTGCATATATCTTATAACCAGCGGTATCAATGTCGGAACGTCTTTCTGATCGATAAACAACGGTCCGATCAGTCCGGAACCGAAATAAAGGACAATACTGATAATTCCTACCGCGATCACAGATAAGCCCGTACCGATCAGGGCTCCCTTCTTTACTCTTTTCGCCTTACCGGCGCCCAGATTTTGCGCGGTATATGTAGTCAGTACAGGTCCCATGGAATCCGCTATCAGCCAGATCAGTAAATCCAGTTTATCACAGATTCCCCATGCTGCAATACTGTCAGTTCCCATTGTGTTAATACTTGCCTGAACAATAGAATTGGCAATTGGAAACAGCATGGACTGAAGAGCTAACGGGAAACCTTTGTTTATCATCATTCCCATATGCTCTTTGCAGATTCTCATAGTTCTGATTCCTATCTTTTCTTCCAGGAAATCAGATTTCACAAGAAAATATGCGGTAAGTACAACACTTACAATCTGAGAAAGTACAGTAGCTGCTGCCGCTCCTCCAACACCAGTATGCAGAAGTCCTACCAGTATGAGATCTGCAACAATATTGACCACACTGCATACGACCAGTACATATAATGGCTTTTTAGAATCTCCAAACGCACGCAAGACTCCTGCCATCATGTTATAAAGGATCATTGCCCATATTCCGCCAAAATAAATTCGGCAGTAGATCAGTGATCCTGCACGGACTTCTTCCGGAACAGACATGATATCAAGCAGCCATGGAGAAAAAATTACACCGGCTACAGCACAGACAATTCCCAGAATACCGGCGAGTAAAAGAGCTGTCCGCACTGCACAATGCAGTCCTTCTTTATCTTTTGCTCCAAAATATCTGGAGATCATAATCGTTGCACCTGTTGCAAGTCCGTTCATAAAGTTAAGCGGAAACTTAAAAAGTGTATGCACAGAGTCAATTGCTGCAAGTCCGATTTTTCCGGTAAACTGACCAACAATAACCGCATCAACCGTTGTGTACAACTGCTGAATCAAACTTCCCGCAATCAGTGGAAGTACAAAAAGTAATAATGCTTTTCCTATATTTCCAGAAATCAGACTATCTTTTTTCATTATCTGCCACCTTTTTTGAACAAATGGCAGGCAACACTGTGACCGTCTTCTACTTCTATAAGATGTGGATTCTCCTTTTTACAGATATCCATGCAATGTTCACATCTTCCCTGGAACGGGCATCCCTGTGGAAGATCCAACGGGCTCGGAGCTTCACTTTCAATACTCTCAATTGGTTTGGAAAAGTCCATATTAATATCAAATACTGCACCCATCAGTGCTCTTGTATATGGATGCATCGCTTTCATATCGAGGTCTTTTCCAGGAAGAACCTCTACGAGGTTTCCAAGATACATAACAGCCACCTGATGTGCCACCAGCTGAACCAGTGCAATATCATGACAGATAAAACCAAATGTAATATTCTTTTCTCTCTGAAGCTTTGTAATCAGTTCAATTACGGTTTTCTGAACAGAAACATCGAGAGCTGAAGTTGCTTCATCCAGAACAACGATCTCCGGTTCCAGTGCCAGTGCTCTCGCGATCGCAACACGCTGACGCTGTCCACCACTCATATTGTGAGGATAACGATCTGCAAAATCTCCTGGTAATTCTACCATTCAAGAAGTTTTCTGCAGACAGCATCCTTCTCCGATTTCTTAATCTTTTTGAAATTCATCAAAGGCTCACACACAATATCACGAATGTTCATTTTCGGATTAAAAGATAAGGTCGGGTCCTGAAATACCATCTGAATGTTCTGACGGTTATTTCTCAGTTCTTCTCCCTTTAATTTCGTGATATCTGTACCGCGGTACAGAATCTCACCCTCTGAAGGTGTATCAAGAGAAACCAGAAATCTCATAAATGTACTCTTACCACATCCGGATTCTCCTACCAGACCCAGTGTTTCACCTTTATACATTTTCAGATTAATATCATTGTTCGCCAGCAGAGTACGTCCATGTGATGCCGCAAATCTTCTGGTTACATGTTTCGCTTCCAGTATTACTTCTCTTTTTTCAGACATATCGTTCACCTCCCCGGGATGGAACTGCCTCCAGAAGTTTTCTGGTATATTCATTCTTTGATTCTTTCAGAATATACTCTCTTGTTCCCTGGTCTTCCATTTTTCCGTTCTTCATTACAACAATATAATCTGACATGTAGCAGCTACACCCAGATTATGGGTTACTACAATAATGCCTGTATGATAATCATCTCTGAGCTTCATCATCTGACGCACGATCTGTGCCTGCGTTGTTACATCCAGTGCAGAAGTCGGTTCATCTGCAAGAAGAAGCTTCGGCTGATAAGTCATTCCCATCGCAATACCAACTCGCTGTCTCATACCACCGGATAACTGGAAAGGATAAGATTCCATAATATTATCCGGAGACGGAAGTCTCATTCGCTCCAGCATTGCGATTCCCTTACTCCATGCCTCTTTTTTGGAAATTTTCTCATGAGTAAGAATATATTCTGTGAATACTTTTCCGACTTTACGTGTCGGATTCATCATTGCACCACTGTCCTGAAAAATCATGGAAATATCAGAACCACGAAGTTTTCTCCACTGTTCCGGTGTATAGGATAAGAGGTCTTCTCCTTCAAATGTAATACTTCCTTCTGTGACCTTACCGCCACCTGCAAGAAGTCCCAGAACAGCACGGATAACAGTGGTTTTTCCACTTCCGGATTCTCCTACCAGAGAAACGATCTGTCCCTCTTTCATATCCAGATTAAAATTCTGAACAGTTGGAACATTTTTGTAGGAGATTGTCACATTATCTAATTTCAGCATGTTTATTCCTCCTACTCATTTCTTGGATCGAGGATATCACGGATGGAATCCCCAAGCATATTAAATACAACAACTACTACAAATAGCAAGACCCGGGAAGATCATCAGCCACGGAGCGGACTGCATACACGCTCTTCCTTCATTCAGCATATAACCCCATTCCGGTGCCGGCGGCTTCGCGCCAAATCCCAGGAAGGACATTGCTGCCAGTTCCAGCATCATGGAACCTATATCTGTCGCAGCAGTAATGATCAGTGTAGGAAGTGCATTTGGAAGCATATATCGAAACAGCATATACGGTGTTTTGGAACCGGTAACGATCGCTGCTGATACATAATCCCTGTCACGGATCTTCATAACCAGGCTTCGTGCCAGACGCGCATATTTGGTCCAGCTTACTACTACAATAGCGATGATCGCATTTTTGATACTTGCGCCCATAATACCTGCAACAGCAAGAGCAAGTACCAGTCCTGGGAAAGCAAGCATCATATCTGCAATTCGCATAATAACAGCATCAATGACACCTCCGAAATATCCTGCAAGGACTCCGGTAACAGTTCCCACCAGAAAGATCAGGGCAACAACACCAAAGGTTGCTGACAGAGATGCACGTGCTCCATAAATAACTCTTGAAAAAATATCCCTGCCCATTTTGTCGGTTCCAAAAATATGTTCCTTGCATGGCGGAAGCAGTGCATCTACCAGAGAACCTTTTAACGGGTCAACCCCTCTGGTTACCACCGGTGCAAATACTGCTGTCAGAATAATACAGACTGCAAGAATAGAAAACACGACAAAAGTTTTATTTGCTAAAAATCTGTTTTTCTTTTTCATGATTCTACTCCTTTAAACGCATACGTGGATCAATATAAACATAAGATGCATCAACGATCAGGTTAATGACCATATAAATCAGGGCAAGCCATAATACATATCCCTGGATCAGATTGTAATCACTGGATGTGATTGCTGAAACTGCAAGGTTTCCAAGACCCGGATAAGAGAAGATTACTTCTACAACACTGGTTCCTCCAAGAAGTGATCCTATGGAAAGACCAAACATTGTGATCAGCGGAAGCAATGAATTTGGAAATACATTGCCCCAGATAATCTTTGATTTCTTTACTCCTCTTGCCTGTGCACCGATCACATAATCCTGACTCAGTTCATCCAGCACCGCTGTTCTTACCTGTCTGGTATATTTGGAAGACATTGCAATCGCAAGTGTCAAAGCCGGAAGAAACAGACTCTTAAAGTCTCCCGCAGACTGATAACCGGAAATGCATTGATATAAACACAGAATGCCAGCATTAACAGAAGTCCAACCCAGAAGTTAGGCATCGCACATCCGAGGAATGTAATTCCCCGGACGAGATAATCGATCCATTTATCTTTATATATGGCAGACAACATACCTAAAGGTACAGAAATAACCAGCATAAGGATCATGGCCATTAATGTAAGTTTCAAAGTCGGCCATAATCTGGCTGCAAGAAGTTCTGTAACTGGTTTATTTAAGCTGTATGATTTGCCAAAGTCACCTTTCAGACAGTTCTTAAGCCATCTGGTATACTGCACCAGAAACGGATCATTCAGACCAAGTTCCTCGCGTGTCTCCTGAACCATTTCTTCAGTAGGCATTACACCGGTTGCCGTGTACATGTTTCGTACAGGGTCACCTGGTGACATAAAGGTCAGTGCAAATGTAATAAAGCTGATACCGATCAATACGATCACAATCTGTAATAAACGCTTGATTATTTGCTTTTTACTCAAAAAAGACACCTCTTTTTATTTCTGTTTGTAACTATTCAGTAACTTCACAATTCGCAGACTTTTCTTATTCTGCAGGAGTAATTTCTGTTGACAGCCAGTAGTAATCTGCTGTATGGATATGTGCAGAACCAACTTTCTTACTGTAGATCATAGATGAGTTGTAGTATCCATCAATCAGAACCGCTGCATCATCTACCAGGATCTGCTGCATCTGGAAGATCAGATCTTTTCTCTTTTCCGGATCCATTTCACCTTTTAATTCTTCATATAACTTATCATAGTCCGGGTTGGAGTATGCGCAGTAGCTGGTATCAGTTGCCAGTTAGCCATATATGCCAGAGGATCTCCGGTACCAACAGTGATCCAGTTATTGTTATTAAAGTCATAATCCAGTGCTGCAAGTTTACTCCACTGATCATCTGAGCTTCCGTATTCAGGAACAACACCGATGCCGATTTCTGCAAGATACTGTGCGTGAGCATCTGCAAAGTCATTCAGAAGACGGTTTTCATAAGAAATATATCTAAGGTTGATATTCTGGCCATCCAGTTCACGGATTCCATCTCCATCTGTGTCAACGATTCCTGCATCATCCAGAATCTGTTTTGCTTTTTCCGGATCATAGGTATATGGATTCTCAAGTTTGTCGTAATCATAGTTCAGAGTAGATGGCAGTACGGAAAATCCTGGTGTATAAAGTCCACCGATTGTTCTGGAATTACAGATTGTATCATAGTCAATTGCCATCAGGATTGCCTGACGAAGTGTTTTGTTTCCAAGAACACCATCAAAGTTCATCCATGCAAATCCGCAGCGTACACCGGATGCAATATCAACAGTAAAGTCATCACTGTCCTGGAAATCCTGAATATCTGCTACATTTGTGATATTCTCAACCAAGTCTACCTGACCACTCTGGAGAGCCATTGTTTTTGCGGAGTTATCTCCCATGAACAGCAGATTGATCTTATCGTATGGAACATCTTCACGATAATACTCATTTGCAGCTAATGTATAACCAACACCTACACCATTGAATTCTTCAATCTTGTATGGACCTGTTCCAATAATTCCATTATCGTAGTTTTCAATATGTTCTACATCTGTGATTCCCATAGTTGGGTGGCAGAGCTGTCCTACAAGGTTTGCATATGGTTTGCTTGTTTTGATGTTAATAGTATTTGCATCATCATCTACAGTAACTTCTGCTTCAAATTCCAGATATTTCTCCGGTTTGGCAGATCCGGAAGGTCCTACCTCTTTCATGTGATCAAAATACTCTTTTACCTTTGTCGGAGTTAAATCACATCCGTCAGAGAATTTAATTCCGTCTTTCAGCTTGATCGTCCATTCTGTATGCTCGTCATTTACTTCATAACTCTCAGCAAGCCACGGGATAACTTCCATATTGTCATCGAATTTAAATAATGCTTCAGCAATACCATATCTCATAGCATTCCATCCACTGTTTTCATCATTTGCACTGTTTACACATCCATCTGTGTACATCTGACATCCGAAGTTTAAAACCTTCTCATCACCCTTCGCCTGTACAGTAACTCCCATTAATAATGCAACTGTTGTTGCCGCTGCTAACACAAGTAATTCTCTTTTTGTTTTTTTCATCCTTTACTTCCTTTCTTTTTTTGTTTCTTCGTTGTTTTTCTTCCTTCTCATACTGTCCATTCCTGTGATTTTGAACGAAAAAAAAGACAGATGCTCCCACATCCGTCACGAAATCTTACCATTAAAGAATCAAACATATATATGCAACACATGAAGTTGTAACTCTTAATCAGGATTTCTCGTCGTCCGCAAGAATCTCTTTTACCAGAAATAAGCAGGTCTCCTGACTTAAGCTTACCCATTTTCAGCACCTTCCCAGAAAAATATCTTCCAGTGGCATTCAGCTGAAAACCCACTATCACAGTGACGGGATCGTACCGGATTTACACCGGTTTCCCTTTTAATCAGACCAGCAGGACGCTTCTGCTGGTCTGAACTTATCTCTAAAATCATTAAATGACCGTATGAATACTCATCTATCATAACATACCATCATGTATACGTCAATTATTTTAGACTCTTATTTTCTATCTATTTTCCGTAAATTTCCGGAATTTCTCAAAATTTGTTTCCGGTGTATAGGATTTCAGAACTTCCATCATGTCCTCTACACTATATGTATTATCATACATTCCAATAGATAACGCATACTGCTTATTAAACTCATCTACTGAATCCGCTGTCCAGAATGACTGCTGCAGCCGGAAAGCACTTCCATCTTCACGGTAATCTTCTGCAAAGCCTTCCAGAGCATTTTTCATGGCAACAAATGATGGTGCAACGATAGCACCGTATTTTCCTACAAGATAGTCGATTCTTTCCTTGCCGTTATATCCCTTTTTATTAAACATTTCGTATGTATCTTCTGTAAAACAGTCAATGGAACCCAACAATACATCTGTACTGTTCTCTTCTTCATAAGCATCAATTATCTTGATAAAATCACTTGCGCTCACTACACTCAGAATAACATTATACTCTCCTGTATTCAGCGAATCAGCCAGCTTTTCATCCAGGTGATCTTTTGGATACCCCGGAACCAGAGTAATCTTAATGTCACTGCCTGTTTCAATTTCTTCAGTATCCTGCGTATTCACCAGTTCTTCTACAGACTTCTCATATGACAGGCCATATGCTTCCTGAAGCTTATTCAGAATACCAATCGTTCTCAGACGATGCATCTCATTACCGATAGCAGATCCTCCACATGCTATTATGTAATGATTCTGGTTATTCTGATCCTCTGAAACAAAATACTCCGCCATATTGGCAGCCGCATCCATTTCTGTTTCAACAGATGTTCCTATTGTTCCCAGAAAATAAGGATTATCCTTTACTTTCTCATACATTTCATCACTGATCGTTCCTGAGCCACGTACATAATACATACCATATTCTTCACATACCGGAAGAACTTCTTCAAGATCTGAGGAAAGGAAAGAAATAATTCCCTTTACATTTCTTTCATGAAGCTCGTTGATAAAGCTGATTTCTTCTTCTGCTGTACTTATACTGGAAGAATATAAAAACTCGACATCAAAAGCCATGCCGACATAATTTTCAAAATAATTTCTAAATGCTCTTACTTCTGCATCATTCAGATTATATACGGACACTCCTATTGTCATTTTTCCGTCCTGATTTGTTGTATCACTCTGAGTGTCAGCTGCCATAACTGAAATACTGGTGCAGGTAAGCAGCATAATCATTGTCAATATAAAACTTATTATCTTTTTCATTCCTTTTTTACCTTTCTGTCGTATTTGTATAAAAATTCAAGTTTTCTTTTCTCACATCCTTTCCTGAAATAAAAAAGATCCTTTTCTTAAAATGTATTTTAGGTATAAAAATAAAGCCTTTCTTATACACCGTAAGAAATAACCTTTTTTAATGCAAGCAGGTCTCCTGACTTAAGTTCATCGCATTTTATCGTCTTCCCGCCTCTTAAGCAGTGACATATATGATAAAAAGCTCCCTTTTACAGTGGCGGGACCGTACCGGACTTGCACCGGTTTCCCTTTTAATTCCATATTACTGGAAACATGCATTATTTTTATAATATGATATCAGGGGCTAAAAGTCAAAAACTATTTTTACTCCGCGCTAAGGCTTTTCCCCAACTTCATTATATTTTTATTATATAATTCCATTTGGTTAACGTCAATAATTTACATCTAATATTTATATGTTTTTTTATTCACTTTTACTATGGTCTTGAATATTCAGATTCCAGTATCTATTCCATAATAAGGGTCTCTTTGCAGCACTACCTTCTCTTGTGGCATTTCTTTGTTTATGCTAAAATATTTTTACTACTATAAATGAGCAAGTTCGTGATTTTGCATAAAAGAAAGACACCTCGATTCCGTGTGTTGTATAATGAAAGTGCCTAAACAAACATTTGCAACATTTACGAAAGAAGGTGTCTCTCGCAAATACTATACATCATTCCGCATTCATATACAACCAGCTTAAGAAATTAAATTTATGCAAATTTTATTCGAACCGGGTGATAAACCACCTTATAAGTATCCTGATCAGCATTTTCATTTCAGGATATCATGGAAAAACCACGGATTTTGCTAAAAACAGTTCCTGTCACAGAACTACGATTGCACATTTCCTTAATTCAGGGAAATGGGATGATTCTCTACTTTCAGATACGTTAAAACGTTCTGTTATAGAGATTATTTATTCAGAAGCAGCACGCACCGGAAAGCCTGTTTTCTGCATTGTAGACGATACGATAGCTTCAAAGACAAAGCCTTCGTCACAGGCTCTGCATCCGATTGAAGATGCGTACTTTCACCAATCCCATTTAAAGGGGAAACAGGACTACGGACATCAGGCAGTAGCTGTTATGCTTTCCTGTAACGGCATTGTCCTGAACTATGCTTTTGTAATGTACAATAAATCAATTTCCAAGATTGATATTGTACAAAATATTGCAAAGGAACTGCCTGTTCCACCAGTAATGTCTTATTTCCTTTGTGACTGCTGGTATGTTTCTGAAAAATAATCAATACTTTTGTACAGAAAGGGTTCCATACCATTGGTGCTTTGAAAACAAACCGTCTGCTGTATCCATCAGGAATGAAAAAGAAACTCAGTGAACTGGCTGCTGAACGATCCACAACACATAAAGGATTTGACCTCGTCACAGTCAAAAAACGCAACTATTATGTGTACCGGTATGAGGGAAACCTCAGCGGCATAGAAAATGCAGTTGTTCTTTTAAGCTATCCTGAAAAAGCATTTGGTAATCCTAAAGCACTACGTGCTTTCATTAGCACAAATGTATCCTTATCTACACAGGAGATCCTTTCCTGTTATGTTTGTCGATGGCCGATTGAGATATTTTTCAGGCAATGCAAAAACCATCTGGCCCTGGATACATACCAGATACGCTCCTCAAAGGGAATACAGAGGTACTGGCTGTTGATGTCACTGACACATTATATTTGTGTCACAGGAACTGGCGGATATCGGTCTTTTCAAGATGGATATCATCGAATCTGTAGTGCCGTTCATCAGGAAAAGTATCAGTATCTATTCCTATGTGCAAAAGCAAGTGATGATTTTGAAGCATTTATGAAATTAGCAGGATAATTTTGTGCATTTTTTCAAATTTGCTCATTTATAGTAATTAAATAAGGTAATTTTAGTTTCTAAATATCAAAACGTAACTCTTTCAGTTTACTGAAAAAGATAATTTTTCCCTTCATTATAAGTTCCTTTCATTGAAAATCGAACAGCTAATTTCCCAGTCATCGGATCTTCAATACCTATACTGATCTTATATTTCTTTCCGGCCAGTGAGATCATCTTTTTTACCTGCATTCTTGTTTTTGTCTGTAAAGTTTCTTCCGGCAGAAGTGATTTTAACGAAATGTCAACCGCTTCTTTTTCAAGACTATTTCCATCCTCATCTTCTACCAGAACCCATACAGGCCAGTCTTCATAAATGGTGCAACTCCATCATTCTTCCATTTAAGATTCAGGCTGACATACCCCGGCATCTGAATAAGGCTTGCTTGCGAAATCCACAAACGATATCCCATGCTTCCTAAAACTTTCCTATAACCGTTTTCATAAGTTTTATCCGCTACTTTCGGTCCAAGAAAAGTAGTATGTGCTTTCTTTATCAGATTTATTGTCTGATTCAGATTTGTGTCAAGCAGCGCTTTCATTGTAATTGAACTTGTAAACTCACCTCCGGAAGGAAATTTTTTCCAGAAATCTTTCATTGCGGATAACCCTTTTTTCTCATGAGTCTGGTCAAACTCACCGCCTTCATTGATCCAGCGAAACCATTCCTCTGTGCTCTCTGGCTGTCCGGTCATATCGTTGTAGAGACCTGTTCCATAATGTTCTCCCTCACTAAAAGGTCTTCTCATCAGTATCATGGAATCAGGGAATGCCTCTGTCCATGGAATCATATAACGTTCTCTTACAGATTCTTCTGGCAGACTCTGTATTCCTGCGGAAATATTTACATGCCATTCTCCCCAGTGCCCCAGACTTCCAAGTTCGATATAACTGACCAGTCCATCTCTGCCAAAATGCTCTCCAAGTGCATTAACTGCCCTTTTGTGATATTGTATCATCTGTTCATTATTATAATCAGGAGCATATCCCTTTCCATACTCCATATCATACCAGGTTCCCGCATGATCAGTTTTGTCATATAGCATTGTGGAATGTCCATATGCTCTTTCTCCCCGGGAATGTCACACACAACCCTCAATACCAGGTGTTTCCCTTCTTCTCTCCATCTGTCAGTCTGATTTTCTCTTTCGATTTTCTCCCAGTCATATTTTCCTTCCTCCGGTTCCAGTTCAGCCCAGGTAATATCCATATACAGTAAAGATATATCCTCTCCTATTGTTTCTTCCCAGGCACAAGGTGCATATCCCATTAATGGATTTCCAAAAATTTCTTCTGTTTTTTCATATATCTGAGTTTTTCTTCCAAATACCATCCATACTCCTGCTGCTATAATAACTAAAAGTCCAAAACCCACCAGAACCAGATATCGTTTCTGACATTTAGCCATGATATTCTCCATTATACTGAATCAATGTAACATCTTCCACTCCACCGATATCCCGGATTTTTCCATAAACTCCATATCATTCTGTCTGCAATATATTTCAACTGCCATTTCTGTTTTTTCATTGCGCATAGTTTTTGATTTTACAAAATATTTTCTTTTTCCAAAACAGCGGATAATTTCATCTCCCGCCTGAGTTCCCTGATAATGAATCACTGCAATATAAATTCTGCCATTTTGTTGTTTGTGATAAAACAGGGTGATCATCAGAATGATAATCACAGCTGTCAACAGAGTTAATGCATACATACCTGCGCCGGCCGTAATCCCCGATGTAATTGCCCAGAACAGATACAGAAGATCCATCGGATCTTTAATTGCTGTACGAAAACGTACAATAGACAATGCACCAACCATACCAAGAGAAATCACAATATTGCTGCTGATTGCAAGTGTTACCATACAGGTAAGCACTGTCATTCCCACAAGTGTAACTGCAAAACTTCTGGAGAAAATAACTCCAACATAAAATTTCTGATAAACCAGATAAATCACACTTCCCAAAATCAAAGCCACTGCCAGAGCAGCCAATATCTTAGGTATATCATACTGACTGAACATTCCTGATTCCAGTACAGATTTTTTTATCATATCCTGTACACTCATCTTATCATCCTCCCTGTGTATCATACCAATACTCAAATCCATTCATGTACCGCGTTTTTTCATAACACAGTACATATTTGGAAACTGCTGTAAATTCTGCTGCCTGCGGCGGCAGAAGATTTCTCAGAATCTGAGGCAGCATCTCTGTAAATTTCACTTCCATGATCAGTTTTCCCGGTTCCAGTACAGATAAAGCCGGAAGCGTACTGTCGAAAATGTCATAGCTTCCAACAGCAGCTCTGACATCTGTATCAAATGTAATCCTGACTGTTCCCTCATCCATGATCCATGGTTCTCTCTCGTAATCTACGATTGTTCTCGGCCGCATCATATTACTCATACATTCTATGTAAAATTCCCTGCAAAGATTATACGGCTTTTCAGAAGAAATTCATACTCGCCGGAAAGAATTTTTTGCACCTCATCTTTTGTCAGTGGGGCATCTTCTTTATAAATATAACTGCCGAACTTCTTTTTTCTTTCCAGCTTGATACTTTCAGCACTATAATTATAAATTCGTATCCTGTATTTCTTCCTCATAAGAACGCCGCTTTCCTTTTCTTCATATGCACTGTTCCAGTAATCATCAAATACAGCTCCGTATCAGATATCCTCCATTTCTG
>ENA-OQEX01000701-OQEX01000701.1-human-gut-metagenome-genome-assembly--contig:-NODE-701-length-16097-cov-2.478084_pt1 | contig 16097 bp, 24 predicted proteins | sample MGYA00242802_ERZ504649 | MGnify/ENA primary metagenome ERZ504649 (study PRJEB26092, sample SAMD00036194) | human gut metagenome | host: Homo sapiens | study: EMG produced TPA metagenomics assembly of...
ACAGCGTAATTATGATGGTAGAATTCCATTTTGCACTTTTGTCGCTCTTCTATATTCATTGCTTCCATAGTTCGGATGTTTTTTAATTACATGTAAAGACCATTTCTTTTTCTTCTCTTCTTGAGGCGAAGTTGTGCTTTCTTCTCCAACTACAATATTTTCTCTTACAAGACCGATATATTCAAGTTCTCCCATTTTGTGAACATTCGTTCCAGAAGAGAAAGGAATGTACCTAAAGTATGCAGTGAAGAGCTTATATCCGTATGCTCGTATGTAATTCCGGTAACTTTTTCAATGCTGTGCATAAAGTCTGATGGAGTAATGTTGGTCCATTCGTAATAATATTGTAACAGCTCCTCACGCATGGTTTCAGACAAGGTCTGTAATGCGGAAACGAATCCGTTTGCTAGTTCATTTATGGCCTGAATAAGGAAAATAGGAGCTGCTCCTGAGCTGTCTGTTCGATAAAAAGATACGGCTGTTATAGAAACTGCTGAAAGCATTGCACAGGACAAACGTATTATTGGCCAGCGCATCCCTGCGTTTGTCTGACAGGTTACGGCTGTATATAGTTCTTATGTCTTCTCTTATGTTATGCAGAATGTGTGTCAGTTGGTTTATGAATGATTTCAAACCGTCATGATAGGCTGATTTCTGCAATGGCGGTATATACTGGCGGTTTACTGCAAAAGCGTTTCCATGAGATTTTATTTCTCCGATTATCAGAAAGTTTTTGCTGTAGAATGCCTTGTTTGTTTGGCTTTTGGGCATAATGTGCAACTTTATGTTGGCAGTACGTGGGGGTGATGCAAGGGTATAACTTCTGGATCGGGTTCACCTATTGGTATCATCTCATAGGGGTTTATTGATACAAGAATAAGAAAAACATTGTCCTCAATAGCGGACGGATTGCTGTCAGGTAATGTTGCTGTCGGTATGTAATCTCCATACAACCCTTCATAGAAGATGATTGGGAGACCGCCTCTTGTCAGCCCGTTGCATTTCTTCAGGCGTACACTTAGGGTATCAAGGGAACCTCCGCTTATGTCGAATTCTACGTTGTCATTTGAATCGTCAAGTGCTTTTCCGATACCATAATTGTAGTCATTCAGTTGACTCTCAATACTTCCATATAGAGATTCTATCATGTTATAATAATTCCCGAAGAAATGATCCTTTGTCAACTTTACTCCGTTGACCCAGTTGATGGGTAAATGTTCTATCTTCATATGTTTACTCTTTTGTTGAAGTTAATTTTACTCTTCTGATATATATAGGTCGGTTGTTCTTTATTTTGTTCTGCTCGCTGTTCTTGTGGGGGTCAAGAATCCGTATCAGCAGTGGATAACTGAACCATTTTGTCGTGTAGAAAGTCCATCCGACCTTGTATCCGTCTTTCCCTGTTTCGATTCTGTTCTGTGGAAATCTGCGGTTTTGGTCTTCTATAAACCAGTTGAACCAGTTACCCAAAGAAATGCCATCCGGCAGTTTTACGACCAGCGAAGCGTAATTCTTGTCGCCGATTTTGCGGTTGATTTTTACTTTGACGGATTTGAATTCAAAGCTGTCGATGTTGTCCCAATAGTTGCGGTCAAAAGTTCCGAATTCCAGTTCCCAAGGAACATAGATAGGAGGTGGTATAAGCAGAAACTGTTTTCTGCCCAGCATAATCATGTAAGGCACTATGAACCAAAGTACATTCAGTGCTCCCCAAATGGCATACGGAAGATTGCTTATCTTTTCAAATACAAGGTAATATATCCATCCGCCAAGTATGCCGGACACAGACAGCAGCAGTATTGTTCCGCCCGTGGATTCTCCAAGCCCGATTGCATTGAAAGAGCCTGATTCTGTGTATTTCCAGAAAATGAATCCTAGTCCGATGTAGCATAGGATTGTCAGGAACAGTCCGCCCCATACGAATTCGTTTCTGAGAAGTCCCAGCAGGCAGGGAAGGGCAATTATCAAAGCTGAAATAAGTATGAAGATAACGGCTTTTTTCATACTCAGCTTTCGTTTTAGATTTTTCATGCTGTTTAGGAAAAACAGCATGACTGTTACGAACAGCGGTGCTAATAGGTATTTAAAGAAAAAAGATAATAACGTTTCCATATTTCTGACTTTTTATCTGTTGTTTATAGATTCATATCATATCCCAAACGGTTTTCTCCCAAGATACAGTCTGTATGTCCCAGTATCAGGTACTTTATATGTATCTCCCTGAACGAAAGTATAAAGAAACTCAGAATCTTAGTTACAATAGTATCTATGCGGGATTGCCTGTTGTAGTCATCTGAATTATCTGGCTGACCGAAGACTATGGTTGCTTCAAGATCGTCGCCTTCACATTCTACGGCTCCGTTTAGTCCGAGGTTTTCTCCTAGAATGCCTTCGTTGATGGGAGAATATTGCGAAACGGTAATCACGTGTGGTATATATCTGAGTCTGATTTCAAGATCAAGGACTACAGAAAATATCCGTTCAATGGCCGTGAGATTTTCCGTGTATTCATCCGAGTGGCAAAGAAAAAGGAACAGCTTGTACTTTTGATGGTTGCTGATATCCAATGGTATGCCCAGCATGGTTTCTACAAGGTGATTCAGATTTTCACGCATCGCAGGATTTGAAAAGAAATTCAAGTCACGGTCAATGATTTTTACACGTTCCTTGAAGAAAGCCGTATCGAAGGGAATAAAAAATGAAATCAGTTCTTTTTCCCTTTTTTTGTTGATACGTATTGCTTCAACAATTTCCTTGTTGCTCATACCCGGCGTGCTTATGACAAGGGGATGGAAAAGGAGTTCTGGAAGCTGGTGATACATACTGTTTCTTGCCAGGTGCATAGCAACAATTTCCTTGTATGAGTTTGATGTGGAAAAATAACGTAAAGAAGTGCTCAGAATGTCTTTGGATTGAACACGCGGATTCATTCCATGACAAATTATCATGAGAGAGTCCAGTAGGTCTTCTTTGAGAATGAATTGCAGTTCCTCAAAAAAAAACTTCGGCAATGTAATTGTTTGCATTGCTGCGTTTCAGCTCGTTTATTTTTTCTTTCCTGTCTATCGGAGTTCCCATACAAGTTCGTTATTTCTGAAATTGACTATAATGTTGTCACCCGGTTTGATTTCTTCCGAGACGATAAGTCTTGATACCGTTTTTTTAAGATACGTTCTTATTACGCCTGCTATAGGACGCGCACCGTACTTTGGTGAGAATCCTTTTTGTGAGAGGTATTGGAGCGTCTCTTCCGCCAGCTCAATATTGATGTTCTTTTGTTCATGTAGCTGCTTTTTCAATCTTGAGAAATGTAATAGGAAGATTTCCTTTGCCACATTTTCATTGATGGGAGAGAATGGTACTACCTCTGTCAGTCGTCCTAGAAATTCAGGTCTGAAATATTGGGCCATAACCTCTATAAGCTTTGCTGAAGTTGGGGTATTCCCTGCCTGTATCTGATCTACAATCCATTGGCTTCCAATGTTGGATGTGAAAATGATTATCGAATTGGAAAAATCGCCCTCTCGCCCCAGCTTGTCATGTATCTTTCCCTCATCCATCATTTGAAGAAATACATCATATACACTGGAATGCGCTTTTTCGATTTCATCAAATAGGACTACGGAATAAGGCTTTTGTCTTATTTGTGTTACCAGAAGGCCACCTTCTTCGTAGCCGACATATCCCGGAGGTGCTCCGTAGAGCAGAGCTGCCGAATGCTCTTCCTTGAATTCGGACATATCAAACCTGATCATGGCAGATTCATTGTCAAACAGCAATTCCGCCAATGATTTAGTCAGCTCCGTTTTACCTGTTCCGGTAGGTCCAAGGAAAAAGAAAGAACCTATGGGCTTTTTGGGATCACTCAATCCGCTTCGTGATTCGATAATGGCATCAGACAGGGTGGAGATAGCCTTGTCCTGACCTTTGACTCTTTCCCTGAGTTTTGATTCTATACCGAGGAGGCGGTCTTTTTCCCGGGCCTGTATTTTTCCTATAGGAATATTGGTGCACTCGGCTACGATTGCTTCTATTTCCGCAGCGGTTTACGGTTCCTATTGTTGTGGAGCGATAGATTTTCCATGTTCTGTCAGGTTCTATCGATCCATTGAATCTTTACTTCATATTTGTCTTCATCGTTCCATGTATAGGTATCTGAAAGTTTCGATGTTATGACAGAACCTACTTTGTTGAAAATCATTCGGTAAAGTAATTGTAAATCGGAACTTAGAATTGCATCTTCTGCATTTTCCTGCAGACATTCGAACTCTGACCGGATGTTTTCTATTGTGTTCCTTGCATTTTTGTTGCATAGACGTACAGCAGCAGAAGTTCTGTCCAAAAGATCAATTGCAGCAGAGGGAAGACTGCGTTCCTTGAAATATCGGCGTGATAATTGTATTACATTTGGAATGCAGTCGTCAGAAATTTCAAGATTGTAATGGCTTTCTATTTCTTTTTTGTGCAGATACATGGCACATAATAGAGTGGAATAATCCAGTTCTTCCGCATTTATGATGACCAGTTTGCTCTCGATGGATTGCTTTTCTATGTGTTTGCGGTACGCATCATTTGTAATGGTAAAGATGAGATTGCAGGCTCCTTCACCAATTTGGGCATTGAGGATATTTATCAGAGTAGTTGATTTACCTGTATTCCCGTTTTCCAGCAATACCTGAAGGTCATCTATCACAAGAACTACTTGCTCAATTTGCTTCAACTTATGTATTAGGGCTACTATCTTTTGGGATATCTCATTTTCCGATGATGTCCCGGCCAATAATTTGGCTGTATTCAGCCCTACAACAGAAACTTGTTGCAGCATTTCGTCTTTATTGTTACATATTTCCTTTACAAAAGCATTGATAATGGAAGTTTTGCCTATACCTGAATCGCCTATTATCGTTATGGCTTTATTTTCTGATCGTTCCAGACATTCAAGCATGGTTCTGATTTCTTTGTCTCTGCCCACCACTATACTTCCGCTTTTGATGGTCGCTTCGGTTTTCAGATTCTCTGCGTATGGAAATGAGGCCAGTATCTGGTTTTCTTCTCCTTGAAAGGAATTGGTAGGTGTAAGGGCATTATAATATTTTAGAATATCTTCTTCACTTACCCCAAGTAATTCTATTTGCTGGTGCGAATAGATAACGCCTTCTCTGGAGATGGCCGTAAATACACAGATGGCATCTATGTAGTCACTTCCCAACTTTATTTTGGAGCGTTCCGCTTCATCCAGTACCTTGGAAAGATCTTCATCCGCACATATTTCCTCTGAATCATTTCCCGAAGATATGTACATTTCCTTACGCATGTCAAACCACTCCATCAGATAGGCAACGTCTTTTTGCATGGATTGTAGGATTTCCTTAAGTCCTGTACTTTCTGTCAACATGGCTAATACCAAATGGGGTACACCATATGTACTTTGCTGTTCCTGTCTAGCCATCGATTGGGCTAATTTTATGGCAGAAACCAGACTGGGACTATAATCGTTGTTTGTCATAAGAATACAATTTTATATGATGAATTGCATACAGACTTTTCAGTCATATCCTTTTCAAGAAAATGAGCGAAAACGGATAGGTCCAGAAAGTCTCCTATATTTTGTTTTAATTTTATTTCAACTTGAACTATGCGAATGAATCCTTTTTTCCTTTCTGGAGAAATGGTAACACCGTCCTTAATATGTATAGTATCTACATTGTTTCCCATCTTGTGGTAAATATAATTATAGATATCCTGCTTTGACACAATTCTGTCTCTGCTGACAAGACCATATCTCAGGCTGTTTATCAGACTGGAATCTTCTGTATGTACGATTCCTCCTTGAACAGGAGTTCTGAAAATAAGACTTGTTGCATCGTATTTCTCCATATTGAACTGTTGGATAAAGGCTCTTTCATCAAGTCCGTTTGCCAGTCGTCCTGAAGTTGTCCAGAATTTTACTTCCGCACTCGTAGCATTGGGGGCTGGTACTGTCAGAGCAAAAATTCGTTGTCTTTTTTCGTCCCTGCTTATGTTTTCTACACTTTTCTCTATCTCGGAAAGCTTAGAGAACAATTCTTTCAGTTGCGCTGTTAGCAGATCTGGATTTAATGCGGAAAAGGCGTTTCCGTCTTCTTTGATTCTTTGTATAATCTGGTTGATTAGGTCAATGGCACTATCCGAATCAAAGCGTTCCAGATTTCCGAAATACAAATCAAAGATTCCGGTCGGATTTTCTTCATACTGCTGTTGTCGGTTGATGTATTCCTTTCCTGTATTGTCACAAATGGAACGGACGTTAAGAAAATAATTTCCTTTGGGGCAAGGAAGGGGAATATAACGTCCATTGGTTGCAAAATTATGCTGTTTATATACCAATTTCCTGTTTACAACAGGATACGTATTCAGATATATGTTTAGTGAATTAAGATAATCTTGCGAATTGAATATTTCCGGCAGACGGAGTCTTATCCAGAAAAACCTTTTGCTTGTATCAATATTTTCGGTCTGTTTGGCGGAAGGAAATTGTTGCAATAAAGTTTTAAGTGACTTGTCTGTGTCGGCTAGATCTATTTTTACATAGTAGTCGTTGTAGAAATTTTTTATTTCATCAAAATAATGGGCATTGCTGAATGGATCCTGCACCTTCAGACCGAATTGCGCCGGTATTTCTTTCCCTGCACAGTCATAGAATCGTGTCATTTGCAGAAACGGAACAAATGATGTGTTATCAGGAATCAGGCAAAAAGTCATTTCCTGTGTCTCTGATAGATGTTCTTCGTTAATATCAAAACCTAACCAAACAACATAAGATTCTATCTGTTCCTTCCTGCCAAGGAATAAGTTTGAAGTGATATTTTTTTCAGAAACGTTTTTTATGGTATTCCCATAAGCGATTATACCAAGTTTTGCATTCACAAGTGGATAATTGAAAAGAGGTGTAAAGAATACCTGTATACTTTCTTTGCCAAAGATGAACTTTTCAGTATAGAAGTGGTCTTCGGCATTTAGAATGCAGTTCTCGTCATTATTGGGGGTAACAGACATTAATGCATGTGCCGGAATAGGCAGAGCCCATTTACTATCTATAAGTATACGTGATAGCTGATGAAGTAAACGGGAATCCGATGCTTTTATTTCCTGATGCAGACGGGCCGTTTCATTGGCGAAGACATCCAATAGCAAATCAACCACAGGATCCATGTTGCGGGATTCATTGATACCCCACAGCTCCATAGCAAATTTCAGAATTCTTTCTTTTATTTCAATATGTCTTTTGTCTGGCATAACTCTTAATTGTTTATTGTGATAACGGACTGATATATACAAGCGTATTGAAGTGGAACGGTTGGTCCGTTGAAACTATTTTTCCTTTCACAGCTATTTGAGCCTTTCTGCGTACATGAGTTTCTTTTTTGTTTTCATCGTCAATCTCGGATAATACTACACTCACGCTAATATCTTTAAGCCGTTCTTCATAAGTGGTGATGGCTTGGAGCAAAGACTCTTGGACTCTATTCTCCCAATCACTGATTTTCACTAGTTGACTGAACTCAAGTTCCCAGATGACAGAGCCGTAATTTTCCTTACCGACTACTTCTCCATATCGGGAAACAATCAGTAGCATGATCTGCTGTGCTATGGATTCTTCATAAGAACATCGTTCGAGTTTTCCGTTAACTGCAGACTTTAGGTCAATTGGTATTTTCAGATAACTCATGTGATATATTTTATGTTGTTTTTCGCAAATATACGGTTTTTTATCAAATACTCTAAGAATTTTCTGAAAAAAACTTTTGCATAAACTTGACAAAACAAAAATAAATTCATATATTGCGACCGATAAATACAAAGAAGAGTTAAATACGATATTTATTAACGTTTAAATAAAAGAAATATGGCACTTTATGATTATGGAATAGGTGGCAATGAAGTAAGGGTTGATGCTAATGAATCTATAGCCGAGATTCCTTCCAACCGAACTTTACTTGTCCAAAAACTGACAGACGACGCTCCTTCTGAACCAGAGTGTGTTTACGGTTTGCAAACCATAGAAGATGTGTTTGAACGTTTTGAACCAACCGTGCAACTGGAACATGTGGATGCAGAAGGAAACGAAGTGAAGGAGGTTATGACCTTCAAGGGCCTCGGAGATTTTGGGGCGGAAAAAATTAAGGAGAATAGTGAGTTCTTAAGTGGACTGGATATCGAACGTGAGCAGAGTCTTAAGATTGCCCGGCAGCTTTCTTCTAATAAGGCACTCCGGAAAGTGCTTGAAAATCCTGTATTGCGAGAAGCTCTGGCAGAAGTTCTGAGTACCTCTATACAAGAGATCAACGAAGCTCAATCCAATTCTAAAATTTAAAGTTGAAAATTATGAAACCTGATAATGAACAAAAACAGCAACAGGCGGCAACGGCTGCTTCCGTTCAAGTCTCTTCCCAAGGCAAGGTCGCTTCTGTTCCTGCAATAGATCGTCTGAAAGAATTTGGTGGATTTTCATTTTTGGAAAATATTATTGACGGGTATTCAAATATGAATCCCAATAGAAAGGCTCGTCGGAATATTTTCTTGACTGATAAACAATGGGATGCTGAGCGTAGAGCTCTTGCCAGATGTTTGGGCGTATGGGAGAAACTGATTCGCAAAGAACTCACTGTTGAGCAAATGCTGGAAATGGCTAAGGAAACTGCTCTTCAGGCTGAAGAACTGTTGAATAAGAATTTGAAAGCAGCATTGGCTCGCACCCATGATTTGGAGCAGGCTTATCGTTCTGTAGCATATTTTTATAAAAATACAGAAAGTGATAAGGTCAAGAATATTACAATCGTTAATGCCAGCATGGAGCAGTTGCGTGATTTGGATAATACAGTCTTTGCTGACTATATTAATAAGGAATTGAGGCAGAATTTCGACCGTTTGGATTTGCGCCGTAATTATTCTTTGTTGGTTGTGCCGGGTTATTTAGGTTCTAATGCTATTTTGGACAAGTGGTCTAAGATGGCTTATGAAAATAAGGCATTCCTTATTACAGACTTCCAGGATTTGGAATCTCCTGATGATGTAATTGATATCTTCTTTAATGCAGACCATACAAGTGGCGATGCTTCAAGTCAAATACAGTGATGACATGTAATTGGCTGCTTGGTCGCGCAAAGGAGGATTCCGTTGGAGAAGAAGAGAATCTTTATGTTCCGCCATCAACAGCACTTGCCGGAAAGATTTATGGTACCTTGATGTCTCAGGTTGTTGCTGGCAAGAAATTCGGAGGACTTAATGAAGTTGAAAGTGTCCGTTTCGACTTGAAGCGTAGCGAAATTTCTGAACTTGAACGGATAGGACTTGTTCCGATGGTTAATGAATATAGCAAAGTGATGGCTTTCTCTGCCAAAACTTTGTTCAATGGAGATAATCTCGGGTTGCAGACTTATTCTGTTGTTCGTGTGTTCGACTATATTACAAAAGTTTTGTTTGACTTCCTGAATCGTCGTGCATTTGAAAATTGGACTACTCGTACAGAGGCGGATTTACGTTCTCAGATTGTAAAGTTCCTGGATAGTGTAATGGGGCCCAACAAGCTTATCGAACGCTTTAAGGTGGTGAAGATTGAACAGGATCCGAACCAGAAAGACCGTATCTTGTTGGATATACACATTACACCGTTCTTCCCAGCCAAGAGTTTCGTCATTCAGCTTGCCGGTCACAAAGGTGACGGTCCGGAAGAAGCTGTTTGGGAAAGTGAATACAAACAAGAGTAAATTATTCTTTTACTAGCAAGCAATATGTCCTTTTTTGAGAAGGGCTTATTGCTTGCTGTCTTTTTATACAATAGCTTTATGAATAATATTGAGAATTTGGGGTTAATACCTTATCTTAATTCACAATTGGCTTCGGCATGGCGTATGGCTGCTGATAGTTCAAGATATGCAGAAACGCCAGAACAATATTTGTGTAAAACGATAAATATGTCTCTCAAAACAAACCCGCAAACAAAGGTTGAATTGGATCTATTTGCTCAAGAAGCAATGAAACAGTTGCATTCAAACTCAATGTTATTAAGTGGGAATGGAATTCCTACAGAAAACAATTCTTTTTCCTTTGACAATTTTATAAATGTATCAGGTAAAGTTAATAGTGGTGTTGGGGTTTATTGTGGTTATAAACAATACGACCTTTATATTGAAGCCAAGTGGAATAATGGCGTGGGAAAATGGAAAGGGAAAAACGGTGTATGGTATATGGAAAAAGTCGAAGGGAAAAAGGATTTCTTTGGAAATCAATATACCGGTGCAAGAAAAGATATTATTGCCGAATCTAATAGATATTCTAAATTTGGAAGAATATCGTTTGGGGTAAGTACTTTTATTTCTATATATCAAGGCTATAAAGCTTTTGATGCAGGAGATGGTCAAGGAGTAATTAAAGCAGGTGCTGATGTTATAGTAGGTATTATAGCTACGTGGGGTGGTCCGGTTGGATGGGCTATTAGCGGAATTTATATGTTTTTAGATTTGGCTGGAGCATTTGATCCAAGGTATACTAAGTGTGTATCACCTTATGCAATAACCCTCATGTTCATTTGCGGGATAAAACCTATGTTAAACCTCCTTTAATACCCACATATCTACCCGTAGAATGCCATCAGCTCCTGCCAACAATGCTGTATTCAGACAAGGTTATAAAAGATACTGATATGAATATTTGGAAATATATTTATATACGATTTTTTAAGATACGACGTAGAATAATAGGCCGTGATGGTGCTGACGAGTTTGCTGCAATGTTATTTGTGGCATCTTTTGATGTATTATTGTTTTTGGAATAATGATACTTACTGATAAATTAGTTGATAAGATATTATCAACTAAATACGAACCTTTTTTTTTCGCTTTTTATATATTAGGGATGTTTACCATTGGCTGGTTTCGCAATCGTTCAATGTGTAAAGATGGAGCATTTGAGCGTATTAAAAAGGAGGTTGAAAATGAACCTAAAAAGTTGAAATGGGGTCTTTTATCCATTCTATATATGATATTTGTAGTTCTCTTTTTTTTATTTAGTTGCTATATTGGAAAGTACGGATTCAACCTTTGAGATTGACTGTAAGAACAAAATTGAAGATACCCAAATGAATGTTAGGAAATATACCTATATTAAGTTTTATAAATTTCGTCGATGTCTATTAGGTAAGACACTTGCAGAAGATTTTACATCACTTTTGTTTGTTGTTGGGCTTGACTTTTTGTTATATTCGGGGATTGTATTTTTGACAGATGGATTAACAGGTTATAATTTACTTCCTGACCACAAGCCTTTGTATACACTTATTTTTCTCTGTGGAGGCTTTATTCTTTGGATGGTTCATAACCATACCTTGCGTAAAAAGGGAGCTTTTGAGCGTATAAAAAAAGAGGTTGAGGAAGAACCCAGAAAGTTTTTGTGGGGAACACTCTCGCTGTTGTTTATTTTATTTACGCTTGCATTTGTAGCATCGTTAATGTACTTGTGGTCTAAAAAGATGATACCGGTTTTAGTTTCATTATGATAAATATTTATCTTTCATTCTTGATGAAAGATACTAGGAATGTATTTTCCATATTCTTCTCAACAGTATAGTTTTCAAATATGCTCAAGGAAATTTCATACTGGACATATTATTTCTTTTTGAAGCGGAAATATCTAAAGAATGGTGGACATAAATCAGACTCTGTTATGTTTATTATCAGTTTGTTTATTTTTAAATTTTGCTTCTATAATTCAAATAATAGAATATTATGCCCATTTTACATTGCCAAGGTTTCCTATTACAACAAAATGGGAGTTGGCATCTTGGATATATGCGATAATTATATTAACTCCATTTATATTTTTTGTATATTAATAAGATATTTTAAACAGGAAAAGTTACAGGCTCTTCTTGAAGAGTATTCTAGAAAATCAGAAATTCGATTGTTGATAGGCCGGTGCCTTTTTTTTATCTATTGTATTTTTACATGGATTGGTTCATATGTAATTTTAGCATATTTTCATCATTGAACTATATTGAAAGTATTGAACCTCTATTTATGATAGAAAATGGTGTATGAAGTTCTATAACTCATATGCCATTTTTTATTAAAGGTAGGTATGTTATTCTTTCCCTTATTTCTCTGAGATAATTTCTATTTTACTCTGAAAGTTTATTTCCCCTGTTTTAAACTCCATACCAATTGTATCTCATGTTTATTTTGCTCTATTGGCATTATTATCGGTTGGATTTTATTATGCAAAGGTACAGCTTAGGGTGTACAATATGTACCGCTTTGCTAATTAATCTCATATTTTTCAGAAGTCTTCCGGCAAATCATAGATTTGGGTATTCTATAAAAATATTCCTTCATTTACATGTCTAATCACCCTTTTCGCTGTAATCTTGGGCATATAAAATTTCCCGACAATGAAGCCATAAGAGTTTCAAAAGAAGGGAAAAAGATGTTTAACGAATTAAAAACTTAGAATTATGCCGAATTGGTGCAGCACAGCGTATGTCATAGATGGCGACGCAAAAGAAGTGAAACAACTGTATGAATTGATGAAAGGACTGGAAGAACGTGAAAAGCCGTCCGTGGAAAATGACTTCGGCACATCGTGCTGGGGTGTTTGGTAGATGCTTTAGGCAAGGATTGGCAGGATATACATTGCCGTGGTTCTTGGAGTGAACTTGAAATGGACAGTGATGTATTGAAATTTTTTACGGAAACAGCGTGGTCTCCTTGCAATGAAACATTTGACCTTGTAAGAGAAGCGTTTCCGTCTCTTCGCTATTACTTTCAGGCTGAAGAACCAGGTATGTGTATATACGAAACAAATGATGAATACGGCACATACTTTACTGACAGGTTTTTCTTGGATGTATGTACCCCAAATGAAGAATATTTCAGCGAATATTTTGAGCAACAGGAGGATGCGTTTGCATGGTTTGAAGAGGAGTTTGGAGAGCCGATAAGGTCTGTAGAGGATGTTGAAGCTCTGGATGCAGAATGGAGCGAGCAGTGTGAAAATGCTTTCTGCTACCTGCATGAGTTTGAAATAGTTAGTTGATTGAAGAAAATGTTGGCATATTTCCCGAACAATATCGGTGTTCGGGAAATTCTTTATGTCATTATATTACAAGCCTTTCACGATGCGTGTTCCCTATTTTAGCCAGATGATTTGGAAGGCACTGCAACCTCTTGTTTCTCCTGACAGACTTACTTTTTTATTTCACAACTTCTATCCATTTTTATTTTGAACAATAACCTGTCTCTTCGCTTTCGGCAATCCTTGCCGGAGTGATTTTCCTATGCAAAGGTACAGCGTCCGTCCAGTCATCAAGTACCGCTGTGCTAACCGATTCATGGATTGAGCGGCAGCCTTCCCAAATCGAAGATGAACCTCTGGTTCCCCGCAGGATTGGGCATTCCGTTAAATTCATGACGGTTTCCTTGTCTTTCCTGTTCTTTACGCGCTGTCTATCCTGCATGTAAAATCTTTCCCGACGAGGAAGCCGAAAAAGGCTTTCGAGAAGAGGGAAGAAAAAGAAAGTCTAACAATTTAATTTTTAAGATTATGCACAGCAGGATTTTTCAAATTTCAACAGAACAGATAGACAAAGAGAACTATCTGAATGAGAACACCCTTAATCAGGGAGATGACAGTTTCTACGATTATTGTGCTGATATAGACGATGAAGAGCGTAAGGAAGACATTGCCAATTTGGTGAATTATGCCTTGCCCAAAGGAATGTTCGAGCTTGTATCTGAAGATACGATACGTTACAAGGGAGATGGCATCGAGCAATGGAAAGAGGAGTATGTTGCTAATATCCGAAAGAAAGCGGAAGCCATTACTGTCGAAAATATGTTGGAGTGGAATTCGACGTATTATCTCAAGCAGGCGATAGAAAATCCGTTGGATACCGCCTATCATTTTTATTTGGATGGAGAGGGATGCCAGTCCTTTGCCGAACCATCCTTTGAGTTTATGCAGTTCGTCTGTTCGATTGAACCGGGAACATTACTCTATATCGGAGGTGTCATTGATTATCATTTCTGATGGCAAATTTCATAGAACCACCTGTGTGACGGCAGGTGGTTTCTCTTTTTTGGTTCTGGAATGCCAAGATTTACTTTTATAGCCATATTTATCCCTTACGGGCACTACCATTTATACAGGCAAATCTCCAATTTTAAAGCATCATACCCTCTCTCTGCCTCCTGCATACACCACAGGTTCGTTTCGTGTGCAAAGGTACGGTGGACGAACGCCGCTCAAGGAGCGTTACACTCCCTTCGAAAAATTTGACGACAGCTTTCCGCAATCATAGATTACGGTATTTCATAAAATTTCATCATCGGTTCTTTGCTCTATGTTCTTGCTTCCACCGTCTGAAATGCACATGAAACAATCCCTTTGGGCGAAGTCGGAAGGCTTCAAGAAGAGGGAATAAAAAACAAATGTATATGACAACTATAGAAAGGATTATCGCCTTAGCCTCCGGTTTGGGATGGCAGGTAACTACCCAAAAGAAAAAGAGATACCTCGTGGAGTTCGAGTTCCAGCAGTACACAAAGATGGGACAAGATTTCAATTTCTGTGCTGTAATGAAAGGTAATGACATCAACAGCCTAATAGAAAATATTGAAGAATATTATGAAGGCTTTGACCCTGATTATGAAGCCTATCTTTGGATAGGTACGGATGGACACGGCAAGAACGGTGCACCTTACCATATCAAGGATATTGTAAGCGACATGGAAGAAGTCGAAACCATGATAGATAAACTTTGTGAAAGATTAAAAACATTATAATGAGAACGAAAACACTTTACAAACGGGATGCGGAAAAGGTTGGCATCAGCCGTTTTCCCAACTTCACAAGTCGGGAAGCATTTCTGGTATGAAAAGACTTTATTATGGTAAAAACGCCCTGCTGGTACGTTGCGGCAGTTGGATTTACAACGTTTCAAGTGAACTTGGAATTTATTATAATATAGCTCATTAAGTTATGGAAAGAAATTGCAAGAAAGATTTCCAAAGTTGGAAAGGTACAATGGCTCTGAAATTACTTTGCTGCAATATTGCGGCAGGTCGTTTTAATTGGCGGAAATACTGTACGCCGCAGCCTTATTATGGACACGAGATTTGTGTTATACCATTACACAGCTCTTACGGTCAAATAGGTTATACCGTGTATTTCCCTTATACTAATATGCCCGAAGTGGAATACGATTGGGAAATGGGCAAACTGACTGTTGATGAAGAAAATTGGCAGGAGTATTTTGCGGCATAGCTGACAAGACAATGGGAGCAGCTACACCAGCCATTGTCTTTCTTTTGCTTATTGCTGCATCCCGACGCCATATTCTGCCTCTTGTAGTTCCTCTTGATACTCTTTTAGGTCGTTCGGTTTTGCGTTTACTACTTTCAGACTGGCATTTATCCCTCTTCCTTTTATACTTATCATTTTATTTTCTTTTATACCTTTTCATGTATGCTGCCCCATTGTTGGGCCATACGCTCGCGTAATTCTGTTTTTACTCTGCAAAGATACGGCGGCGAATAACTGCCAAGTATCGCTTGCACTACATTGTTGAATTTTTCCGAAACTTTCCGTAATCACAGATTACGGTATTTCACAAAATTTCAGCCTCTGTTCCTTGTCTGTTATTCTTTTTCTCGCCGTGGTGTTCGCACGTAAAAACAACCTTATGGCGAGCCAAAAGGCTCAAGATAAGGGAAAATAAATCAATTAAACAATTATTTGGCTTATGGGTAAATATGATTTTATCAAGAAAGGAAATGTTTTGTTTTGGTATGACCCTGACAATGGGCAGTCAGATGGAGTGTATCAGGTAGTTTCAGTTCCGGAGGTTATAGAGGATGACAGTATTATCCTTATTGCTGCATCTTGTTCAGAAGCGGAGGTTTATCCGACAGAATTATCACCGATAAATTCAGGTAGAAGTTACAAAGGAGCGTTCTTACAATGGAAAACAGAACGTGAAGCAAACGGTAAGGTGTTTTATGACAGGCTCGCGGAAGTAATGGATACGGACTGTGAAATGAAAGTCGGTGATATGGTCATTTTCA
>ENA-OQEX01000702-OQEX01000702.1-human-gut-metagenome-genome-assembly--contig:-NODE-702-length-16084-cov-2.780034_pt1 | contig 16084 bp, 20 predicted proteins | sample MGYA00242802_ERZ504649 | MGnify/ENA primary metagenome ERZ504649 (study PRJEB26092, sample SAMD00036194) | human gut metagenome | host: Homo sapiens | study: EMG produced TPA metagenomics assembly of...
ATTAGTCAAATCATGCTTTCTCTTATTTTTCTCTTTCTTCTTTTAACTGTTTTATATCTATATTATTATATATTATTTGAATCTAGTTTCTTCTGTCTATATTTTTGCGTGAATAGTCAAAATATAGTGTAAAAGACATTCATCTGATTTGATTTTGCCGTTTGCAAAGTTCTTCTTTTGATAAAAGATTAACTTCCTGATTTTCTATATTCCGTATTACTGAATTTTGATTTTCACAATTCTTAGGCAGCTCATTCTGCTGGAAATACCCATCCCGGCGGCGATAATGGCGGGCGGTACATTTCCAAGGAAGAAATTGAAATCCAAGGGACGTTCGCATTTCCGAAATAAAAAAGTTTCTTTTTAAAATAGAACCAGCATTCGTCAATAGGCTTATTTAAATGCGGTCATTTTTATAAATCTTCTGGTTTCCAACAAAACAGCAACTGTTTTCTGTCATAAACCGATTTATTTTGTAGTTTGCATTGGAGGATATTCACTAATATGCCCTTAAGTTGACGCTAGGTTGACCACATTGAGGTTGTACCTTTTTGAAACTGATTGCTGACGGATTCTTTAAAAGCTTCTTTATATCCATTGATCAGTGAGAAATAACCGATTTTAAGCAACATCCTTCTGGCATATTCTTTGTCAGTAATTATCAGATCTTTCTTTTCTTCCAGAAAAGTAATCTGTTCATCATATGTTGAAAATTGCTTTTTCTCCAAGTTTTTCACCACCTCTCACCAGTTTTAATATTTTGTTCGTATAAATAACGAAAGGCCCCCGAAGGAGCCTTCCGGACTATGGGCTTCTCAAGTTTCCATAGTGCGATCACTAGGTACATCATAGCCTTTCCAAACAGATTTGCCAAGGAGAACATACCCGTTTTAGTTTATGTTCGTCCATGTCAAATAATGCATTTAAGACAGTTCAGCAGAGTGCGAAAGACGCGGTCATAAAAACCATTCCATCTTCTCCCTCACATCCGCATGCTTCAGATAAATAACATTAAATTCTCTGACTATGGGCTCACCCTTCAGTGTAAAGATTCCAAGCTCCGGGTCGCTTTTGGCAAGTATTTCATATACAAATGAGATTCCATACCCGGACTTGATCAGGTCGATGATCATCTTAAAGCTGGAAATACATATATGCCGATGAAAACGCTCCAAAGATTCATTATGCTCAAGAAGCTTTTCCTCCAGGATAGCCAGCGTTCCGGAGCCTTTTTCGCGATGGATCAGAGTTTCTTTCAGAATCTCCTCTACAGATACTTCACGGCCTGCAAAGGGATGATCCTTCGGGCAAATCCCCACAAAAGGTTCCCGTCGATATAACTGGCTTCCGAATCTGTTTTTGTCAAAAAATCCTTCTATGATAGCATAGTCCAGAGTATTTTGTTCCAATAGATGCAAAAGATGCTTTGTGTTATCCACGATCAGAGTCAGTGCCGTATCCGGCTGATTTAAAAAATCGTGAATCCTGTCTGTGATCACATAGTCACCAATGGTCTTGGTTGCACCGATACGCAGTTCCCGGAGACCATTGTTTTTTATCTTTTCCCTGAGAAATTTTCACGCTGCTGAACCGATCGCAGGTAATCCTCCAGCATCTGCGCTGCAGGGGTCTTGATCAGTTTTCTGTTTTCATAAATAAAAAGACGGCAGCCATATTCCTTTTCCAAAAACTGGATATGCTGGGTAACTGCCGGCTGGGTAATATGTAACAGCTCTGCCGCCTCCCTGTAATTCATAACATTGCATACAGCCATAAAGGTTTCCGTTCTGTGATCTAACATAATATCCTCCTTGAACTCTTCCACTCTATTGATATCAGATATTTTTTCTGTGCACCAAGAAAAAATTCTGCCCTGAAGGCTTTTTTATAAAGGTTTCTGTTTTTCAGTTTCACAGTTGCATTATTCCATAAATATTACTTATCGTATAATAAAAACTCATAAATTGATTTTATCATTCATGAAGCCTATAATCAACAAAAGAAACGCCGTATATATCAGAGAAAAGCAACAGCTACATAAAGGAGATACTTAAACATGAATGAGGAAAAAATAACAACCTTCGCCAACAAAAAACTGAGTCCCGAGGAAATCAAGCGGGTAAAAGGTCTTGGATGCCTTCAGGACAAACGATATGATGACATCTTTAATATTCGGGTCATCACAGGAAATGGACATATTACCACAGATGAACACCGTGCCATTGCAGATGCAGCAGACAAGTTCGGAAATGGTCAGATTACTATGACAACCCGCCTGAGTATAGAAATCCAGGGAGTTCCTTATGATAATATTGAGAAAACAATCGCCTTCCTTGGAGAACACGGCCTGATGACAGGCGGAACCGGAGCCAAAGTGCGTCCTGTTGTCTCATGCAAGGGAACAACCTGCCAGTATGGTCTGATTGATACCTTTGCACTCAGCAGGAAGATTCATGAGCGTTTTTATGTGGGTTATCACGATGTAGTGCTCCCGCACAAATTCAAGATTGCAGTTGGCGGATGTCCTAATAACTGTGTAAAACCTAATCTGAATGATATGGGAATTATAGGTCAGAGAATCCCAAAACCAGATGCAGAGAAATGCCGGGGATGTAAAAAATGTCAGATTGAAAAAAGCTGTCCTGTCCATGTCCCGAAATTAGTTGACGGTAAACTTTACATTGATCCTGAAGAATGTATCCATTGCGGACGCTGCAAAGGAAAATGTCCTTTCGGCGCAGTACCGGAATATCAGAATGGTTATAAGATCTATATCGGAGGCCGTTGGGGTAAAAGAATCTCACACGGTCAGGCTCTTACAAGAATTTTCACAGAGGAAGAAGAGGTAATGGCCGTCATAGAAAAAGCAATCCTTCTCTTCAAAGATGAAGGCATTGCAGGAGAACGATTTGCTGATACTGTGAAACGTCTCGGATTTGAGTATGTAAATGAGAAATTGATTGGCTGAGTATCAACAGATCTGCCTTGTCCTTTCTCCGTCCTCTGTGTATAATAGAAATATTATTATCCTCTGAAATATCTATAATAATCAAGATTCAGGAGTACACTATGAAAAAAATTCTACTTATCGCTACCGGCGGTACAATTGCTTCAAAATATACCCAGGAAGGACTTTCCCCGCAGATTTCCGCTGAAGAACTGCTGAAATATATCCCTGCTGCCAGAGAGTTCTGCACGATCGACACAGTGCAGCCTTTTTCTCTGGACAGTACCAATGTGCGTGCTGCCCACTGGCTACAGCTGGCACAGCTCATTGAAAAAAAATACGAATTCTACGACGGGTTCGTGATCTGTCACGGCACTGATACCATGGCTTACACCGCAGCTGCCCTATCATATCTGATCCAGAATAACCGCCGTCCTATAGTGATCACTGGAGCCCAGAAGCCAATTGATCTGGCTATCACAGATGCTCGCTCCAATCTGCTGGACAGCCTGCGTTTTGCCTCCCACGACAGAGCTCACGGTGTTTCCATTGTATTTGGCGGCAAAGTAATCGCCGGTACCAGAGCCAAAAAGGAATTCTCAAAAAGCTACAATGCTTTCTCCAGCATTAATTATCCTGATATTGCCTCAATTCACGATAACAAGATCATCTTTTATATTGATGACAAGGATCACAACACGCATCCACTGGTATTCTATCATCAGATGAATACCAACATCTTTCTTATGAAACTGATTCCCGGAACAGATGGCCGGATTCTGGACACTCTGGCTGCTTCCTATGACGGCTGATCATTGAGTCCTTCGGAGTAGGCGGTCTTCCAAACTATGGAAATGACAGTTTTCTGAATGCACTTTCTGACTGGATCAGTGCCGGTAAGCTTGTATGTATGGCTACTCAGGTAACTCACGAGGGCAGCGACATGGAGGTCTATCAGGTAGGAAAAGTGATTAAGGAGAAATTCCCGGTTCTGGAATCCTATGATATGACTCTTGAGGCTTCCGTCACCAAAATGATGTGGGTTCTTGGACAGACACAGGACATCGAAGAATGCAGAAAACTATTTTACAAGACTATCAACCACGATATGCTGTTTGTATAATATGATTTCTCAAACACGCTCTGGCTACCTCTGACTTAATATCTCAGAAAAAGAAATTTTACAGAGATTTTTCATTAGCGCGCATGTGTATTTTACAAACTGTTTCTATAATAAAAACCAAAGAATAGAAATAGAAAAGAGGAATCATTATGTATAAGACATTATGGAATTCTATTAATAAACAGGTAAAAGACTCACATGCTTCCGCAGCTTTTCTGGCTGTTTCACTTATGGGCTGGACAACGATCGGTCTTCTGGCAGGATTTTTAATCTGCATGATTGGCGGTATGTCCTTTGTTACAAAGGTAACTGTTGTCCTTTGCAGTGGCGGATATACAGGACTGATTTTGGGGTTCTTTGGCGGCATTTTATATCTGTACAGATCAGAATCCCGCCATTTGACTGACTCTACCACCTCACAGTTTTCCACTACTGTTTCTAAAATATCTCTCAACGCCAAGACAGCTGCCCGGTAATAAACCGGACAACTTTTTTTATCCGAGAGCTACATCCAGAATCATCATCAGAGAGAATCCTACTGCGAAGAAAAGAGTTCCGATGTTGGAATGTTCTCCGGCAGACATTTCGGGTATGAGCTCTTCTACCACTACATAGAGCATAGCTCCGGCAGCGAAGCTTAAAAGATATGGAAGTGCCGGGACAATGAGGCCGGCAGCCAGGATTGTGAGAACTGCACCGATAGGTTCTACAATCCCGGACAAGACTCCACCTGCAAAGGCTTTGGTCTTTCCCATCCCTTCAGAACGCAGGGGCATGGAGATAATAGCTCCCTCAGGGAAGTTTTGAATAGCAATCCCGATAGAAAGGCCATAGCTCCCATGATAGTAATCTGGGCGTGACCTGTCAAATAACCTGCGTATACGACTCCTACTGCCATTCCCTCCGGAATATTATGCAGAGTTACTGCAAGAACCAGCATAGTAGTTCTCTGAAGTTTGCTCTTCGGACCTTCTGCCTTGTCACTGTTCTGGTGAAGATGCGGGATCATGTGATCCAGCAAGAGCAAAAAAAGCACCCCTATCCAAAATCCCACTGCTGCCGGTACAAATGAAAACTTTCCCAGTCCGGAAGACTGTTCAATTGCCGGGATCAGCAGACTCCATATGGAAGCCGCAACCATAACTCCTGCAGCAAAGCCGGTAAGTGCCCTTTGAATCTGTTCATTCAGATTCTTCTTCATGAAAAATACGCAGGCAGCCCCTGCAGAAGTTCCAAGAAAAGGAATCAGAATTCCATAGAATACATTTATATCCATTGATTTGTTCCTCCTGTTTCTATTTGTATGCAAATAAAAGAAATAGGTTCTTGTTATTTGTTTAGTTAGTTTATTCTAACTTTAATCAGTATATCAGATTTTTTGACAAATAAAAAGAGAATACAAAATTTTTTTGCTATTTTGTATTCTCTGTATTTGTACAACAGAAATAAATATTCTCATGTAAACTGCATTTTGGATTAAATCCTGCATGGCAGTAAGGGCAGCTGCCTTTTTTGTATTCCTGAAGTGTAAGTTTCCTGCCGCAGTTTCCGCATAAAACAGGATAAGCTTCTTCCGGTGTTGTTGGGGCAAATGGATGATCTTCCAGTTCATCATGACAGGAATAGCATGCATAATATTTCCTGCATTTCGCACAGAGCAATGCGGCTATGTCAAGCTGTGTGTGATAATGTGTACACCGTCCTGCTTTATCAAGCCCGATTCCATGAATCTTTATTTTTTCCTGCTTTACCTGAGTATCTTTCGGCAGGCTACTTTTTAGCCTGTTACTGTTCTCAGCGGTTTCCTGCATTGTTAATTCCTTTTCTGATGGGAATTGCGATCAGGACTGCCAGAACTGTGATCACAATGTCCTTTGGAATAAATGCTGTTAAGGAGTATACTGCAATTGCCGGGATACTCATGGAACCTCCCACAAAGTGCCACTGCAGACCACCGATTGTCTCAACGATCAGAAGTCCAATCAGTGCAAATCCGATTGAGATTGCAAGATTCTTTGTCTTGTTCTCTGTTTTCGGACGGATTCCGCAGAGCCAGGTCATGATTGGCCATGCCCAGATGTATCCTCCTGTAACTCCTACGATGCTGCTGATTCCGCCTGAGAAGTTAGCAAAGATTGGAAGACCGATGGCTCCTAACAGAACGTAAACCAGTGTTGCTGTAGTTCCAAGCCTGGAACCAAGTACTGCGCCTACAAGTGCTACACCAAATACCTGAATGGTGATCGGTACACCGGTAGGCATTGGCAGTGAAATCTGTGATATTACTGCAAGAACTGCTGCAAACATACCAACCAGTACCATTTCTCTGGTTGTAAATTTTCTCTCTGCAGCAGGGCTTTTTGCATATGACTGACTCATAATAAGACTCTCCTCTTTCCCTGTTGATGATTGATTTTGACCTTCTTTTTATATCATAAGCGGGGAGGATTGTCAACTCATTTTCTTGTGTTTGGTTTACATTTGTTTCCGATAAGTATCGGGTGACACGTCTGTATAGCGTTTAAACACTCTGGAGAAATAAGTGCTGTTTTCGAATCCAAGAAGTTCTGAGACTTCATAGACCATTTTTCCATCCTGAAGCATTTGTCTGGCCAGTTCTATTTTTCGGAGGTTTACATATTCTATGAAATTATAACCGATTTCTTTTTTGAACATGGTGCTGAGATAAGCTGAGGAAACTCCTGTTTCAGCAGCTGCATCTGACAGATGGATTGGTTCCGTGATATGCGCTTCTATATATTTTACTACTTTCTGCAGGATTTCAGATCTACTGCATTTGTAGGCAATCCAGAATTTTTCCATAAAAATATCATTAAATTTCAGAAACCATTTTTCTATTTCCCTGAGGCTTTCCATCATCATGATTTTCTGATAATGACAATTATCACCATCCAACTCTATTTCTTCCAGTGCGCCGTCCAATGACTGTGCAACCAGGGAATAAATTCCCAAAATATCCATAAAATTTCTTCTCAGCACATTGATACTGACATAAGGCTCCTGTCGGATCAGTCCGAAGATTCCATACAGCTCCTGTTCAACTTTTTCTCTGTCAAAACTTCGAATCTTCTCTTTTAGGGAATCCAGATATCCATGCATTCCTCGTGGACTATGACCTTCTGTTTCAATCTTCTTCTGAAAAACACCAGTTTCTCTTCTTTATCATAATAACTGAAAAGCTGTATCTGCTCGGCCATCGCAGCAGCCCGAACAAGATCCGCAGTTTTTTCCATGCAACCTTCAAAGATTCCCATGTACAGTTCTCTGCCTGTTTTCCGCTCTGCCCTTTTCTTTAATTCCATATAAACAGATCTTTCCGGTTTTTCTTTCAGCAGGAAATATCCATACTGATTTCCCTTCTGAATCTGCAGGCCTTCCCTGAGTTCGGTTTCTGCCCATTTATGGATCATTTCCATAACCCCGGACAACTCTTCTGTATCTTTCGCCAGTATACAGATTAATGTCTGATAATTACAGGTACCTGCAAAAATATCTCTGCTGTCTCTCATAATCTCTTCATAACGGATCTCACGTATTCCCTGCATATGCACCTTATTTCTTTCTTCTGTTTCTCCCAGACACTTTTCCAGAATACTTTCCAGTTCATCAGAACTCAGATTCAGTTTTCGCAGATAATCATACGCCCCCAACTTCATTGCCTTCTTTACAACATCGAATTCTTCCTGGCAGCTTACCACGATTACTCTGGTTTGCATTTCTTCTTTCTTCAAAAATTCCAGAATTTCTAGCCCGCTGACTCTGGGGATATTCAGATCAAGAAGAATGATATCCGGACGGCTGTTCCGGATCATTTCCAATGCTTCTTCTCCATCTGTTGCATCCGGCAGCAGTTCCAGATCCAGTTTCTTCCAGTCTACAAGCTGACGCAGTCCAAGTCTTGCCAGAATTTCATCCTCTACGATCAATACCTTTTTCATAGAATGTTCTTCCCTTCATCCGGATAATAATTGCTATCTTTTTATCCTATTTTATCACCTTTCTTCTGATTCTGTAATTTTTTTTGGAAGACGAACCCATATTTCGAAACCATTTCTGACCTTTTCATTATAGATCAGTCCATAAGATTCGCCGTACAACAGCTTCAGTCTGGAATTTACATTGTAAAGCCCGATCCCCGTCACAGCTCTCTGGTTCTTCTCTCCCTTCAGAAGATCTTCAATCTTCTTTTTATCCGCAGAATTTCCATTATTGAATACAGATATGACAAAATCATTCTCATACTCTATTGCAGAGACTATAATCTGCCTGCTGTCACACCTTTTACTCCGTGCAGAATCGCATTTTCTACAATCGGCTGCATGGTAAATGCAGGGATTTCATAATAGAATAGTTCTGTTGGAATTACATTATAATACTGAAACGAACTTCCAAACCGCATCTGCATGATATCTACATATGCTTTCAGAAGTGCCGTTTCCTGTCCCACAGTAGTCATGCCGTTTTTGTTACTGTAAACTGCATGCAAAATATCTCCCAGTGCTTCCAGTGCTTTCTCCGTGTTTTCATTCCCCCTGCACGGTCCTGTCCTTCTTTTATGGCCATGATCCTTATGGAATTAACCGTGTTAAAGATAAAATGAGGGGAAATCTGCGACATGAGCATCTCATAATGGGCTTTTTCTTTTAATCTGCTCTCTCTTTCTACTTTTTCCAGAAGCTCTTCGATCTTTTTCCCAGCCTGGTTATAGCAGGATACAAATTTGCTCATCTCCTTGAAAGAACCTCTGGGTTCCTCCAGAACTGCCATTCCATTGGGAGCTTTTTCCAGAGTCTGTGCCACTTCAACCAAAGGTTTGGCGATTCTTTTAGAAAAATATAACATGGTGCAGACAGTGAATCCAATCACCAGAAGTAACATTTCCAGAATTCTCTGGAGAATCTTTCTGTTTTCTTTTAGGAAATTTCCTGGGGAACAAGGTAGACCAGTTTATTGGAATCATTCTCCAGTTCGCCTTCCATATAATAAAAATCATCTTTCAGATTACCTGTCGTAATTTCATTCTCAGAAATCTCCTTTACAGTTTCCTGTTCTCTCAGTTCTTTCAGCTGTTTCTGATATTTCTCATTATACTCCATCAATATATCATTGTTTCTGTCCAGGATATAAAGGGCACCGCTTCCTCTGTCACCATACCTGCTGCCAGTTTCCCAGATTTTTTCTCAGAAAGCCGAATCAGCATGACTCCCAGATTTTTGCCGGAATAATCTAGAATTTCCCGTCCCATATAAAAATATTTCTGTATATTGTCATGTATTGTCATTTCCTGGAACATGGTTTCTATGCCTGTACTGTAAGTTGTCTTTCTTCCATTTTCCAAAATCTCCTGATACCACTGTTCCTTCTCATAATTCGTTTCTGTTCTGCTTAATGTGTAAGAACCAATTATATATCCTTTTTTCGTAAGTATAGCTACTTTTCCGCCAACGGCATTTAAGACGGAGCTCTCTACATCCGAAATATCATTAGAAGTTCTCTTTTCGCCTGATAGATCTCGTAGGAATCCCCGTCTTGCTCTAAAATTCGCAGGTTCTTCAGTGTATTTTTATTTGTCATCAACATGCTTGTAGCATAATTGGTCACTTCAATCATCTGATCTGTGTTATCCCTGATCTGGGATAGCAAATCTGTCTCATTGTTAATCTTATTTTCCGTGGTAACTTTCTGAAGATAGAAATTCAGAAGCATCAAAGCCAGGCACAACGGCAGCACCACAAAAAGTCCCATATAAAATGTGAGCTGCTTCTTATGCTCTGGTTACCCGATTTTTACGTTTGAAACTCATACGCAAATTTCCTCTTTCTACATCTGACCTGTATTTATCCTTTCACTGCACCGGCCGAAAGTCCCTGTACCAGATTCTTCTGCACCAATGCAAAGAAAATCAGAATTGGTATCAGACTAATCACCACTGCTGACATCAGCAGTCCCCAATCTACAGAATACTGTCCTACAAAGTCCTGCATACCAACCTGAATGGTTTTCTTTAAAGTTGTATTAATAAAAATAGAAGCATACATATATTCATCCCAGGATGTCATAAAACAGAACAAGGCTGTAACAAAAAGTCCCGGCTTAGCCACATGAATAATCACATGGAAAAAAGATTTCAACCTGCTACAGCCATCAATCCTGGCAGCTTCCTCCAACTCCCATGGGATGGAAATAAAAAATGCACAGGTATTCCATATGGCAAAAGGCAGGGTAAAAGAGCAGTACATCAGAATCAGTCCTATATAACTGTCAATCAGGTTCAACTGTTTCATAATAATATAGTAAGGAATACACAACAGGATTCCCGGAAACATTCTTGTCATAAGAACCGCCATCTTAATTTTCCCGGCACCTACGATTCTATATCTGGTAAGTCCATATGCTGCCATTACTGATAATATCATACAAATCAGTGTTGTGACCAGTGTAATGAAAATACTGTTCATAAAATATCTTACGAAATTCGACTGAAACAGTACCTGTCTGAAATTGTCAAATGTGATATGAGTCGGTATGATCTGAGATAGATCATATATCTGTTCCTTTGTTTTCAGGGCAGTCAATACCACATAGATAAACGGGGTCACTGCAAGAAAAACCATGACTATTGTGAATATATAGGCTACCACATGCCTTATAGCTTCATTTCGTTGTTTTGTATGCATATAGTTTCCTCCTCCCTATTCTTTCTCACTTACCATCTTCAGGTAAACTCCAGAGAAAACAGCCATAAATATAAACAATACCACGGATGCAGCTGCTGCAGTTCCAAAATTATGGTCAATAAATGCTCTTCTGTATGCATAGGTATAAATAATCTCTGTGCTGTACAGCGGGCCACCTTTGGTCATCAGCCAGATGGTGTTAAAACAGGACACAATACCGATCAGATTCAGAATGGTTGAAATAGCCAGAGGCTCTTTGATAATCGGAAGTGTGATTTTCCAAAAACACTGCCAACGACTGGCACCATCTATTTCCGCACTCTCATACACATCCCCGGAAATTCCCTGCAGTGCTGCCAGAATAAAGATCATCTGAAAAGGAATTCCCTTCCATATTGCTACCAGAACCACACACCAGAACGCTGATCCCACATTTCCAAGCCAGGATACAGATTCTGTAATCATTCCCAGCTTCACTGCCAGTATATTAATGATACCTACATTTGCATTGAATAAAAAAGTAAAGGTCATAGCTGCTATGGCATGGGGAACTGCCCATGGAACCAGAATCAGCGTTCTATATACAGATCTTCCTTTCAGTTTCTGGTTCAGTGCAAGTGCAAGAAGCATGGCTGCCACAAGCTGTACCACAAGATTCACCACCGTCCACTTCACTGTATTTCCAATAGACTGTAGGAACACTTTGTCTTTAAAAATATCAATATAATTCTGTAAACCTGCAAAGGTATTAAATGTAGGATCATTTGAGCGTACAAGGTTATAATTTAAGAAACTCAGATAAATACCTCTGAAAAGAGGATACACAGAAAGTGCCAGTACCGCAATTACTGCTGGTGCCATCAAAAGATATCCTGGAAGATTTTTTTCAGTTCCAGGCCTTCTTTTCTACGTATTTTGGACATGATCTTCCTCCCTTCTCAATGAAGAAGCGCTGCCGCCATTTCACGCCAGCGCCTCTGTTATTATTTCATGTTTGTTTCCCGGATATTTTTACTGATAATTAGATGCAATGTTTTCATTGAGCTTCTGGGTAAGAGAAGTCAGCGCATCTTCAGCTGATGACTGTCCGTAGTCTACTTCCAGGATGGCATTGGTGATCAGTTCATCGATGGATTTCTCATTGATAACAGCAGGTCTTGCTTCTGTATACGGAAATTCTTCTGTAAAGACTTTCAGTTTGTCATTTCCTTCCAGTGCTTTGTCATAGTCGAAGTCTTTACGTGCTGAAATCTTTCCTTCTACGCCAAGAAGAGCATCTCCTTTTTCTGAATTCAGATACTGAATCAGGTCATAAGCAAGTTCCGGATCTTTGCAGTTGGTATTAATATTCCAGGTCCATCCTCCCAGTACAGTTGCTTCTGTTTTTCCTTTTACCATCGGAGCAATGCCGTAATCCAAATCCGGATTAATATTTTCTACTTCGCTGGAGCACCAGTCTCCGCCCAACAGGAAGGTTGCTTCTCCATTTGCAAAACTTTCATATACTTTGTCCCATGTAGTTGCTTCTTTAAAAGACTCTACCAAACCGCCTTTGGAGATCAGATCACAAATATAATTCCATGCCTCTTTTCCCTCCTCATTGTCGATCACTACCTGCGGGATATCTCCACTTGTATCAATGACTGGGCATTCATTCTGATAGAAAAATGAATAAAAAGCATATGCACTCTGATAAGTAATAATACCGCCATATCCGGCTTCTTTTGCTTTATCTACTGCATCAGAAAGTTCTTCCCATGTTGTAGGAACATCGATTCCCAGTTCCTCCAGACGTTCTTTATTATAATAGAGACCCGTACAGTCCATATACCATGGCACGGAATAATATTTACCCTCAAATTTGCCGGAATTGAGTGGTCCTTCCTGATACTGCGCAGTAAGCTCATCGGCTGTGGTAATATCTTCCAGTGGATACAGAAGTCCCATTGCTGCAAGGTCAATGGCATGTCCGGAATTGTCCATCACTACAATGTCTGCTCCGCCTCCTGCCAGAGCTGCTGTCTGGAAAGATTCCTTAATATCCTGCTGGGAAGCTCCCTGCAATGTGATCTCCACCCCTGGATTCTCTTCTTCATATTGTTTGATCACTTTCGCAAGCTCTTTCCCTTTTGCTTCTGTCTCATCGATCCAGTTATTTAACATCAGAAGTGTCAGTTCTCCTTCTTTCTGATCTGAAGTATCGGATGCAGCCCACACACCTGTCTGTGCGCCCAAAGTCAAAGCCCCTGCCAACATAACAGCTAATGCTCTTTTCTTCATTATATAGTTCCTCCTTCTCATCTTCTCTCTTAATCTCTATGTTACTGATCTGCTTTCCAATCGATTGTTCTGCTATGCACTTATTAAAACATGAAATCCCTGATTTTTGAATAACGATATTATTCTTTCTTTTTCCATCTTTTCTAAAAAAGTAGAGCTTTCCGGAACTGGTATTATTTTTATCTTTTTGGGGTCAAACATCTAAATTATCTTTATTCTCATTTCTCTTCTCATCACGTATAATCACAAGCATAAAAGACAGATGCAGGATTCCTGACATCCTGTGGATTTTATTCCTAACTAACTTTTTACTATTTTTTCTACTATTTTTAAGGAGGGTTTTCCATCATGAAAAACTGAATGTTGCTTTAGTAGGCTTAAGCTTCGGGCTTGAATTCGTTGCTATCTACTGTAAACATCCTGATATTGATAAGGTGTATATCGTAGATAAAAATGAGAAACTTCTGAATATTGCAAAAGAACGATACAGCATTCCTGATGAACGCTGTTTCACAGATCTGCAGGATGTACTGGATATTCCTGAAATTGATGCAGTTCATCTTGTAACACCGCCAGCAACACATGCTCCGTTTTCTGTACGCGTCTTAAATGCAGGTAAACATTGTGGCTGTACAATTCCTATGGGAATGAGCATCCAGGAATTAAATGACATCATTGCAGCCCGCAAGCCTCCGGCAAAAATTATATGTTTATGGAAACAACGATTTTCCAGAGAGAGTTCCTCTATATCCAAGAACTTTATAAGAAGGGTGAACTTGGACGTCTCCAGTACATGACCTGTGCACATTATCAGGATATGGAAGGATGGCCGGAATACTGGGAAGCTTCCCGCCACTGATGCATCCGACACATGCAGTTGCTCCTTGTCTGATGCTCGCAGGCCATCTTCCAGACAAGGTTTACGCAAGAGGTTCCGGAAAAATCCGCAAAGAACTGGCTGACAAATACGGCTGCCCGTTTGCATTCGAATCCGCATTTATTTCTCTTCAGGATAGCGATGTAACTATTGAAATGGAACGTTTCCTCTACGGTGTAGCCAGAAGCTATTCCGAATGCTTCCGAGTATACGGTGAAAACGAGAGCTTCGAATGGCAGCAGCTTGCTGATGAAGATCCTGTTCTCTTTACCCGTACAGGAGAACTGGAGAAGTGGACATTCTGGATGAAGACAGCGAAAAATCCAGTCGTGGATCAGAGATTGTGGAAAAAAGAATCCAGATCCCGGATTATGCACACCTTCTTCCGAAGGAAATCGCATCCTTCACCACCAACACAGTATATAACAATGAGAACACCCATCTCTCCTTTACCCAGGGTGGGGGTCACGGTGGTTCCCATCCACACCTTGTACATGAATTCATTCGTTCCATTCTGGAAGAACGTAAACCTGCTATTGACGACATCATGGGTGCTTACTGGACAGGTACAGGAATCTGTGCGCACGAATCCGCTATGAAGGGTGGAGAAGTTATTACAATTCCTCGTTTCGAATAACCTATATCATTTAACTTTATATCATAAATACATCAGAGAGTGTGTAGAAATTTTCCAATCTACACACTCTCTGATATTTTTCATCTATTTACAGCAAATCATATATAATGTTATTATTTCACTATCTTCTCAATGATGCACTGATGCTCTTTATCCTTTTTGGAATAGTTAATCCCTGCCAAAAGAATATTTCCTGCATATTTCTCCAGACTTTTACAATATTGCTTCTGTTTAATCTGAGAAATAGCTCCTTTGGCACTTTTATCCCATTTTAATTCCACTACCAGAGCAGGTTTATCAGGAAATTTTTTTCTCGGAATAAAGACCATATCCGCAAATCCCTTTCCTGTTGGCAGTTCACGATATACGCTATAATAGTTTCTAGCCGCATACAGAGCCAGTGAAATAGTATAACTTAATGCATTTTCATCATTATACTGAAGATGCGAGGTCTCAAAGTGTGCTCTTTGCATTCCCTGTGCAACCATCTGCTCATTCTGATTCCAGATTGCATTCAGGACATCTGCCGAATTTTTTAAAGCTTTTGACACTTCACCCCAGTCTGATACAGAAACAGCATTTGCATACTCATTCCGGATTTCATTATTAGGAATATACACACAATGTTCTGTAGAATCATATGTCAGATATCCCAGATGGATCAATAAGGTCAAAACATCATTCTCATCCCGGAATGTCGTCATATCATTTGTAAAATTTCCGGTATTAACAGGAATATGCTCTCCTGCCAGCATACAGAGAATATCATCCTTTAACCCCTCAAAATTCATATCTATATAAGTCTGCAGTGCTTCAAAAGATTCTGTCATATTCCAGTAGTTTCTGATAGAACCAAAGAGCATGCCGTTTACCACAGACCTTGGATTACAAACCGGCTCACAGTTTTCAAACCTGTACCCGTCATACCATTCTCTGATTTCCCTCATATCCATATGATATTTCTCACATAATTCTCTGACTTCTGTCTCTGTAAAACCCACAAACTTCGCCAGAGGTCCTGCATAAATCATAGAAAATTCATCAAACATATTCAGGGCAGAATGTGTTCCATATTTCTTTACCGGCAGGATTCCTGTCATATAAGCAAGATGAATATAAGATTTATCCTTAAGAAAATCCCGCAGAAAATCAAGATACTGCTCCTGTGCTTCTTTATCTGACTTGTATTCTCTGAAAATACAATCCCACTCATCTATAATAATCACAAACGGACATCCTGTCTGCTGATATACATCCTGCATACTTTCAGCAAGATCTTCTTCATCAAAATAGTCCACATCAGGATATTCCTGTTTCAGGTCACGCATCAGAATCCGGTTTAATCGCAGGACCATTTTCTCTACTGTCTTACTGCGGCTTAGGAATTCCTGCATATTTATAAAGAAAAACACAATAAAAATCTGATTATCCGCTAAAACACAGTATCTATCAGCATTTTCAAGGAAACAAACACATCAATTTACTACTTATTACTACTAACGAATGAGCTTGATACCGCAAG
>ENA-OQEX01000703-OQEX01000703.1-human-gut-metagenome-genome-assembly--contig:-NODE-703-length-16084-cov-1.672808_pt1 | contig 16084 bp, 23 predicted proteins | sample MGYA00242802_ERZ504649 | MGnify/ENA primary metagenome ERZ504649 (study PRJEB26092, sample SAMD00036194) | human gut metagenome | host: Homo sapiens | study: EMG produced TPA metagenomics assembly of...
GATAGGGTGTCAGGAAGGAGAACTCGGCCATTTCCGTATAGAGTTTGTCGATCAGTTCCTCATGGCTCATGCCTCACGCCCAGACTGTAATCGTTGAGATACTTTGCGATGTATGCGGTGATCTGCTGGTGCTGCTCCTCCGGGTTATCGGTAATCACAGCTTTAAAGGCGGCAATTCCAACCTCGATCATGCTGTCATCCGGTTCCTTCGTCGTCAAACGCTGCATCCATAAACCGGGCGCGGAAAGGGTTTTTGTCAGCCAATTTTCGTGCCTACCCGCATAGCGGATAAATTCATATCCAAATCCCATCGTTACGGGCAGCGTGAGAATTTTAATGCACATCCATAGAATCCGGTTTTCCGGATTGCCAAGCTCAGGGAAAATCAAAATCAGCAGGGAGGCCACAAGGATACTGATAATTAAAATTACAAAAATGAAGCTTGTGCCACAGCGCGGATGAAAGCGAATTTGTTTGCGCACATTTTCAACCGTTAATTCTTCCCCGTGCTCATAGCAAAAAATCGTTTTATGTTCTGCGCCATGGTAGCTGAAAACACGTTTAATATCTTTCATCTGCGAAACCAGCGCAATATAGGCGATGAAGATCAAAATACGCATGGTGCCCTCTATAAGGCCCTTAAAGGATAATAGCCCTCCTTTTGCAAGCGTATTAATTCCGTCAAAAATGAGAGAAGGAAGATAAAAAAACAATGCAAACGCCAATAAAAGCCCCAGCACCATTGCCACTGCCGAAATAACAGCCATCATTTTCGGGCCAAAATGGTCAGAAATCCAGCGGTCTAGTTTGGACATTTCCTCTTCCTTGACATCCTCCGTATCCAATCCGGATTTTTCGGCCGACTCCATCAAGCATTTATAGCCAAAAACCATTGATTCAATAAAACTGACAACTCCGCGGATAATTGGCCATCCTAAAAATTTCACTTTATCCTTGATTTGTTTATAATCCTTATACTCTGTATCAATCGTACCGTCCGGCAGACGGACAGACATCGCCGCGCCCCGCGGCCCGCGCATCATAATGCCCTCGATCAGAGCCTGTCCCCCAACAGAGGTTTTATGCTGCACTCCTTTGTTTTTACCATCACTCATTCTGTGAACTCCTTTCATCAGGGAGAACCACCGGATCTATCGTAAATAATACGGAGACCGTCGTTCCCTCTCCTACTACGCTGTTAATTTTTAAAGTGCCATGGTGCAGCTTCACAATTTCATCGACCACGGCAAGCCCGATCCCGGAGCCGCGGGCCGAAACGTTGGAGCGATAAAACTTTTCCGTTACGTGTGGCAAATCTCCTTCCGGAATACCACAGCCAGTGTCGCCTACCATGATTTCAAGCGTTGTGTTCGTAATATTAGCGACAACGATCACTTTGCCGCCCTGTTCTGTATATTTAAAAGCGTTGTCCAAGATATTGACAAACACTTGTTTGATCCGATTCGCATCCCCATTCATCGGAGCGGGCAGATGTGGCACATTGTAGATCAGCTCAATCCCTTCACGCAGTGCGCGCTCCCGAAACACAAAAACAGCGTCATCCAACTCCGCCAATACGTCGATTTTCTCCATACGCATGCTGAGCTTACCGTTTTGCATGCGGGAAAATCAAGAAGCTCTTCTACAATCCCGGTCAGGCGGCCGGATTCATCAATAATCACCTGCATTCCTTTGGATAACAGCGTTGGATCGGTATCCCCCACTTGCAATAATGTTTCACCCCACCCTTTGATCGCTGTTAGCGGAGTGCGCAATTCATGAGAAATGGTTGATATAAAATCATTCTTCACCCGGTCGGCCTCGCTAAGCTCCGAAGCCATATAGTTGATAGTTTCTCCCAATTCACTGATTTCATCGTTATAATGATGGCTGTCAATCCGGCTGCTAAAGTCACCATGCGCAAATTTTTGCGCTGCCGCATTGATCTGCATGACCGGCTTGACAATGGATTGAATGAAGAAAGAACCAGACATTGCCACCAACGCAATCGCCAGAAGGCAAATAAAAAAAATAATCAAAATAAATGTGGAGACTTGATTATCAATTCCCTCCAGTGAGATCAGATAACGGACAGCTCCACCGTTTTCACCCAGCAGCTGTGTTAAGGTCATCACTTTTTCGCCGGATGGAAGACGACCTATCCACCGGGCCGTACCGCTGGCAGTTTTGGAAGCCAGCGCCTCCTGATAATCCGGCATTTCGGGTGAGCCGTCTATCGGGAATCCACTGGAGGAAATAATCACCTTTCCGTTTTTATCGATCACCCAGACCTCCATGCTATCCTTTGCCTTGAAATTTTCTACAAACTCACGCGCCCGATTTTCAAACTGCTCGTCTGTATTGTAATACAGGTTAAAAAAGGTGGAAACCGTGTCATTCACATGGGAGTTAAGCGCTATTTTGACATATTCATAATAATAAAAATGAATTGCAATCGAGGCAATAATCGAGACCAAAAGAAGCAGGGAAGAAATAACGCCTAGCGTATTGATTACCCAGCGCCTTGTGATGCCGCTGAAATGCATTCATCCCATCTCCTTTGTCCATGATATCAAATTTCAAATTTGATCGGCAATTAAACAACCCACTTATATCCAAGGCCCCAGATGGTTACCAAATGCTTGGGATTCGACGGCTCATCCTCAATCTTCATGCGCAGGCGGCGGATATTGACATCTACGATTTTTTCCTCTCCAAAATACGAGCTGCCCCAAACACGGTTCAGGATATCCGTCCGGTCCAGCGCTGCGCCTGGATTCTGAAAAAAGCATTCCATGATTTGAAATTCTACCTGTGTTAAATCGATAAAGCGGCCGCTTTTGGTCAGCGTTCGGTTGCGCGGATTGAGCACGAATTCCCCAAGAATCACTGTATCATCCTGTTCCTTAGCGCCGGATGACTCCTTGCTCATCTCAACGCGGCGATAAATCGCGTCAACTCGCGCCATTAGTTCAGATGGTGAAAAAGGCTTTGTTACATAATCGTCCGCCCCCACCAAGAGGCCGGTTACCTTATCCATTTCCTGCGTGCGCGCCGTCAGCATGATGATCCCCAAACGCGGACTGCGGGCACGCAGCTGTTTACAAAGCTCCAGCCCATCCATCTGCGGCATCATAATATCCAACAGTGCCACATCAACTTCGCCATTGCGTTCGTCATAGATATGCAAGGCCTCCAGCCATCGCCTGCCTCCAACACTTCATATCCGCTACGCTGTAAATTGATGACGATAAAATCACGAATAGACGCTTCATCCTCCGCTACAAGAACTGTTTTCATCCTGCTTATGTCCATCCCTTTCTTGCGCCTCACCGCAAACTTGCGCGGTTTTGGCATAGCCAAATTTCAATGTATAATCTTGTTCGCACACCGAGTTTCGTGCTGAAAAAGCACAAATCATGTTCTCTTGAAACACTTTACTCAATAATCGAAATGCTTGTTTTTAACTGATCAAAATCAATATCATATTGCGAGGCAGCACTCGACAAACGTGCCACATAAACAACGCTGCCATTTTCCTTTAACAGTGTGTAATCTGCGTTCGGGCTTTTTTCCCATTGTTCAGCTGGGAGCGTCCAAATATTGAAAAGTTCCTCCCCTATTTTACCATTTTCCCTCGCAAAAAAAGTCCAACGCCGCTCCTGCAAATTGCTGATAATTGTAATTTTAGGGTTTTCCTCATCTTTTACCCATTGATCGGGATAAAAGAACATATAGCCATCTGAATAATTAATGGAGCTATAAGCGACTACCTTGCCCGTCTGCGGCTCAAACTCTTGAAACTGCACCCATTTTGTCAGATAAAGCTTTTGTTCTGCCGCCAGATCTGTCTGCACAGTGCCCACCGCATCGCTAGCAAGAAGGTCTGAGCTTGCATATCCACTATCTGGCAATATAATCTGAACTGGCACTTCAAAGATCGCATCATTGTTAATGTCCCGCGAAGCGATGGCTCATAACGCCGGGTAACCGGATTTATCCCTTTCTTTTCATTGTAAAGAGGAGCAACAAGCTTTTGGCTCTGACTATCCCAATAAACAATTTCGGTGATCATTCCAGAGGTACCCACATTCGCATCAATATAAATTTTAAGAGGAACCTGAATGCCCAAATCCTCTTGCTTAATGGACACATAATTCAATGTTTTAGGATCCAGCGTCACCTTACTCACCATAGCAAGAGTGCCATTCTCCATTTTTAACAATTTTCCCACAGCGACGTGAGCATTGCCATTTGTTTCCGGCGTCAACAAAAAAATCTCTACACTGCCGTCGTGGTCAATATCAACCGGCAGCATGGCGGAAAAGGCCTCCCGGGCCAACGTATTGATCACCGGCCCATGATCCGTGTTGCTATATTGATAAACAGAAAGCATTTTGCTTTCTTTGCTTTCAAACAAATTCCATCCTACAATCAGCTCAGATATTCCATCTTCATCTAAATCTGCAAATGATACAGAATATACATCGCTACCTATACCAGGGAAATCGTTATGGATGTTCCATTTTCCATTCTGGCTGTCCATAAAATGCACACGGACAGTAGACTGATCCTTATTGGGCGTATAAAACACAAACGCTTCTTCTTCCCCATCGTTATCCATATCATACATGATAAAGGAAGAACGATAATCTCCGGTAATTGGAGTTTTCAATAAAAAGTTTTTCCCCGTGGCTGTGGCAACATATGACTCAAAGGATTCCTGAAGGCCACTATATTCCCCTATGGGCTTCGGGGGACGCAGCAGGTTTGGCAGAGCAGTGAAACGAAGCGAGCAGCCGCTGAATAAAAACACTAAGCTAAGAGCCAAAGCAAGGCAGGCCAAGATATGCTTTTTCAAGATTGCTGCTCCACTCCTTTCAAAATGACGGATCGAGAAATCCATCACTCAGTTTTTGCTTTGATCTGAATCGGCACCTTATAAGTGCTGTATGCCCAGCAGTCATTAAAGCTTCTGACGTATACTCTGGCAGTTACTTCCTGACGGCCTCTGAGAGTTCAATCGTGCTCAAATCAACCTCTGCATAGATCCCATCTGCATTTAAAGCGTCAATGGATGATTTGGGGCCGACAATCGTAACATTTTTGATATCCTCCAGGGCGGTTACCTGAAATTCATCTGGCTCATTAAGCATGGTGATATTGTTTTTAGAAACCGTATAGGGCTTCGAAGTTTTATCCCGCGCATCGATTACCACAGAGAAATTTTTAATGCTTTTATCAACTATAGTTACTTCCTTGATCGCAGAAGCGGGGAAGGTAAAGGTATGGCGGATCATACCGAGCTCGCTAAAGTCGATCGTTCCAACAGAAAACGACTCCATTGCGTCAATATCAGCTTCCTCAGCCGCCACTGTAACGCGGGAAGGGGTAATGGTCGTGGGCAAGGGGTTGGCAACATAGGCCAACGGTTCATTCGTGTAAGATACCGTCACCGGAAGCTCCTTTAGCTTTAATACCCGGATCGTCACAGTCACGTTTGATTGGCCGTGATTAATATCTAGATACTGCGGCACACCGCCATATTCACCAATCGGCGTGATCTTTGCCTCCAGCGTAGTCGTACTGGTAAGCGGCTTGGAAAGAGAAACGCGCGCCACCACCTTGCTAACCTTGTTCACCTCTGTTGTCGGGCCGGAAACCGTCACATTGCTAACAGAAGAATAGGTTGACTCCTGAATATATCCCTCATCTGGTATCACTTTGTCCGCAATGATATCCGGCTCTAGAGGATAAGAGACTTCCTTATATGTGTCAAAATAAACCTGCACCTTTGTTTGAGAAAGAGAGTTAATCGTAAACTCAGCGCTATTATCTGCGGGTTTAGCCACCAGCGACACATCATTTTACCGGAAGAGCTGACATTGGACAAAACCGGCGTTACCTTAATGTTCTTCTGGCCTCAGGTTGGAAACGATGTAGCGTTTTCCATATACCTCTACATCTACTTTAAAATCAGTGTTTCCAAACGCCTGTAGGCCCAGCTGCTCCGGCATACTCCCCTTGAGGCTGAAATCCACTGGCACATCCTTAATGAGGAAAGTTTCTTCTGGGCTCGCCGTCATGGAAATCGCAGTCCAGATGACAAAGGCAAGCACAATCGAAAAGAGCAGCACAAAACGGTTGTTGCTAAAAAGCTCTCTAAAATCCACTTTTTTTCTATTTTTCATCATTTTGTTTTTTTCCATGCTTGATCCTCCCAGCAATGCGCTTAAAGGTGCGGCTGATTTCGCCAGGCTGCTCCGGCTCCACAATCAAATATTTTTGCAGCTTTTCACGCAGGTCGCCATCGGAAATATCCTGCATCAGGATCCCATCGTGAGCAATGGAAATTGACCCTCGCTCCTCCGAAACAACAACAACAATCGCATCGCTCTGTTCACTCATACCAAGCGCTGCACGGTGGCGAGTGCCAAGCTCACTGCTTACTGCATTATTTTGCGTAAGCGGAAGGATGCAGCCCGCCGCGCAAACGCGCCCATCACGAATCAATGCCGCTCCGTCATGCAGCGGGGCCTTGGGGTAAAAAATATTGCCAATCAGCTCCGGTGAAACAAGCGCATCCACTGTTGTGCCTGTTTTAGCAATTTCGCCAAGCATGGTAACACGTTCGAAAATAATCAGCGCGCCTATTTTTTTATCGCTCATATCGGAGCAGGCACGGCAAACACCGTCAATCCCACTCTGGATTTGCTCACGGCGCCGAAGCTCTTGCCCGCCCTTGCCGGAAAACGGATTGAAAATGCTGAATTTACTGCGCCCCATACTTTCCAGCGCATGGCGCAATTCCGGCTGAAACAGCACCAAGAGGCCGATCACTGCAAATTCAAACACCTTGCGCAGGACAAACATCATCGCTTCCATTTTGAATAGATTGACAACAACATATAGCAACCCTAAAAGCAAAATTCCTTTGAGTAATTGGATGGCCCGTGTTTCACGAATCAGTTTAATAGCATGGTAGACAATGAATGCCACCAACACAATATCCAGCACATTGGAACACAGCTTTAAGAACCCAGAGTTCCAAAAGGTGGAGATAACGTTCCATAATTGTATAAAAAAGGTCTTAAGTTGTTCTAACTCCATGGCATAAACCGCGCCCTTCCCGTGCTTCATGCACCTAAATCAACGTCTGAAGCATCCGCTCCGATGATCGGAGCGCGCCTTTTGGCAGAAATAAAATACAGCGGCGGCATGGAACCCCCCCCGCCGCTGCCGATTCATCCTAGCCACATGAATCTATTCTTTTTTATCATATCACGTTTTCTGGCCTTTTGCAATTTTTCGGACAGATTTTATCAGCTCATATGCCTCTTTTTTGTTGGTAAAATAAGACGGGGCAAGACGAACCACTCCGGTTTCCGAGGTTCCATAGGCATTGTGGGCGCAAGGGGCGCAATGCAGCCCCGAGCGCACGGCGATTCCGGCCTCATTCAGTAAGGCTGCCGTCTCTTCACTATGCAGCCCTGCGATATTGAAGGGGAGCAGCGGAACATGAGTGCCCGCTGCCGGACGTTTTGTATAAAGGCGCACATTTGCCGTCATCGCCAACGCATCGTACAACTCTCGAATCAGAGAAAGCTCATGCTGTGCAATTTCGTCAATACCAATCGTTTGAACAAAACCAATGCCGGCGGAAAGAGCGAAAATCCCTGGCGTATTGCCCGTGCCGCTTTCTAATTTATCCGGTAGGATGGGCGGCTGATACAGATGAGCAGAAAGGCTGCCCGTGCCGCCTTCTAATAGGGGTCGGATTTTTTCGCCATCTGCACAGAGCAAAAGTCCAGTTCCCATTGGGCCATACAGGCCCTTGTGGCCGGGCATGCAGAGATAATCGATCCCCGTTTTCGCCATATCAAGCGGCAAAACGCCGGCGCTCTGCGCCGCATCTACCACAAACAGCAATCCACGTTCATGGCACAGCCCGGCAATCTCCGCAATTGGCAAAACGGTGCCAAACACATTGGAAGCATGCATACAAACGATCATACGGGTGTTGGGTTTGATCACTTTTTTAAAATTTTCTACCGTTGTTTCAACATTGCCTTCACAAACATGCGCAGTGGTATAAGAGATCACACCATCCGCTGCGAGCTTGAATAAAGGGCGCATGACCGCGTTGTGCTCCAAATCGGAGGTCACCACATGATCGCCCCGGTTGAGCACGCCGTGCAGCACCATATTGATTGCATGTGTGCAGTTGAGCGTGAATACGACATTTTCCGGCTCCCGCAGGCCAAACATCGCCGCGGCCCGCTCCCGGCATCGGTAAATCCGATCGGCAGTGCGCATAGACATGGCATGCCCGGATCGGCCGGGATTGGCTCCAAATTCCACAAGCGCTCTCGCCATACGCCTCCCTTACCACCCGGGGCTTCGGATAGGTAGTTGCGGCATTGTCAAAATAAATCATGATTGCGAGCCGCCTCCCAGCTCTCCAGTCAGCCGGACGTGGCCCTTCTGGAGGATTGAAAGGGCCTCGGAAGCATCCCCATTGGCCAAATAGATTGTATAGCAGCACCCATCCTCAGCGTTTGGATCAGGTGATCTTTTATAATGAGCACGGAACCCATTTTCATTTAATAAGCGGATTCCCTTTTCCGCGTGTGTGATTGAACAGACCTGAAAATTTGGCTGTCCCATAAAGCGTCACCTCGTTTCGTATCATTCTATGCGAAACGAGAGGTTCGTGTCCTTTGAAAATCCAGATGCGCAGTCTGTTCAGCGCGCTTCGATCAGGCAAACAGCATGTGCTGCTATGCCTTCCCGGCTGCCTGTAAAACCAAGCCCCTCTTCCGTTGTGGCCTTAACGCTCACATCATCGGGCGTGACGCCGCATGCCTTGGCAATATTTTGCCGCATATCCGAGATATAGGGCTTTAGTTTCGGCGCCTGGGCAAGCACCGTAGCGTCTATATTCATAATTCTGTAGCCCGCATCTTGAAGCTCCTGTGCGACAAGCGACAAAAGCTGTAAACTGTCGGCCCCTGCATATTGCGGATCCGTATCGGGAAAAAGCGCCCCGATATCACCTAAGGCGGCTGCCCCCAGCAATGCATCTGAAACGGCATGCAGCAGCACATCCGCATCCGAATGCCCTAAAAGCCCAGTTTCATACGGAATATGAACTCCGCCGAGGAGAAGCGCTCGGCCTGTTACCAAACGGTGCACATCATATCCATGTCCAATTCTCATTGCTCTAAAACTCCTTTTCAAGATATCTTAGGGAGCGCTTACCCATAAAAATCCTCTGTAGCTCTTAAGATGCCCTCTGCCGCAAACACATCCTCCGGTGTTGTGATTTTCAGGTTGGCATAAGCTCCGCGTACCAGGTAGACGGGGGCTCCCGTTCGTTCGATCAGCTGGCAGTCGTCCGTCAACTGCGCCGCAGCCTCCCCCGCCTGCTCCGCTGCCCGCAGATAAAGCGCACGAGAAAAAACCTGAGGCGTCTGCACGGCCCATAGCGTGCTGCGCTCCGGGGTATCTACGATTTTCCATCCGCATCAACCTGCTTGACCGTATCCTTCACCGGGACACCCAGTGCGGCCGCCCCGTGCTCCACCGCGGCAGAAACCGCAAGATCGATCTCCTGCGGGCGGATTAGCGGCCTTGCCCCATCGTGGATGGCAAGGAAATCCGCATTTTCATCCACCTGCGCGATCGCGCGGAAAACGCTCTCCTGGCGCGTTTCTCCGCCGGTGATGATCTGTTTCACCTTTGTAATCTCATAATCCTGAATGAGTTGCATACATTTGCCGGGATATCCTCCTGCCGCGCGGCTATCACCACTTCGCGGATGCGCTCCGCTATTTCAAACGCTTTTAAGGTGCGCACAATGACGGGCACGCCATCGATCAGAATAAACTGCTTGCTCGTGTCTCCGCCCATACGCCTCGATTGCCCGGCAGCCACAATAATCGCACTAACGAAAGCTTCCGGGCGTTCTTCCTGCTCCTTTGCTCTTCTGCGTGAAAAAAAACGCAACCTTTTTGCCTCCCCTCAAATTTAATTGGTTTATCTCAATATACCATGTTTCAAAGACTGCTTCAAGCATCCCCAAGCTGTACACATACTGTTTCCTTTTACAAGAGAGAGGTTTTTGTTGTGAAATTCAACAGAATAAAATGTGAACCAATTTTTTTATTGACTTATTCTAAAAAAATGTTGTATCTTTAATTTCCACATTTCACCGCCTTTCCGTTTCTCAACCCGGATTCCGGAAAGCTACGCAACGTGTATCCCAAGCGGATACGCGCTTTTTGTGTTGCATTTTAAAATGGAAGGGAGTATTCGGCCAAGATGATTGAACTAACAAATATCTGCAAAACCTTTCGCGTTGCCCGGCGGGGCAGCGGCATGAAATCGGCCTCCAAAGCACTATTTCATCGAGAATATGAAAAAATCGAAGCGCTGCGCAACGTAAGCTTCACGATTCAAGATGGGGAGATGGTCGGATACATTGGGCCAACGGGGCGGGGAAAAGCAGCAGCATTAAAATCATGAGCGGCATTCTGACGCCAGACAGCGGCACCTGCCGCATCAATGGGAAAACGCCCTGGAAGCAGCGAAAGGAGCATGTGCGCAACATCGGTGTGGTGTTCGGGCAGCGCTCTCAGCTCTGGTGGGACGTACCTGTGATCGATTCCTTTGAGCTGATCCGGGATATCTATTCCGTAGAGCCGACGCGCTACCGTAAAAATCTCGATATGCTGACCACCATGCTCTCGCTCGAAACGATCCTGAAAACGCCAACACGCCAGCTCTCTTTGGGCCAGCGGATGCGCTGCGAGATTGCCGCGTCGCTTCTGCACGATCCGCAGGTTCTATTTTTGGATGAGCCGACCATTGGGCTCGATGCTGTCTCCAAAATTGCAGTGCGGGAGTTTATTAAAACGCTCAACCAGAAAAAAGGCACCACGGTCATCCTCACGACGCACGATATGCAGGATATTGAGGCGCTCACCGAGCGGATTCTGCTCATTGGAAAAGGAGAAATTTTGATGGACGGCTCCCTCAGCGAGCTGCGAAGCAGGCATTGTGGGGCCCGCGCCATCACCGTCAGCTTCGGCGGAGATCAATCTATCACGGATTCGGAATCTCACCTGCCCCAGGGGCTCACGCTTCGAGAATCGCTCAACGGGCGGGCTGTCTTAGAGGCGGATATCAAACTCTGCCCTGTTTCAAATGCGATTGCATGGCTCTCCTCCCATTTGGACGTTACCGATTTTTCTGTTTCCCAACCGAGCGCGGAAGATTGGTGGTCGGCCTTTATCGGGAATTCGGCGTTTAAGGAGGTGCCTTTCTTGCAGACGATTCGAAAATACCGCTCTATTCTTCGCATCCGCTTTGCAAACGGGATGCAATACCGCGCCGCGGCACTGGCGGGCATTGTCACGCAGTTTGCCTGGGGTGGGATGTATCTCATCCTCTACCACACGTTCTATCAATCGGGAACCGGCGCATTCCCCATGGATATGCAGGCGCTCTCTGCTTATATCTGGCTGCAACAGGCTTTTTGGCCCTTTTTATGATCTGGGGTATGGATAACGATATTTTTGAACTGATATCCTCCGGCAATATCGCCTATGATCTCTGCCGACCCTGTGATTTATACAGCATGATCTTTTTTCGAACGCTGGGAAGCCGGCTCGCCAGGGCGGTACTGCGCTGTTTTCCAATCCTGCTCGTTGCGGCGCTTTTACCCAGCCCTTATGGAATACGATTGCCACCCTCTTGGGGGGCGGCGGGATTATTCCTTGTATCTTTTCTATTGGGCGCGCTTGTTGTTGGGGCCTTTTGCATGCTGATTTATATCTCCGCCTTTTTTACCATTTCGCCAATGGCGTCCGTTTGGTTGCCGTTGCTGTTGTCGATTTCTTTTCCGGAGCCATTATTCCCCTGCCCTTTTCCCGGAAAAATTGCAGGTCATTTTTCGCTGCTCCCATTCGGTTCCATGCAAAACGTGCCCTATCGAATCTATGGCGGCGACTTGGCAGGATTGCCTGCGCTCGTCAGCATCCTGATCCAGGCTTTTTGGCTTCTGGCGCTGCTGTTGTTGGGGCGGCTGATGATGAGAAAGGCGCTTCAGCGCGTTGTCATCCAGGGCGGTTAACGTTTCAAAAAGCAATTTTGTAAATACGTCGGGTAAGAGAGGAGAATTCATTTGAATCTTTATGGGAAATATCTCTCCATCCATCTCAAAAGCTTAATGCAATATAAAGTATCCTTCTTTTTGACCGCATTGGGGCAATTTCTGATTTCCTTCTCCGCAATTTTAGGCGTTTATTTTTTGCTTGACCGCTTTCATGCGATCAAGGGATATACCTTTACAGACATCCTGCTATGCTCCTCTGTGATAATCATGGCCTTTTCGCTGGCAGAATGCTTCGCGCGTGGTTTTGACCAGTTCCCCAAAGCGATCTCCAATGGTGAATTCGATCGTATGCTCGTGCGCCCGCGAAGCGCCATCTTTCAAATTCTTGCCTCAAAGCTGGAGCTATCGCGCATTGGCCGCATGCTGCAAGCCATTTTAATGATGCTTGTTGCCTTTGCAAAAAGCGATATTCATTGGAGCCCTTCCAAGGTGCTGACGATATTGCTCATGATTGTAGGAGGCACGGTTGTTTTTTCCTGCCTGTTTCTTTTATATGCCGCCTTCAGCTTTTTTACGCTGGAGGGGCTGGAATTTATGAACGTCCTGACGGATGGCGGCAAGGAATTCGGGCAGTATCCGCTGGCTGTCTATGGGAAAGCCGTTTTAACCTTTTGCACCGTCGCTGTCCCCTACGCTTGGTTTCAGCAGATTCCGCTGGATTATCTGACCGGGCATTCGGAGAATATCCTGCGGATGTTTGCACCTCTGGTGTGCTTTGTCTTCCTCCTCCCCTGTTATGCAATCTGGAGATTTGGTCTGCGGCACTACCGGTCAACCGGCTCCTAAAAGGCCTATACAAACATAAAAGCAAAATGCCGAGCGAGAATCTCGCCCGGCATTTTGCTTTAGTGTTGACAGATTTTATCGGATAAAGTATTATAAGTTATATAAGTTATACTTTTATTACTAAGGAGATGTCATGATGGGAAGCAAACTCAAAGGAAACGATAAATTCATGAGCTCTGTCAAGGTCGGCCCCAAGGGGCAAATCGTGATCCCGAAGGAAGTGCGGGATATGTTCCAGATTAACCCCGGCGATACCCTTCTCCTGCTGGCGGACGCCAAAAAGGGATCGCAATTGAACGCTATGGCGTGTTTGCAAAAATCGCGGACGCTATTTTGCCGGCAAAGCAAAAGAAATTTATCCGGAGCATACGGAAGAGGATTCTATCACCTTTGCCCATGCAATCCGAGAAACTCAAGAGGGCGGTGAGGACGATGAAAGCGATTGAAACAACAGCGCTTACGAAACGCTACAAGGATAAAATAGCTGTTGACGCGCTGAATCTGACGATTGATCAAGGGGAACTGTTTGCCCTCCTCGGCGTGAACGGCGCGGGTAAGACAACCACGATTAAAATGCTTTCGTGCTTGCTGCGCCCAACTAGCGGGGACGCGCTCCTGATGGGAAAAAGTATTGTTTCACAACCCTATGAGGTCAAAAAAAACATCAATGTTTCTCCACAAGAAACAGCAATTGCGCCAAATCTGAGCGTGCGTGAAAATCTGGAGCTGATCTGCGGCGTTTATGGGGAATCAAGAAGCCAAAGCAAGCAAAAAGCGCAGGAAACCATTACGGCCTTCGGCATGGAGGAAATCGCAAAAAGCAGGGCCAAAACCCTCTCCGGCGGCTGGCAGAGGCGGCTTTCTATCGCAATGGCTCTGATTTCCGAGCCGCAGATTTTATTCCTTGATGAGCCGACACTAGGGCTCGATGTGTTGGCGCGGAGAGAGCTGTGGAAGCTTATAGAGGGGCTGAAAGGCAACATAACCATTTTATTGACAACACATTATCTGGAGGAAGCACAAGCGCTGTCAGACCGCGTTGGCATCATGGCCCATGGCAAGCTAAAAGCGCTTGGAACCGCGCAAGAACTGACGGCCCAGGCAAATGCAGCTTCTTTTGAGGACGCATTTGTCACGCTGTGCGGCGAGGGAGGTGGAATGGCATGAAAACGCTGGCTTTTGCCATACGGAAACGCCAAGGAAATGGCTTGCGGGATAAAGTTTGAACTTGGTGTTCGGGATTGGGTTTCCAGTTATCGTTCTTTTGCTTTTGTCGCTGATTCAATCGAATATTCCGGTGGATTTATTTGAAATCGAGCAGTTGGCGCCTGGAATCGCGGTATTTGGTTTATCTTTTATTTCTCTCTTTTCTGGAATGTTGATTGCAAAGGATCGCACCGGCGCCTTCATGCTACGATTGTTTACCTCACCGATGACCGCTCCCCATTTTATTCTTGGCTATACGGCTCCGCTTGTGCCACTGGCCGCTGCACAGATGGCGGTATGCTACGCAGTGGCCCTCTTACTGGGGTTAACATGCAATGTGCGGATTTTGCTTGCAATGGCTGTATCGATTCCTGCCGTGCTGCTTTTTATTGGGATTGGTCTGCTTTGTGGGAGCGTATTCAATGATAAGCAGGTTGGCGGCGTGTGCGGTGCGCTTCTGACCAATTTGAGCGCGTGGCTATCTGGAACATGGTTCGATTTGAAATTGGTTGGCGGAGCATTTGAAACCATTGCAAACCTTCTCCCCTTCGCCCATGCCGTTAATGCTGGGCGGTACGCTCTCACGGGCAACTACAGCAGTATCCTACCAGAGCTCGTATGGGTAGCGGGCTATGCCATGCTCGTCTTTACCGCGGCGGTCCTCGTTTTTATGCGAAAAATGCACAGCGATCAAATGTAAAGGGTTCATCAACAGGCGCGGAATCATAGTGATTCCCGCCGCCCGCTTGCCTGTTTTCATTTAACTGTTCTGCCCGTTGATAACCCGATATGCCATGCCCGGATCGTCGGACATAATGCAGTCTGCGCCAATAGAATTTAAATATTTCACATCCTCAGGGTCGTTGATCGTCCAATACTGAACCGCCAGATCCATTGAGTGCGCATAATTGATAATGCGAGCTGTGCCCAGATTAAAACCTGCAAGCCTATAGGGAATCTGGAGCGCCACATAGTTCACATCCAGTTTGATACCGAGGAAGCTTGCAAAATAAAATTGAAGCACCTCTGCAATTCCGGCGGACCGCATCAGATCCGGATACTTTTCATCCACATATTTGCTGACTTCCCCATGAAACGTGCCGAAGATTACATCGTCGAGCAAATCCCGTTCCTTCAGGATGTTATAGAGGATATCAACCCCCTGCTTGCCAAGATCGCCGCCGTTTTTGATCTCAATGATGTACTGAAAATCCCCATGCGCCTGTAAATAATCCAGCACCTCCTCTACCCGCTGGATGCGCACGTCATCTGGCACATCGTCCCCTTTGAGCCTTTGTAAGGTGTGCTGCCATCCTGCGCGGTAAATTTTGCGCCCATATTGAGCGTTCGCAGCTCTTCATAGGTCTTGTCCTCCGGGCGGACATCTTCCTCACCGAATACCTCCGCGGAATCGCTGGTTCGATCCAGCGTATCGTCGTGAAGGAGAATTAAAACGCCGTCCTTTGTGATGTGGAGATCAAACTCAAAAATATCCGTCTGAAAATCCTTGCTCTCCACACAGTTTTTGAAAGCGGCCATAGACTCTTCCGGATTCAAATCTCCCCCGCTGCGGTGCGCGGAAACCATTGCCTTGCCGTCGGTCGTGATATATCGGAACGACCCGGTATACGGCTTGACGTAAGCGGGCTCTGAGCGGTGGAAATAGATCGCCGTTTGCGTGCCTGCGATGCAGACGACCAGCGCCAAAACCACGCACAGAGCGATCTTCCACCCCCTATGCTTGCGTTTCATTTGATAAACCTTCTTTCCAAATAAAATTTCATAAAAATCAAAACCACTAGTAAACTAGTGGTTTGCTCAGACCCCAGAGGGTCAGTACTTGCTGACCCCTGGAAGGGGTACTGAGGGTTTGTCATCGCATCACTACTACAGGCAGCCGCTGAAAGCGGCTGT
>ENA-OQEX01000704-OQEX01000704.1-human-gut-metagenome-genome-assembly--contig:-NODE-704-length-16076-cov-3.677597_pt1 | contig 16076 bp, 22 predicted proteins | sample MGYA00242802_ERZ504649 | MGnify/ENA primary metagenome ERZ504649 (study PRJEB26092, sample SAMD00036194) | human gut metagenome | host: Homo sapiens | study: EMG produced TPA metagenomics assembly of...
TTATGGATAACTCACTATTCCTTAGAGCCTTGTTTCGCTATTCGTACCCGTTTGTCGCATTTTCGGGCATGGTTACGAACAAGTAACGTAGCGGCGTCAGGATTTGGCTTCGGCAGGGATTGTAATGCTTCACGGATTATCGCCACTTCAACCAAAACCCTTGTAACTCAATTCTATCACTATATCTTTCCGCATTTCACTTTTTTTGTAGTAACTTTGCAGAAAAAAGTAATATGTATCAAATTATTCAACCTACACCCGATGACTTTGATGAATTGACCTGTTTATGGGAAGCTTCGGTGCGTGCTACTCATCATTCATACCTGAAGCATATATTCAGAAGTTAAAACCACTGGTATGGAGTGTTTATCTTCATAGTATGCCGCTTTACATGATTCGTGACAATGCTGGTATAGAAGGATTCATGGGCATTAATGGAACTATGCTTGAAATGCTCTTTGTTCACCCGCGTGCCATAGGTACGGGAATAGGAAAACAATTGATGCGTTATGCTTTGGAACATTGCCATGTACGTTATGTCGATGTAAACGAACAGAATAAGAAAGCGTCCGGCTTTTATAGCCATTTTGGATTTCGGGTTATTGGCAGGGATGCAAAAGACGCATCGGGCGAACCCTATCCTATTTTACATTTAAAACTGGGAGGTATCATGAAAATTGAAAATTGGGGATTAGTTCCCTACTCTGAGGCTTGGGAGCGGCAGACGGAATTATTTAATGCCGTGGTGGAAGCTAAACAAGTGGGAAAAACGTATGAAAATAGAATTATCTTTGTAGAACATTCGCATGTCTATACATTAGGCAAGAGTGGAAAGGAGACGAATATGTTGTTGGGGGAGACGCAATTGAAAATGATTGGTGCCACCCTTTATCATATTGATCGAGGAGGGGATATTACTTATCATGGTCCCGGACAATTGGTTTGTTATCCTATCTTGAATTTGGAGGATTATCATTTGGGGTTGAAGGAATATATTCATGTGTTGGAAGAAGCGGTGATCAGGGTCTGCGCATCTTATGGCATCGAGGCTGGGCGAGTGAAGGGAGCAACCGGAGTATGGCTGGCAACGGGAACTCCGCAGGAACGGAAAATCTGTGCAATAGGAGTGAGAAGCAGTCATTTTGTGACAATGCATGGATTGGCGCTGAATGTAAATACGGATTTGCGTTATTTCAGTTATATCCATCCTTGTGGATTCATGGATAAAGGGGTTACTTCATTACAGAAAGAATTGGGGTGTGAAGTGCCTATGGAAGAAGTGGCAGGACGTGTGCAGAACGAATTATCTGAACTTTTGTAAATAGGATATGTAAATAATACCGTATGTGTACCCTTATACATACGGGGTGTGAGTGTATCAAAAGTCCGATCGTGCTATCATGTCGTCAGCTGTAGGGGCAGGGTTTGTCTGCCCAAATGCATAAGCAAACCATTTTAGGGTGAGCGAACCTAGCTCCTACTAGCAAAATGATACGCCATTTTACTTTTGATACATCCTTGATTTATTCTTTTATATCTTGGTACAAGAAGCGCTTGATACTTTTCTTGGCTGTTTTTTCAAATTCCTCAGGATATAGCTTGAAGCGGGCTATTTGGGAAAATGCCGGTAATTGTTTGTTCAGTTCAAGGCGATTTTCTTCCATTACTCGTACAAGGTCTGATTGGTTCAAGCCGTGAGCAAAAGCATCATCGGAATCCGGATAGATTAGGCCCACCAGTTTATCTTGTTGCAGAATAATCAGTGACTCTGATACGTATGGCATATTGTTTAGCTTGGACTCTATTTCTTCCGGATAAATGTTTTGTCCGGAAGAAGTGAGTAACAGGTTTTTGCAACGTCCTTTGATGAAAACATTTCCGTCTTCATCTATTGTCGCCATATCACCTGTATGCAACCATCCTTCAGTGTCAATGACTTGCCGTGTCGCTTCCTCGTTCTTATAATAGCCCAACATCAGGTTGGCTCCACGGCATACCAGTTCACCCGCAATGGCTGATGGGTTGGGAGACAGTACTTTGGCTTCCATACGTGCGGCAACTTTTCCGCAAGATGCCAATTTCAGTTCTGTCCAATGACTATGGCAGATGATGGGACCACATTCAGTCATTCCGTATGCAATGGTGTATGGGAAATCTATCATTTTTAGAAAGGCTTCTACTTCGGCATTGAAAGGAGCACCTCCGATGATGATTTCGATGAAATTTCCGCCGAAAACCTCCATCGCCTTCTGCTTGATAAGTTCTTTTATCTTATCACTGATGATGGGAACATGTAATAGCAGTTTACCTAATTTGTTGTCTACTTTGGGAAGAATATTTTTCTTGAATATTTTTTCCACAATCAGTGGTACGCAGGCTATAACGCGCGGGCGGATTTCCGCAAATGATTCGGCTATGATTTTGGGTGATGGCATACGGGTAAGAAACCATAGATGGGCGCCTGCTGTGAAACCGTAAAGAAAATCGAAAGTCATGCCGAATACGTGCCCCAAAGGTAACATGGATACGACGCTGTCACCTGCTTTCAGACCTATTTTTTCTTTACAGTAGAGTACGTTGGAGAGTATGCTGCGATAGGGCAGCATCACGCCTTTGGAATATCCGGTAGTACCTGAAGTGTAATTAATGATGGCTAGGTCTTCTGATTTTTCTTTTTCATAAGAAATATCATCAGGACGGAATCGGCAGGGGAATTTGTGTCCGAATATCTCATTCAGATGGTCGCGGGCATAAGCTAGTTTTTCCGAACGGGATACGGGTACGCCAAAATCTTTCAATTCTATGATACCTTCCAAATGAGGCATAGCTGCTTCATTCAAGTTCTCCCATATCTGATCGCCTACGAACAACAGGCGGGCTTCAGAGTGGTTTACAATATTGTGTACCTGGTCGGCTTTGAATTCATGTAGAATAGGTACAACTACGGCACCATAGGTGATGACGGCAAGGTAAGTTACTGTCCAATGAGCGCTATTACGCCCGCAAATGGCTATTTTATCTCCCTTTTCAATGCCGGCATTTTCCAGCAAGATATGTATTTTCTCTATTTTACGGGCCACATCTCTGTATTGCAATGTGATGCTTTATAGTCTGTAAGAGCGTTTAAATACCAATTTGTTTTTATACTTTGCTCGATAAGAGCAATAAAACTCTGTTCTAGTTCCATGATAACTTTTGCACATTTATAGGCTGAGTGTGCGCAAAAGTAGTAAAATGAGGTAAGGGGGATGGGAAATGAAACAGTTTTTTACATTAATTTAACGTCCTGAAAATGTAGATCCTTTCATCCCTTTACTTTAAAATGCTAGTTTATAATCGTTTGCCAATTGTTGACGTGTCCTATGAAGGAGTATAGTTGCTATAATTGCCAGAATAAGAGTTAACCTTGCCCGATACCATGATATACTCTTTGTTTCAATGATAGTCGGGCAAGTTCGAAAATTGTTTCTATAATTATGGGATTTCTCGATAAAGAAGCTTTATTTATCGTTGCTTTTATTTTCTGTCTCTTCTTTAGAAGGCTGTGGTTTGATGATAAGTCGCAGGGATGGGTCGTAGGTGAAATAACTCCACATCCAATCTATAAAAATAAATAAACGGTTTTTTACCCCCACTATGCTCATCAAGTGTATAAATAGCCATACTGCCCATGCGGGAAATCCACTGAAACGTATCTTTTGCAATTCTACCACTGCATTATTTCTCCCGATGGTTGCCATAGACCCTTTATTATAATATTTAAAAGGGATGAGCGGCTGGCCCTTTTCGATATTTCTCAGATTCTTTATTAAGTTTATGGCTTGCTGTATGGCAGGCTGTACAACTTGCGGATGTCCTTTAGGATACTCTTCTGAAATCATTAGTGCGGTGTCACCTATAGCAAATATATTTTTAAAGTCTTGTATCTGATTGTGTTCATTCACTCTCAAACGGTTGCCTGGACCATAGCATTCGGCAGGAAGGCCTGCTAGACTGTTTGCTTTTACGCCTGCTACCCAGTAAACGTTGGCTGATTCTATAAAATTCCCGTCATCCAGTACTAACATATTATTCTCGTAATTTTTTACTTGTTGGTTCAATAATATTTCTACTCCCAAATGAGTGAGGTATTTTTTTACTTCTTCGGAAGATTGGGGGGAGAAGGCGGAAAGCAAGCGTGGACCACCATCTATTAATATGATTCTCATCGTACTGGTGTCTAGATCGGGATAATCGTGCGGAAGGATGAATTTACGCATTTCGGCTAGTGCCCCTGCCAGTTCAATACCAGTTGCTCCTGCGCCGACTATAATGAAGGTCATCAGTTGCTCCCGCTTTTTGGAGTCATTAGTGTTCAATGCTTTTTCAAAGCTTTCAAGTACTTGGTTACGATTATGCAAGGCTTCTGCTGTGGTCTTGAGGGACATGGTGCGTTTGGCTATTTCGTTGTTGCCGAAATAATTGGTATAGCATCCGGTAGATATAATCAGATAGTCGTAGCTTAGACTGCCGATGGAAGTGGTGACTTGTTGTTCTTCAGGATGTACTTGTTGTACTTCACATATGCGGATATGAAGTCTTTGTATCCTTTGAATATCTTGCGGAATGGGAATGAAATAGCACTGGGCTCGATGCCTGATGTGGCTACTTGGTAAAGTAACGGCTGGAAAAGATGGTAGTTGTTTTTATCCAATAACACAACTTGGTAGTGTTGTCTTTTCAGTTTGCGTGCAATCTTTAACCCGCCAAATCCTCCTCCGACAATGACTATTCTTTTTTTATTTCCTTTGTCGGGAATGTTGGTTATCTGTTCAGTCATAATGGTATTTGTTATTTTATGTATATAATAACAAATAACCGGGGTGAAATGTTTAGTGTCATGGCTATTAGAAATTAAAAATTCCGGGGGATAATGTAGGATTGATATAACTTACGTCTCGTGTTTGCACTAGCCTGCCATTCAGAGTGTAGAATAATTGTTTGGTGGCCGACGAATTGTTTAGGTTAACAGTAATTACGTACAGAGTGGTTCGTTTAGGAAATTCTATGAGATTTACATTGGTGGCAGTCCACATGGCGTATGGACTCAATGTAAAATCATTATATACATTAGGTGCCAGTTGATCTGTAGTTTGTAAATTGGTATTAGTCATCACCCATTGGGCATTACCGTTCATCCATACTTTTTTTTCAAAACCATTTTGAGTAAAAGAGGCTACATAATAATTCCCTTGTTGGCTCCAACTTACGTTCATGGCATGCGGATATATCTTTTTCAGTGCTATATGAAATGTAGTGGGAGAGGTAGCAGACAAGGTGGTGATCAGTACCCATAATATCACACATATAGAATAGTATCTTTTCTTCATGGTCATTTAAATGTTTTGATGAGGTTGATAAAACAGCTTGGTTATACTTTTTGTTCGCCGGTATAAAATCTGATTTTGTGGACTTTTTCCACACTTTTGTAGTGTTGTCAACAGGTATCTACACTTCTAAAAATGGATATGTAAATATGTATATGCTTGATTTTTAATGAAGTATTGAGAAACGCAGATTTATGGCACGTTTCTTGTTTTATTGCTATCGGTAAAAATGAATAAAAAACAAAGTAATTATGAAAAAGGTATTAGTAACATTGGTATTAGTAATGACTTTAGGCGTGTCTGTTTCTTTTGCTCAAGCGGCTCCGGTAGAGGTTCCGGTAGTGGAAAAGCCTCAACAATCTAAGAAATTGGTTTTTTCAGAAATCTATATGAATGATTTGCCGGAAGCTGTGATGGACAGGCTTGCACTGGAAGGTGCTATGATAAAGCAGGCTTTTATGACCTATGGCATTGATGGAAGCCGTATTTATAAAATTAATGTGTTAACAAGTGATGCTCATGAACAGACATTGTTCTTAGGTGAAGATGGTAAAATTTTGAAATAGTTAGTATATTTATAATAGTGCTTTTACATGAATTCCCGGCTTGTGATAAGTCGGGATTTTTTTTAGTTAAATTGTTTCTTGACGATATTCGAAAAATAATTAAGAAATCTCTTGTACATAATAATTGTAGATTTTATCTTTGCCACTCGAATTTAAAAAAGATGATACCATGGAAACTTATGATATATATTTTAAAGAAGGTACTGATTTTGCTAATAAAGGATTTTCATTGAAGGATAAGGCTAAGGCTATTAGAATGGCTGAAGATATGTTGGCTGAACGCAAAGGATACGTGAAGGATTTGTTGGAGGAACTATTTCCGTAATGTGTAAAGAAACGAAAGAGGAAGTTTGGTCCAAGCCGATAGAGGAGGTTTAAGACAACTTTTACACTTCTTTTTGCCTAGTCAATCACAGAGTTGTCAAATACAACCCTTGATTATATTTATGGTGAGTTCGTTATTGGCGGACATAAATATTTCTTTCTCTTCTAGGAATTTCCGGTATATTTCTCCCTTCATGCTTTTTGCCGGCTGATATGGATAATGTCAGATTTCATCCGATTGAGCGATGATTCTTTTTTATAAGATGCTTCAGTATAATTTTTCTTTCCATTCTGTACATTTTTGACATATAGTTGTTATTCATTAGCTGAATACATCGTAAACTCACCAATGAAGTCTTCTGTATAAACAGAGGTTAGTTACATAAATTTATAGTGATTTTTTGTCTATAATATATTTGCCATTGAAGTCTTGTTAGATTCCTTTGGTTCTTCTCTGTTTCCGGTGATTGAGTAGCAGATCCATTGAATGTTTTTCCCTTTGTCCTTTGTGTAATATGGAAAACATAAAAGGAAAAAGAATTTATGTTGTTTGAACAATTAAGTTAGAACGTGTGTTTATGTAACTATTGTGATTATTGTTGTGCCGATGGTGTACAGGCATTGATACAACAATGATTTTTCATAAAAACTTTAAATTTATAAATTTAGGTAGCCCTGACTTGTGATAAGTCGGGGCTATTTGCTTATTATGTGCTATTAAACTTGGTCAACTATTGGTTAACAATTTTACGCAACAGTAACTCTTTGATGCAAAAGTGATAAATAAAATTTTTTGTTCACATGAAAAAAACTTTCTCAAAAGCTTTGTAGTATTGATTTTCTATGTATCTTTGCATCGTTATTATTTCGCGGGGTATTAGCTCATCTGGCTAGAGCGTTAGACTGGCAGTCTAAAGGTGGCGAGTTCGAGTCTCGCATGCTCCACATTACAAACCTCTCTGTTTCAGAGGGGTTTGTGTTTTCTTAAGCTTCTCCAGCTTTCGTTTTTGGATAAAAAAAAGACAGTTTGTGCCACTTTTGGCAAAAAGAACTTGTCTAAAACGAATCCAGAACAATTATGACAACTCTTAAAGCCGCCGTTGTTCCGGCCAAGGTGCTGAAAAACGGCAAACACAGAATTCGTATCGCAATTGGTCATAAACAGGAAACAAGATACATCGTTACCCGATTTGAAATAGATAATACTGCTAATTTTAAAGGAGGGCAGGTGGTAGGTGTTCCTGATGCCGCACATGTCAATGCTAAATTACGTGGAATACTTAATTCATATCAGGATGCCCTGGATAAGATAAATACATCATCTATACTTGTATCCAACTTGTCGAATACTTGTCCTCGGTAAAGCAGGGAGCCATCTCTTATAGTGTCGCTTCGGCTGACTATATGCAGAATTTGATTAAAGAGGGGAGAAGGACCACTGCCTCCTTATATCAAAGGCGAGTGATTACTTCATTGAGTTTGTCAAATATGATATAATGCTTGATGGAATTACTCCCCGGACCATAAAGGACTTTGATATTTATCTAAAGAATGTCCGAAGGCTGGCTCCTGTTACTTGTGGTATGCACATGGCACATTTGAAGGCAATAATCAATCAAGCAATAAGGGATAAGAAGGTATCATATGACACGCATCCTTTTGAATATTATGAAAGACCAGCAGGAATGCCCAAAGAGCGTGATATCTCGGTAGCTGACGTAAAGAAGATAAGGGATGCGGAGATAAAAAAGAAGTCTCAGCGTGTTGCCAGGGATGTGTTCATGCTTTACGTATTATCTAGGAGGTATCAATCTGATGGACTTGATGCAATACAATTTCAAAGATGCGAAAATTATGGAATATGTACGTGAAAAATCCAAAAACACAAAGAAAGGTGATATGAAGATCAGCTTCACTATTCCTGAGGAAGCAAAACCGATTATCAAAAGACGGATGGGGCGTAATGGAAAGCTTGATTTTGGTTATAAATACTCTTATCCTAATTTTCGTAACTATGTAACAAAAGAAATTATAAGGTTAGGGGAGAGGCTGGAGGTAGAATCGCATGTCGTATATTATTCAGCCCGGAAATCCTTTGTCCAACATGGTTTTGAACTGGGCATACCATTGGAAACGTTGGAGTATTGTATAGGCCAAAGCATGAAATCCAATAGACCGATCTTTAATTATGTCAGAATTATGAGAAAACATGCTGATGAAGCCATAAGAAAGATTTTAGATAATCTAAAGTGAGGATTCAAGAACTAGAGCGATTGCTTCGGCAGTCGCTTCCTCTTTTTCTTTGTCTATCTCTGAGTTTAGCCGTTCTATCAAGTCCATATTTCTTGTGACAATCGTTTTTGTGCCCTCAGAGGAAGAAATTGTAAGTTCATAGTGTCCATAGCCTATAAACTTTTTAGATAGTTGATGAGCAGTTGGGGCTAATTTTGACATATGCAATTGCGTTAGTCTGCGAAAAAAGAAAACGGTTCCGCTTTCCCGTTGCGTTACATTCCGTAATCGAAACAGTGGGTACATTAATAACACGGGGGTCGGAACTGTATTATGAAGAAGCTGCAGGCAATAAAAATCGTCTGTAGCTCAATACGAGACAACGCCTCGGTTACTTCAAAATGTAACGCAATGCAAAGATGGGTATTTTATATGACTTTACAAAAAACAAAACGGGAAAATTCAAGTAAAGCATAAGGGTGAGAGATTATATAATGATGATGAAAAGATAGGAGAAAGGCAGCTTATTCGGCTGCCTTCATTCATAAATTATTCGACAGATACTTTGTGCTTTAATCAAATGAAACAAACATAAGAGTAAAGAGACCAATTAAAACCATAATAAATACAATCACAATATAAAAGACTTTTTTCATAAACAAACGATTTGGTTTAACATATATTTATTTAAATATTTAATAATTCTCTTTTGTCTTAACAAAACCTCAATCTCACATAAAGACTGAGGTTCAGTGTATGCTCCTTGCTAAATTGACACACAATATTAGAGCATTTTGCAAAATCCGATATAAAATAATGCCCTAAAAAATAATTAAAAAGAACATATACATATATTCGGATTCTTTATTATAAGACAGGCATGTCCCAAAATCTCCCTATAGGTTTTATTGAAAAATAATAGATAAGCTGCATAATTATTGAAATTTGGTTGGATACAATTGGGCAATAGTTAGGTAAGGGAATGTATGCTTTGGTTGTAAAAAGTGAAATAAAAAATCCCCGGAAGAACCGGGGATAAACTTTGTTATGAGATTTGGCTTCTACTCCAAAATCACAGAACAAAGATACGCAAAATTCTATTCTTTATCAGTTGATTGTATAATCCAATTGGAAAATTGTATTAAAAAAAATAATCCCGGCTCGTGATGAATCGGGGCAAACTTTATATAACAAGGTTGGACTTCTACGATGGCAAAGATCGTGAAAATAAAACATACGGCACGTTATTGGATGGTATAATGTGCCGTTTCATTTATTAAGCCGATTTCTTTTTAGATTCCAAAAGTTTAGGAAGGTAATCTAAGGCAAGTGGATCTCTTTCTTTGAAATACTTTTCTGCGTTTTCATAAAGCCAACGCTCATTGACATATCTTATAAACATCGGAAGTGCATCTATAGGATACATAAGCACATCAACAACCCTTCCGTCAGGGAAATGGTGTTTGTATGTTTTGTGCTGGTTCCACAGTTCGGAGTTATTCTCTCTCATGAAGCGAGCGAACAATTTACCAACAGAACCGTCAGGCATCATAGTTTTACCATGCGCCCCTTTATCTGGTATAGCATAGCCGACTTTTTCAAGTTCTGCATAAAGCCTCACATATAATTCTGAAATAACAAAGAAATAGTTAGATGGAATCATGTGGATATTGTCTTTGTACCTTTTGATAAATTCAGGAAGAGTGCCTCTATCAGTTATACCGTAATAACCTTTTTCCCTGATAGAAGGGACAACTTCATCGAATAGCCATGACTCAAATTTTTCTGCATTTGGCAATTGAGAACGGGATATAAGCCGATATACATTACCCTTATTGATGTATTTCATTTTTTGAATGCCACTAGTTGTAGGGGGGCGCGAATCACGACTCCCATTGATTTACAATATCTTATAATTGCATCTCTGGGATTTACATAACCTAATACTCTTGCAACATCAGTGGCACAAAACCACAATTTACCATCTTCTTCGATGGTTCTAATCTGATTAAAGGCATTTTCTTCATCAGATTGATAATTAAATAACAATAAATTGATGTTGTAAACTTTTTAAAAATAAAATACTTATTATCCCATCCAAATGGGTATGGCAAATATACATTTTGTTGTCTACAAAAACAAGAAAATGCAATAATAAAAAAGGACAATAACCTTCACAGGCAATCGTCCTCATAGGGATAATATTTATTTTTAAAAGTTTCAGACAATATTGATATGTATGGAAATATTATCTTTCCAGTTGCACACTGCAAAGTGTAATATTTTATTTTGAATAAATGTATGTTTACAGGCAAAAATAAAAGTGATTTTGCAAAAAATAGATGCAACCAAGTTTCTTAATAAAACGCCCCGATTCATCACGAGCCGGGGAAATTCAAATTTATAAATTTAAAGTCTTATGATGAAGATTGTCTGTTGCGCCAAAAATATTGGCGCAACAACATGACAACAAGCAAAACAGTTACACAAATACAAGCAAAGCCTATTTGCTTAAGTAATGTGGATTCTTTTTTCTTCTTTACCTCTTCAGTCTTAGTTTTTTCATGTTTGATGGAAGTGGCTTCCTTATCAGCTTTGACATTTGTAGTATCGGCTACCACCGTCTGTTTATCCTCCTTCTTGTTGAAATTACCTTCTACATGACCGTCAGCCAGTAACGGAGGTTTCCCGGTAAGACTGTCGGGCGGCTTTCTTGTATCATAAATCCGAAATTAATCACGTAGCTGCCATTAGTGGTAATGAGTTCGCTCAAAGAGGTGGTTGATTCGTGTACGATGTTGACAGTTTCACTGGCGCTATCCTTGCTGATTACTTCTGTGTCGGATTTGATAGCCTTATGCGAGCTACCGCATGACAACAGAAGAAACAGGCACATAAAGAGAGCCAGTAATATGTGCCGGCTTACCCAGTTCATAACCTTAGCCAACATAAGAGATATCATTTATACGGTGGTTCATCCAGCCCCGTTTGAACTTGTTATTTGCAGGGCGTTCCCGGCATATATCCTCGATGAAATCAAACCCTGCAATCTTGATCTGATCAAACAGTTCACGTGGATTACGGGAATTTACTGCAGCGAGTGTCTTAGGCCCGACAATGCCGTCAGGAATCACGCCAACCAAATCCTGCGGTATTTTGATACCGTGCACTCCGCTTGCCCAGACCCAATCGACAAGGATATCAGCTATGGATTGGGATTTAATTTCGTCAGCTTTCCACCTGTCCCAATACATGGTTTTCAAAATCTCCGTCCATTCCTCTTTCGTGATGTTTTTCAATCTTTCAACCGTAGGCTTGGGATAGCCTTTCTTTCGGCAATACGCTTCATAAGTTCCAATGGTCACACCCATATTGGTAGCCCCTCCTAAATCGTCCGGGTCATTTACAAAACCGCCCTCCCATTTCAGAATGAAAGGCGCAAGCTTATTCACATCAGCCATTTTTCTTTTCCTCCTTATCTTTAATTAATGTAGCCCTGCGTGGTGGAATACGACGACCGCATTCGCTGTCAGGCCTGTCACAACGGTTATGTTCGGCATCTTTCAATTGCAGTTCCAGCTCGTGGCACTTATGAATCCATGCCAGCTTATCAGACTGTTCATTACGAAGCTCAACGTATAACGCATCAATCTTGGCGTCACGCTGGGCGATGCGTTCTTCCAGCCAGTCAACCTGCTTACGCTCGTTCTCATCCTCCATCGAATCGGCGGACGCATCCTCTTTCCGTGCGTTAGTCTTGCGGTTCACCCAGAACGTGACACCCCAGCGGACAGCCTCCAATCCTCCGAAAGCCCCGATTATAGCCAACCAGTCGTTTAATTCCATTTCGTCTATTGTTTATCTGAATTATAAAAATACACACCTCAAAGATATCCCTATCCGTTTGCATCATCGCTGCCAAAGCCCCGAAATCCATTGCCATGATATGACAATAAAAAAGAGCCTGATGACAATATTTATTGCCATCAAGCTCCTGGTTACTCTGCAAAGATAGTGAAAACTATTCCATATTCAATCCATATTGAAAAAATAATCAGGAGCAATATTCCGATCATCCGGAAAATTTAAAGAGTTACAATATTAATAGAAAACAAATAGGATTCATGAAATCTACCGGTTGTCTATAAAATCAGATGTTTCTAAGCCCTTATCAGGAAACATCTTTACTTTTCTCCTTTTCCTTTGAGCGTTTTTCAAGTCACGTACTATGGTGCTGGAAAGTATCTCTGAATAAATCTGTGTGGTCTTTACGGAAGTATGTCCGAGCAGCTTCTGGACTGTTGTAATCGCAACTCCCTGATGGATCAGCAGGGTGGCACAGGTATGACGGCTCACATGATAGGTTATCCGCTTTTTGATACCACACAATCCGGCCAGCTTTCGAAGCTGCCTGTTCACCTCCGAGTTGCAAGGCAGGGCTGCAAGACTGCCGATATCCGGATAGCGGTCAAGAATGCCCAATGCCCTGCTTTCAAAAAGCAAATGCAACGGCAGACGGATTTCCACCCCTGTCTTGACGGATTTGAAGTACAGCCACCTCTTGCCGTTTATCCTGATAAAATTCTCAGGTGTGAGCTGGCAGAAATCAGAATAACGCAAGCCGGTATAACAGCAGAATAGGAAAGCATCGAGCACATGGCGCATGGATTCCTCTTCCACCTCAACCGTTTCCAACTTCTTCAACTCGTCCGGGATAAGAAACTCATGTCTGCCCTTCTCCTGCTTGATTTTGTATTTCCGAAAGGGATAAGCGTCTGCGTGCATGTATCCTTGGTTGATTGCCTCATTGACCAAGGTACGGAGCTGTCTCATGTGCTTGGCTATCGTATTGACCGCATTGCCCTTTTCTCTCAGGTATTGTTCAAAATCACGAAGGAATGTATAGGTAAGATCCTTGAAGTCCAGCCCGGAGCGGAAATCATGCAGGACCGCCAGTGTCGTATGCAGGTTATCCTTGGTGACTGCTTCTTGTCCGAATTGTCAATGGCTGATTTGGCGAAAATGGAAAAGCTGATATTCACGGCACTTTTCTTTTTGACGGCATCTTTCAGCAAAGAGAGTGTGGCAGGTATTCCACGCTTCCAATATCCTAACTCTATACCTTGCAGATACAGGATGTATTCATAGAGCATTGCGTTCAACTCATTTGACTGGGGATGGTTAATGACTTGTGCCCCTTCACGGCTCCAGCACTCCGGTTTGAGGTACACATTTGTCTTCAGATAGATTTTCCTCTGGTTCAAATAGGCTTCAATTTGTACAAGGGCTGTGCCCTGTTTATTCAGTTTCTTTTGGCGGTTATATACAAGACGGTATCTGATTTTATCCATTTTTCTGCAAAGATGTATTCTCTGTCTCAAACGGCAAAATTTTTAGTCTACAAAAATGCACCCTCACTTTCACAAGGTGTATGATGACGGATACCTTTATATAATAAATATGGATGAACTTGATACCGATTCATTGAGTAGGATATATAAGAGGATTGTTCCCTGATAACTCTCGCCTTTTCATACCGGTTATCCGCATACTCCCCGTTTCCGACATGATGGTATTCTAAAACGGCATTTTATTACAAAAAAAATACATTTGTGAATAATTAGTACCATTCTGAAGGCTGTATCCATACCGGACGATGATATAAGGGTGTAAAATATCAATTTGCTGATAACTAACCGTATAATACCCGTTTGATTTCCTGTTTTTCATGTTCTTACAGCAATATTATATTATAATAAAGGATTTAATAATTAAAAATAATTTAAATGTTATAAATAGGCCATTTTTTACATTTACCCATTTCTTCTGTTTCTTCTCCCATGAGAGCCCGTACGTATAGTAAAAAATGATTTTATTCCGGTTTTTCCGTTCTTTTAAAAGTATTTCCAGATAAAAGGGAGAATATTGTGGAAATTCCGGTTTGATTTTAACATAAAAGATATTGTAATTACTTTTTTGAATAACTTCTTTTGTAAAAGAAAGAATAAAAAATGTACTTGGTAACACTCGGGATTTAACAATGTTAAAACCTGATCTAACATCTTGGGAAGAATGAATAATGGAATTGTGAACAGGCTGTTTCTTGCGGCCCTGCTGTTCGTCTGCACTGACTTGTGCGGTCAGAACGTTCAGATAAAGACGAATCTTCTTTATGACGCCACCGCCACTATAAATATCGGTTCGGAGTGCCGTTTGGGCCGTCGTTGGAGTCTTGACCTTTCGGGCAGTTACAACGGTTGGAAGCTGGGCGGTGACAGGAAGTGGAAACACTGGCTTGTGCAGCCGGAAGGCCGCTACTGGTTCGGCTCCGCCTTCAAGGGGCATTATGTCGGTGTGCACCTCCACGGCGGCCAGATGAACCTGGGCCATGTGGGCTTTGGGGATCATGCGCTCAGGGAGCATTACAGGCAGGGGTGGTTCTACGGGTGCGGTGTCGGCTACGGATACCAGTGGTCTCTAAGCCGCAATTGGCGCATGGAGCCGGTCTTGGGCTCGGATACACCCGTTTTGACTATGACGAGTACGGATGTTCCATATGCGGGGGCAGGCTTGGTGAAGGCTCCAAAAACTACTGGGGTGTCACCAGAATATCATTGTCGGTTATCTACAGTTTATGACATAACAAAAATCAGACAACTTATTTATTAATCTAAAATTGTTACATTATGAATCTAAAACAGTTAAGTTTGGCTGCGCTGGCATCCATGGCTTTGTTTGCCTGCAGCAATGATGAGTCTCTTGGCGGTAGTGACGAGAATGGCACTCCGAAAGCCGTGTATATGAAACTGGAGGGTATTTCCGCCTCCGCTGTGAACGGACGCTCTACGGATGCTCCGACTGAAAGCGGCAATCATACAGTTACCGTAAGTGATGTCGCTGTAATATTCTATCAGGATGGAGGAAATATCACGGATATAGAAGAAATAACAAGTGCTGACGACAAGAAATGGAAGGCACTTGTTGACCCTGAATCTGGTGATGGATATAGATTTGTTGTCGGCCATAAAGCCGACAAGGTCATGGTGATAGGCAACTACCAAAATTTAAAAGAGAAAACAGACATTGAGGGAAAGGTGGTGGAAAACCAGCCTATTTCAGGGGTGACAGATTTTCAGATTCCTTTGAGCAGCCAGAATGTGGCAGGAACAGGCACTGATAAAACAACCAAAGCCTGTGTGACCTTGTATGGTTACGCTCCGATGACCAAAAAGGTAGGTGAAAAAGCTCCGGAAGACAATGATTATGATGTATATGAGGCATATGTTGACATAATTCCCATCATCTCACGTGTTGAGATAAAATCATTAGGATGTGTATTCAACAAGCAAGATGAAGGTACAGCAGGCACTCCGACAGAGCATCTGTACACCTCAGTGACCGTCAAGGGTATCGGCATGGTGGATTATTATAACATGGGTACTTTAGGAAAAGATTATACTACCCTCAAATCCGCAACTAAGCCCTTGAACGTCCTTATTGCGTTTACACGTCCTCTCATTACTGAATTTGCAGATAATTTGAACTTGAAGCACCCACTTCTGCCTACAATATCCCCTTACCCCACAAT
>ENA-OQEX01000705-OQEX01000705.1-human-gut-metagenome-genome-assembly--contig:-NODE-705-length-16056-cov-1.628476_pt1 | contig 16056 bp, 24 predicted proteins | sample MGYA00242802_ERZ504649 | MGnify/ENA primary metagenome ERZ504649 (study PRJEB26092, sample SAMD00036194) | human gut metagenome | host: Homo sapiens | study: EMG produced TPA metagenomics assembly of...
TTTGAAAAAGGCTTTCTGCAAGATGTGCGTCACAATTTGTGGGAGATTTTGTCCGGATGAGGGCGTCGTAGCGGGCTACGACAACCGAATTCGGGCAAAATATACCGCAAAGTGGGGCGTGCAGATTGCAGGAATGCTTTTTCAAACACGCTCTAGCAGACAGACCTTCAGGCTGTCCTGCTTGTTATTTTCAGAACCCTCCGGAAAAATCATTCCTGCTTTTTTCCCAGCTGTTTTCTCCTTACTTCCTTCGGCGATTCCCCATAAGCTTCCTTAAATTTTCGCAAAAAACCTTTGTAATTGGTAATCCCGTTTTTATCCAGAAGAAATGTTATATTTTTATCTGTCTCCAGAAGATCTGTGTGGAAATGCTCCATGCGGATCTGATTTACATAAGCCAGGAAGGTCTGTCCTGTATATTTGCGAAAAAGACGACAGAAATGCTCTGGTGTAATGGACAAAAGCCCAGCAGCATCGGCAAGGGAAATTCTTTCCCCATAATGTTCCCGGACAAATTCCATGCACAGCTTCATCCGTTCCAAGTCTCGCAGAGTGCCGTGAGCTGTTTCTGTATCTTCCTCACTCCTGATTCCTTCTGTATAAAGAAAATACAGTAAACGGTAAACAGCAGAAAGCACCAGAAGATGATAGCCTTCTTTTTTTTCTTCATAAAAGCCTGCAATTTTCCGAAATACGTCTCTCAACTGATCATACAGATCATCAGCCCAATTGTAGACTTTCGATTCTCTCTCATCTCAACAAGTCCCTTTCCCTGCACATTCTCCAGTTGTTCTCCCTGAACACATGCGTCAGCTGATTTCGACCTTATAAACTCCTGAAATTTCAGTCCCTCCCACTTTGCAGAAATTCTTTCCAGATGAACCGGCGGGATCTGTAAAAGATAATACCTGGCATCCTCATGCGTGTGGGTATAATGGATATCATTGGAATTTACCAGAAAAATATCCCCTTTTTTCAACTCATAACTCACATCATTAATAGATGCTGTAATCTCACCGCCAAGCACATAAATAATTTCCAAATGCTCATGCCAGTGCGCCGGTAACAATTCATCCCAGGTATTTACATATGTAAAATGAATTTTCCCCAAATGATCATCCAGCACGTTTTCATATTCTGCTCTCATAGTATGCCTCACCTTCTTTTTTCACTCAAATTTCCCGACTTCCATAATACGCAACACTTATGCTGCAGGTTTAAAATCAAAATACAACATTTATGCTACAGGTTCAAAATCAAAATATACCATTTATTCTTTATGATAATATATAATATTTCATCTATAATATCAAGAAAGACCTATAAAAGAAGCAATAAACCATCTAGTACACCACCGCTTTTTCCAGTACAATAGCAACATCAAGACAACTACACGAAAAAAAATTTCTAATTATAAATTTATCTACAGGAGGACATCCCACAATGAACAAATGGACCAGAGTTAAATTCCAGCCAAACCTTCCCCTTAGGGAAAGCGGCCGTGTTACCGCAAGCAAAGAACATATCCTTCTTTCCAAAGAAGCCGCCAAAGAAGGTATGGTTCTTTTAAAAAATGAGAAAAACCTGCTTCCTCTTACTGAGGGCACACGCATCGCCCTTTTTGGCAAGGGCAGCTTCGACTATGTAAAAGGCGGCGGCGGAAGCGGTGATGTTATGGTTTCTTATGTACACAACCTTTACGATGGGCTGAAAATGCAGGAAAACGCCGTTCAGATCTACGAACCGTTATCCGATTTTTACCGCACCGATATCCGACATCAGTATGAAAAAGGTGCCGCACCAGGAATGACGGTAGAGCCAGAGCTTTCCCAGGAGCTTGCTGACGGCGCAAAAGCATTTGCTGACGTTGCAGTTGTTGTGATCAGCCGTTTCTCCGGCGAGGGCTGGGACCGTTCCAGCATTGAATGCAACAACGAATTTAATCCATGGGATACAGAAACCACCATGCCGAAAATTTCCGGCGAAGTTTTCCCAGATGGCGACTTCTATCTCACTACCAGGGAGAAAGCAATGCTTTCCATGGTAAAAGAGCGCTTTGATGATATCGTAGTCGTTCTCAATATCGGCGGAATCATGGACCTTTCCTGGGTAAAAAATGATGACCGGATTTCCTCCGCTCTTCTTGGATGGCAGGGTGGCATGGAAGGCGGGCTTGCCATGGCGGAGCTTCTCACCGGCAAAGGGAATCCATCCGGTAAGCTGGCTGACACTTTTGCCGCAGACGTAAATGATTATCCATCCACTGCTAACTTCCATGAGTCTTTTGATTATGTAAACTATACAGAAGATATTTATGTAGCTACCGTTATTTTGAAACCCTTCCAGGAGCACAGGAAAAAGTAATCTATCCATTTGGATACGGACTTTCCTACACCACCTTTTGCCTGAACACCACCGCTATGTGGGAAACAGAGGATCAGATTTTCGCTGAAGTTCAGGTGACCAACACCGGTAACCTGGCTGGAAAAGAAGTTGTCCAGATTTATTTCGAAGCTCCACAGGGACTTCTGAAGAAACCAGCCCGCCAGCTTGCTGCTTTTGCAAAAACCCGTCTTCTTCAGCCAGGTGAGACACAGCAGATCCGCCTTTCCTTTGCAAAGGCTGACATGGCTTCCTACGATGACCTTGGAAAAATCAAGAAATCCGCATATATTCTGGAAAAAGGTACTTATAAGTTCTATATTGGAACTTCTGTGCGCGACACTAAGGAGAGCTCCTGACAATGGAACTGTATGAAAATATGATCACAAAGCAGCTGACAGCTCATCTTGTTCCAACCAGCCTGAAAGAGCGTATGCTCTCTGACGGCAGTTTGAGGAGCTTCCACAGTCTGCATGCAATGACATGAACGAATGCGTATTTGAGAAAATGGAGCCGGGCACTGAGGAAGGTATTACCCCTGCAGTCCGCTGCTGTACACGTGGCACACTTTTCGACAACTTGGCAGAAAACAGTTTATTGATGTAGCAGAAGGCAGGCTTTCCCTGGATGATTTATGGCACAGTTAAGCGATGACGATCTGATTCATCTTCTTGGAGGACAGCCAAACGTAGGTGTTTCCAATACCTTCGGCTTTGGAAATCTTCCGGATTATGGTGTTCCATCCATTATGACAGCAGACGGTCCTGCCGGTCTTCGTATCAGCGGGGAATGCAGCATGAACACAACAGCATGGCCTTGTGCAACCCTTCTTGCCTGCACCTGGAATCCGGCTCTTGTTCAGCAGGTTGGACAGCTGGCGCCGAAGAAGTGAAGGAGAACAATCTTGCTGTATGGCTTACCCCTGCAGTAAATATCCACAGAAATCCGCTTTGTGGAAGAAACTTCGAGTACTATTCCGAGGATCCGCTGATTGCCGGAAAAATGGGCGCAGCTATGGTAAAAGGTATCCAGTCCCAGCACATTGCAGCTTCTGTAAAGCATTTCGCAGCAAATAACAAAGAGACCAACAGAAAGCACAGCGATTCCCGTGTTTCCGAGCGTGCACTTCGCGAGATCTATCTGAAAGGTTTCGAGATCATTGTAAAAGAGGCACAGCCATGGACCATCATGTCCTCCTACAATGCAATCAATGGTCACCGCGCTTCTGAGAATCGCGAGCTTCTGGAAGATGTTCTCCGCGGCGAGTGGGGCTTCAAGGGAATGGTCACCACTGACTGGTGGACAAGAGCAGAGCATTACAAAGAAATCAAGGCCGGAAATGACGTAAAAATGGGAACTGGTTTCCCAGAACGTGTGAAAAAGGCCATGGAAATGGGACAGCTTGGCCGCCCGGAATTAGAGCACTGTGCAAGACGGGTGCTGGAACTGATTCTGAAGATTGACTGAAATTGAATTTTAGTTATAAAGAAACCCATGGCAATTTTATTTCTGTTGCCATGGGCTTCTTATTTAGGCTCTGGAGCGTGTTTGAAAATACAATCCGAATTATTAGTATTATGTTTTATACATTTTATTTTCTCTCTGACGGATACCTATGCAGCCAGGGCACCGACGAGGTAATCTTATGGAAATTTTCTCTTACAATTTCCTTCTTTTTCCCATTTTCCCCAAGAATCAACAGGCGATCTGCCATAGCCAGGGAATCCGATAAATTCAAAGATAAGATCACCACCGAAATCCCCTTATCCAGGAACTTTTCCAACATACTCCAGATAAACATCCTGTGAGCAAGATCAGCGCCGCAGAAAGGCTGAATACAAAACAGAATCTCCGGTTTCTGCAAAAATACTCTTGTATACACCAGCTGATACTTCTGCTTTTCACTCAGTTCCTCCACCGGCATTTCAAAAACATCTGTCCCTAATATGGGACTGTATTCATTCCGAATACTTTTCTGAAGACGTTTGTTGTGCCAGATTGAAGGAACTTTTTCTGCCAGACAAATACAGAGATTATTCATATAATCCAGTTTCGGAAAAATCATGGTTTTTGTAGTACGTTCCTGGATTACTGCAATCCTGCCATTTCCCGGAATCTCTGTCTGCTTCCCATTCAACAGGATTTCTCCACTTTCCGGTAAAATATCTCCGGTCAGAATCTTCCGTAGCTCCTCCATTCCCCTGGCATCCATAATCTGTACGGCCAGGCATTCTCCTTTATGCACATCAAAGGAAAATTGCAGGCTGCATCCTCTCCGTAGCCCTTCCATTGAAAAACAACCGGTGCAGCCTGCTGCCCTTCCTTTTTTCCGTATGATAACGGACCATGTCGTTATATTCCGTCATGTAAGTTACGGGCGGATCATTGAACAGCTCCTCTCTTTCCAGAATCTTCTGGATTCTTCCATTGGTAAACAGCGCACATCTGTCACAGATACTGGAAATCTCCTCCAGATGAGAACAGATATAAAGAAAAGAAAACCCTTTTTCCACATAATGACGGATAATTCCATGAAGCTTTTTCAACTCATCATCACTGACAAGAGCTCCAACTTCATCCAGCACGATCAGATGATATCCCATAATCACAGCCCGGAGCAATTCTACAATGATCCGTTCAAAAGTAGAAAGCTTCTCCACATCTTTATTAAGGGGAATGTCCATTCCGATATCTTCTAAAAAAGGTTCCATCTGCCGGTTCAGGATCTTTGTGCGGATCACCCACTGGCGAAAGCCGGGCGCAGTACAAAAATATTATCTGCAATATTTAAATTCCCTGCCAAAGAACTTTTCTCCTGGATAATGCTGATCCGGTTTGCAGCCTTATAATGTTCTTTCCAGGTATTTACCTTTTCCCCACCGTAATAAATGTAACCGTCATAGAGGGGAAGATTCCGCTCCAGAAGTTTCAGAAGAGCTGTTTTCCCATGACTGTTAACAGGCAGAAATCCCATAACCTCCCCCTGAAAGATCTGAAGGTTGAAGTCCTTCAGCTTCACAACCTCATCCTCTTTATACGTCACACGCTCCATTCTGAGAACTTCGTTTCTCATACCAACACGCTCCTGTTTTTCACCTGTCTGTCGTCAGTAAGTATAGGGATGGTGATCTCCACATCTGTCCCTTCTCCTGGTACAGAATAAACATGCATGCCATATTCATCCCCAAAGATCAAATGGATTCTGTTATTCACATTCACCAGAGCAATTCCGCCCTGTTTTTCTTCATTGTCGTGAATGGCCTTGGTTGACTTGCCCAGCTTCTGGTTCAGCTTTGCTAAAGTCATCTCGTCCATTCCCACCCCATCGTCTGAAATACGGATGAGCAGGCGATCCTTTGTACACTGAAAACGGATATAAAGATTTCCACCGCCAACCTTCAGCTCCACGCCATGGATAATGCTGTTTTCCAGAATCGGCTGCAACGTCAGTTTGGGGATTCTGCAGTTCATGATCTTTTCATACTCTGCAATATCATAATCAATATGAAGCTGCAGCCGGTCCCCGAAACGATATTTCTGAATTCCAAAATAAGTCTCACAGTTATCCAGTTCTTCCTCCACAGAAACCAGATTCTCCACCTTGGTAATGGTGTAACGGAAAAATCTTGCCAGGGCTTCTGTCATATCTGCAACGCTGTCCAGACCTGCAATAATAGCTTCTCCACGGATGCTTTCCAGTGTATTGTAAAGAAAGTGGGGATTGATCTGATTCTGCAAAGCCAGGTACTGAGCCTGTCTTTTGTTCAGATCCATATACTGGGGAGAACGCACAATGCGGTCTACCATTTTCATCTGCTTCTGGATGCTTGGAGTCAGGTTCAAGAGTTCCATATCTTCTTTTCTGAAAAATATAACCTCCAGAAAACGATCCATCATTTTTCACAGCGCATGTAAGGGCGGTGAATCCACAGCCAGAATACAATCGGAAACAAAATTGCAAATATTGTTATAATTATGGCCATCCACCAGGTGTTTCGCCTTTATATGCCAATAACAGCTGAATTACCGCCAGAATAATAAAACTCCCGAAGACTACCGTTCCCAGGACAAGAGCCCGGTTGGATATGTATTTCAGTTTTTCTTTAAATTTCATTTTTGATTTATCCATACAATTTTCTATATGTAGAGGGTTTCACCCCTGCCGCTTTCTCAAAGGTATGTGTGAAATGTTTCGGATCGTTATATCCTACCCTCCTGCAGATTTCTGTTACTGGAAGATTGGATTCCCGAAGGAGTAGCTTGGCCTGTTCCATTCTCACGTTGATCAGATATTTTGCAAAACCTTCTCCTTCTGTCTTCTTGAATAAGACACTGAAATAAGCAGTGCTAAGTCCCACCATCTCGCTGACTTCCTCTAAGGTCAGAGGATCACTGAAATGGTTCTGGATATATTCCTTTGCCTTGCGAACCGGGCGGATAGTATCAGTTTCATAGCGTTCAGCCTGCTCCTGGATATATTTTTTCTGGAAATCCCCAAGACAGGAAAAAATTTCCTCTATTTTTCCACATTTATCACACTGTTTACGGAATTCCTCCACAGTAGCAGTACGCTCTGGAATCCGAATACTTGCCGCAAAAATATCAGCTGCTGCATACACCAGTTCAAAAATCTCGCTGCCACGAATTTCTTTCGCCTTATTTACCGTATCCTGCAAATCCTCTACTGCTTCTGCTGCATTCTGAATGCTGGAGATTTCTACAGCATGAGTAATATCACGAAGATACTTTTTCAGCAGCTCACTCTCCTGAATTTCTGAAGCTTTTCCCATACAGTCGAGAACCCGTCCATCCCCTTTTACCAGTCTTTCCTGGATCAGTTTTCGGGCTTCCTGCATAGAGTCTGCCAAATGCTCTGCCTCTTTGTATGCTGCTCCAACTGCCATGGAAAAGCTTACATGCTGAAACATATTTTTCTGGATTTCCATCTGGGTAAGGCTGCTCTTCATGCTCCGGCGGATGGATTCCTTCTCACTTTCCGGGTAGTTAAGAATGCCGTAGCAGTAATCATCACGAATCAGAAGAATTAATTCGCGGCTGTCTTTTTTCATATTTCGTTCCAGGACCTCACGTACTTTTTCCATAAGGATTTCACTGGAAGTGGAGCTGATCTCTCGTGCGCCAGCCAGACCTGTTGTTCCATCCATCTGCCGCCAGAAATGATCTTTCTTCCATAATCCACTTTTACACAAAACGCCTGGTACACTCCCTGTCTTGCTTTCAGATGATAAATGCTCGTCAATGTGTCCTGTGAAACCGGCATATCCGGCTGATCCAGCAGCCGGTCGATCAGATTTGCCCGTAAATGGTCATCATCCCTTTTCGCCTTATTTACAAGCTCCTGATGATTCAGTTCCGACTCCTTGCGCTCCCCGATCTTTTTCTGCAATTTCTGCAGGGTAGCAGTCAGTTCCCCCTTGTTTACCGGCTTCAGAAGATAATGTCCCACACCGTAACTGATAGCCTGCTGTGCATACTCGAAATGGGCGTAACCGCTGATTATGATTACTTCCAGAGCGGAATCCAGCTCCTTCACCCTTTTTACCAGCTCCAGGCCACTGCAGCCTGGCATGCGGATATCTGTGATCAGAATATCCGGCTGTGTCTGCCGTACCATTTCGCAGGCTTCCTCTCCGTTGTGGGCGATTCCCACCACCTTCATTCCCATAGAATCCCAGTCGATCAGTGCCTGGATCAGCTGGCAGATCCGCACCTCATCATCTGCAATTACTACCTTTAAAATCTCCATGTTCTCCGTCCCCATTACATGATTACTGTGAAGAAATTTCCCCATTTTTTTAGAAACTCTCTCCACTTTTTCTTACTTCTAATAATAATCCATTTCAGCATTTTAAGCAAGAAAACCGCCGGAAAAACCGACGGTTTCTTGCTCCTTATAATTACTGCCCCAGCCGTCATCATATCCATGACGTTCCATGAACAATATTCCTTTTATTTCAGATTATTTATCAGAATCCTTTGTGATCACAGATACACCTGTATCTGTAACTTCTCCGCCGAGTTCCTCGCCGTTGATTGCTTTTACAGCTGCTTTTACGCCTTCAGATCCCATAACATCTGGGTTCTGAGCCATTGTGCAAAGAAGATATCCGTCGTCGATCAGGTTCAGAATCGCGTCAGATTTATCAAAACCAACACCGATGATGTCAGCGTTTCCAGCTGCTTTGATGGCATTTCCGGCACCAGTTGTGGAGCTTCATTACATCCGAAGATACCAACAACACCCTGTGTAATGTAGTTCTCTGCGATACTCTGGGATTTTGCAGCATCACCTTCGCCGTACTGGGTTTCCATGATCTCGAAGTCTGTGCCGTCAAATGCTGCGCGGAAGCCTTCCTCACGGTTTACGCAGGAATCAGTAGCTGCGTTTACATTAATGATACCGATTTTACCAGATGTAATACCAGCATCCTCAAGCGCCTTCTTCATCTCTTCTCCTGCTGTTGTTCCAGCTGCCTCATTGTCTGTGGAGAAAGTAGCTTCTGCCTCTACATTTGCAGGGGAATCAACATATACGATCTTAATTCCCTGGTCTTTTGCTTCCTGAAGTGCGGAAGAAATAGCGTCTGGTCCGTTTGCAGCAACCATGATTGCATCATAACCGCCTGCTACTGCATTGTTTACACACTCGATCTGCTGAGCGTCATCTTTTGTATTCGGGGACATGAAGTCAACTGTTACACCAAGCTCTTTTGCTTCTTCCTGAGCGCCTTCGTTCAGGGTGATCCAGTGCTGGTCGATAGAGTCCATTGTGATCAGCGCAATTTTCTCATCGCCTGTAGCCTTAACATCATCTGATGCATAAACAGTAGCTGCTCCAAGGGAAGCGATCATAGATACTGCACATACCATAGCTAAAAGTTTTCTTTTCATTGTAAAAATCCTCCTAAAAATTATTTTTTATAACTACCCGCCTTCTCCATTTGCGGTTTAGTTTCATGAAATTATTTTACATCTCCCATATTCAGTTGTCGATTTCATTTTCCTGTGAAAAATACTGTTTTCTTGCGGTTATTTTTTTCTGTGTTTGCCAAACTGTCCGTTTCTTACAACTACATCCAGCAATACGGCTGCAACTACGATCACGCCGATTACAACTCGCTGGATACCAACTTGTGCACCGATCATGTTCAGACCATTTTCCAGAGTCTGCCAGACAGCTGCACCTGCGAAGGTTCCAAGAAGGATTCCAGTTCCTCCAAGTGGGGAAACGCCACCGATTACGCCGCTGCTACGCCATACATCTCGTACATGTTTCCAGCTTCCATATTTCCCATACCAGCCTGTGCGCAAAGGATAAGACCAACTACACAGGAGCATACGGAGCTTACCAGATAAGTCTTTACTGTGGTGGAAACTACGTTTACACCAGAAAGCTTTGCCGCGTCCACGTTAGAACCGATTGCGTAAATATGACGGCCTGTACGTGTCTTGGATAAGATAAAGAAAAATATAACAAAAATAACAAGTGCGATCCAGAATGTGTTATAAATGCCAAGCGTTTTACCGTAATAAAAACAATTTTGGAATGCATCAGCCGTTTCTTTTCCAACACCTGTTGCAATGGCATCTGTATTTCTGTTTCCGTTTACCATGTAGGCAATTCCTCGTGCTACGAACATGGTTCCCAGAGTTGCAATAAATGGAGGGAGTTTAAATTTTCCAACCAGATATCCATTTACCACACCAACTACCAGACAGGCAATAAGTGCGATCACAATTGCAAGGAATGGTACCATTCCTGTTGTCATTAAGGTAGCTGCGATCATGGCGCTCATTCCGACCATGGATCCGATTGACAGGTCAATGTTTCCAGTGATCAGTACGTAACTTTGTGCAATACCGATCAGCAGGTACTTGGACATGGAACGCAGCAGGTTCAACATATTCTGTCCTGAAAAAACCGCCGGGTTAATGATACCAAATGCGATATAAATAATGATCAGCCCCACGAATGCGGTAAGTGCTGCCCCCATTCCCCTGATTCCCAATAATTTCTTTAAGGGGCGTTGCTGTTTACTATTCATTTTTACTTCCTCCCTCAGTTTCCTTAATACTCTTGTTTTCAAAGGATGTTGCCATTGTAAGGATCTCGTCCTGGGTGGCTTCCCTTGCTGAAACCTCACCGGTGATACGTCCGTCACACATTACGATGATACGGTCTGCAATTCCCATGACCTCCGGCATTTCAGAGGATACAAACATAACTGCAATTCCCTGTTTTTCAGCTCATTCATCAGATTGTAAATTTCTACCTTTGCGCCAACATCAATTCCTCTTGTGGGCTCATCAAAGATAACAACCCTTGAATCTCTTGCGAGCCATTTTCCAACAACTACTTTCTGCTGGTTTCCACCAGAAAGATTGCCGGAATCAATTTCCACATTCGGTGTTTTAATCTGGAGATCCTTCACTGCTTTTTCGCAAAGAGCATCTTCTTTTCCTGAGTTTATCACACCCATCTTATTGCATACAAGGTCAAGATTTGGCAGTGCCAGGTTCTGGCGAATACTCAGTTTCGTACACAGACCGTCTTTTTTACGATCCTCAGGAGCAAGCACAACACCGTTTCGAATGGCATCCATTGGACAGTTGACTTCGATTTTTTTACCATCCACATAAAACTCTCCGCTGTCTTTCGGATCAACACCGAAGATGGCTCTTGTAGTCTCCGTTCTTCCGGCTCCCATCAGTCCCGCAAATCCTACGATCTCGCCTTCATATAAAGAGAAGTTGATATCTCGGACCATTTTTCCGGCATTGAGATTTTCACTTCAAAAATCTTCTTTGCCTTTCCTGCATTCCACTCTCGGGAATTTTTCTTTGATTTCACGGCCTACCATATTTTTGATAATGTAGTCCATGTCCATGTCTTTGAAATTACCGTCTGTTATGTATTGTCCATCTCGCATGATGGTAACTCTGTCCACGATATGGGACAGTTCTTCCAGTCTGTGTGAAATGTATACGATTCCTCTTCCTTCGTCCCTCAGCTTTCGGATGATACGGAAAGATCATCAATTTCTTTTGCTGTCAGAGAGGATGTAGGCTCGTCCATGATCAGGATCCTTGCATCGATGGAAAGTGCTTTTGCAATTTCAACCATCTGCTGTTTGGATACTGGCAGATCTCCTACGATCTGATCCGGACTGATGTCGATTCGAAGATCGTCCAGAACCCTCTTGGCTTCTTTCCGCATCTTCGCATTATTTAAGGATAAACCACCTTTTACTTCTCTTCCAAGGAACATGTTCTCCGTTACTGTTAAGTGCCTGCACATGTTCAATTCCTGATGGATAATGGCTACTCCTGCTTCCTGGGCCTGCTTTGGTGTTAGGTCGTCATAGGATTTTCCGAAGATTTCCATCGTTCCTTCATCTCTGGTATATACACCGCTGAGGATTTTCATCAGGTTGATTTTCCGGCTCCATTTTCCCCAAGCAGCGCCATGACTTCTCCAGAACGCAACTCAAACTTTACATGATCCAGGGCCTTTACGCCCGGGAAGCTTTTGCTGATATTGTTCATGGAGACAATGACCTCATTCATTCCATTCCCTCCTCATTTATTTGTTTTTGCTTTCCTTTGTTGATATTATCTTAACTCATACGATGGGGTTGGGATAGAGGGGGAGAGTTTGGGTTTATGGGGGTTTTTTTAATGTATGAAGTGTATGTGTGTAAAAAACAGGATCCTGTTTTCATGCAGGATCCTGTTTTTTGTGAATATGAATATGTGTAATACCTCCGATTATTTTCGGATGGAATCAACCAGTTTTCGTGCTTCTGCTGTCAGTTCTCTGATCTTGTCAAATTCTCCATTTTTTACAAGTTCTCCTTTTACCATCCAGCTTCCGCCGCAGCATATAATTTTGTCGAAAGAAAGATAATCTTCCAGATTTTTTGCATTGATACCGCCAGTGGGCATAAACTTAATTCCCACATAAGGTGCGGCCATAGCCTTGATCATGCAACTCCGCCTGCCGGTTCTGCAGGGAAAAATTTTACAACTTTAAGGCCTCTTTTTACTGCCTGTGCGACCTCAGACGGTGTGATGCAGCCTGGAAAAACAGGAATTTCTTTTTCCAGACAGTAGTCTACGATCTCTGGATCAAATCCAGGGCTTACAATGAACTTTGCACCGGCTGCAACAGCTGCATCTACCTGCTCTCTGGTAAGAACGGTTCCTGCTCCTACAAGCATCTCCGGAAACTGTTCTGTCATCAGACGGATAGATTCTTCTGCTGCCTCTGTACGGAAAGTTACCTCTGCACATGGAAGTCCACCTTCAACAAGTGCCTTTGCAAGGGGTACTGCATCTTTTGTATCTTCCAGCACAACTACCGGAACAACACCAAGCTTCTGAAACTTTTCTGCTATATCCATCATTTGAATTTCCTTTCGTTATCTTTTTATATCAAAATTCATTTCCATCACATGTCTGATCAGGGAAACATCATCTGTAATATTTCCGTCACCATGAATGGTATGCTTCACTGCACTGGCTGCAACACCAAAGTTCACAATATCCTCCGGTGTATATTCATTCATCAGTGCATAAATAATACCGCTTACAAATGCATCTCCACCTCCAACACGGTCAAGAATATGGAAGGTAAGCCGTTTGCTTTCATAAATCTTTCCGTTTAACCAGAGATAAGCCATAAGGCTGTTCTCACTGCAGCTGTGTGCAAAACGCACATGTCTTGCAATGCATTTGATATTCGGATATCTCTCTGCAAAGGCCCTGAAGACTTTTTCCTGCTGTTCACGGTCCGGCTGGAAGGGAACACCATCCTTTACATCACCTGCTGTATGATCTTCTTCATTTTTCCAGATATGGTAAGGCTCAATTCCAAAGAGAACATCTACGTATGGAAGGCAGAGGGTACAGAAATCTCTTGCTTCCTCCCAGTTCCACAATGTACTTCTGAAATTTCCGTCAAAGCTGACGGTCATGCCATTCTCCTTTGCTGTTTTCAGGCAGGTCAGGATCAGTTCACTGCAGCTTTTTCCAAGTGCCGGAGTGATTCCGCTCAGATGAAGCCAGGTGTATCCTTCCAGAAGTTTCTTCACATCTGTTTTGCTGAAATCATACTCTGAAAAAGCACTGTGTTTTCTGTCATAAACGACTTTACTCGGGCGGATTCCGTAACCCGTCTCCAGATAATAGGTTCCAAGCCGATGTGTCGGTGTCTCTTCTTCTGTTGAATAAACTACGCTGTCGCAATTTACGTCATTGCTTCGCAGCATACGTACAGCACTTTTTCCAAGACTGTTTCCCGGAACTACTGTAAAGAATGAGGCAGCTACTCCAAGATTTGCAAGGGAGAGGGCCACATTGGCCTCACTTCCCCCATATCTTGCCTCAAAAGATGTTGCTGTTCTGATTTTTTCATAATCCGGCGGAGTCAGGCGAAGCATGATCTCGCCGATGGTAATAAATTTATACTTCATAATCAATACTCCAGATAAGCTCCCTTCATTGGACTTGCAGCATGCTGGCTGAAAAGTCTCAGGACACCTTTTTTGTATTTCATTTCACGTGGTTTCCAGTTTTTACGTCTTTGGGCAAGAATCTGATCGATTTCTTCCATAGACTTGCGTTCTCCTGCGATTCCGATGATGTTCAGTTTTCTTTCCATAACATCGATTTCGATAAGGTCTCCTTCTTCCACAAGAGCGATCGGTCCTCCATCAACAGCCTCCGGACTGCAGTGTCCGATAACCGGGCCGTAGATGCTCCTGAGAAACGTCCGTCTGTGATCAGGGCAATGCTCTTTCCAAGTTCTTTATCACTGCTGATTGCCTCAGAGGTATAGAACATTTCCGGCATTCCGCTTCCCTTTGGACCCTCGTAACGGATGAAAACTGCATCACCCTTCTGAACCTTATGCTTCAGAACTGCATCCAGACATTCTTCCTCGCTGTCAAATGGTCTTGCGCGGAGAACAGATTTAAACATTTCCTTCGGGCATGCAGTGTGTTTGATCACGGCGCCTTCCGGAGCAAGATTTCCACGGAGAACTGCAATACTTCCATCTGTTCCGATTGCTTTGTCATATGGACGGATGATGTCTTCCTTCGTAACATTTACGTTGTAACGTTTGTTAAATTCCTGAAGCCATTTATCACATTTTCATAGAATCCGTTGTTCTTCAGTTCTTCCAGGTTTTCACCTAATGTCTTTCCGGTAACTGTCATGACATCCAGGTGAAGGTGATCTTTGATCTCCTCCATGATTGCCGGTACACCACCTGCATAGTAGAAGCACTCTGCTGGCCAGCGGCCTGCCGGACGTACATCCAGAAGATATCTTGCATTTCTGTGCAGCTTATCAAAGGTATCACCTGTGATCTCAATGCCAAACTCATGGGCAATTGCCGGAAGATGAAGCAGACAGTTGGTGCTTCCTGAAATTGCAGCATGAACAAGGATTGCGTTCTCAAAGCTGTCCATAGTCACAATGTCGGAAGGACGCATATTTTCCATCTGGGCAATTCTCACTGCCTGTCTTCCCGCTTCTCTTGCAAAGTCAAGAAGGTCAGGGCTGGTTGCAGGCATCAGGGCTGTGCCTGGAAGTGCAAGTCCAAGTGCCTCTGCCATAATCTGCATGGTAGATGCAGTTCCGATAAAGGAACATGCGCCACAGCTTGGGCATGCATTGCATTTTGCCCAGTCGAGCTTCTCTTCATCAATTTCGCCACGCTCAAATTTTGCGCTGTACATTCCAAGCTGCTCCAGGGTCAGCATTTCCGGTCCGGCATTCATGGTTCCACCTGGAACAAATACGGAAGGAATGTTTACTCTGGCAAGTCCCATCAGATTTCCCGGAACACCTTTGTCACAGCTTGAAAGGTATACACCTGCATCAAAAGGAGTTGCATTTGCATGGATTTCAATCATATTAGCGATCATCTCACGACTGGCCAGACTGTAGTTGATTCCATCTGTTCCCTGGCTTTCACCGTCGCAGATATCGGTACAGTTATAACGTGCTCCGAAACCGCCTTCTTCTGCGATTCCTTTGCGGACTTCTTCTACAAGGATATTCAGATGTCCGCTTCCCGGATGGCTGTCACCATAGGTGCTTTCAACCATAACCTGGACTTTCCAAGATCTTCTTTTGTCCATCCTGTTCCAATACGCAGCGGATCAAGCTCCGGTGCAAGCTTTCTCATTTCCTGACTTTTTTAACTGCATGATTTTTTCCTCCATTTTTATTCTCTGATAAGCTTTAAACTTTCCAGTGCTTTCCTGAGTTTCTCTTCGTCCTCTTCTTCTGCTCCAAGTTCTACATCATCAAATGTGGGAAGACTGAACACCCCCAGCATTGATTTCGCATCTACAATATATCTTCCACAGATCAGATCTACATTTTTCTCACATCCTGATGCAGCCTGCACCAGATGCTTGGCATCACACATATCTCTTAAATAAACCGGTATCTTTATCATTGCGTCCTGCCTCCTATGCAAAGATTGAAACAATAAAGCTTACAATAAGTGCCGTAACACCGATCAGTGTCTCCATGATCGTCCAGGATTTCAGGGTTGTCTTTCGTCGATCTCAAGGAATGAGTTACCAGCCAGAAGCCTGCATCATTCACATGGCTCAGTGCAGTTGCGCCGCCACA
>ENA-OQEX01000707-OQEX01000707.1-human-gut-metagenome-genome-assembly--contig:-NODE-707-length-16027-cov-1.396541_pt1 | contig 16027 bp, 22 predicted proteins | sample MGYA00242802_ERZ504649 | MGnify/ENA primary metagenome ERZ504649 (study PRJEB26092, sample SAMD00036194) | human gut metagenome | host: Homo sapiens | study: EMG produced TPA metagenomics assembly of...
ATTCTTGTGCTTTTGATAGTCCTTCGCCATAAAGGGAGGGTAGCGTTTTGGAAGAAGCTGCCGATAGTCAGATGGAGCATTGATTACGATTTCTTGGATGAATGCGGATGGAATACGGTCACACCGTGTCGCGCCCTTTTGCCGTCAGCGCTCCAGCCATCCCGGCAGCGGTATTCTTCGATTTCCAGGATTGCGATTCGGATGCTCAGATTGGGGTGCAAAAGGAGAGGCCTAATTTTATAGAGCTCACGAAATACGTCCTGGGCTACGCCTTTCCGTGGGCTTTTACGCGGTTTTGAGACTTCGCCTGTTTGCGGGTCAATCCATAAGAGTTTTTTTACAGCTGCCACGGGGTAAACCACAGAAACGTGGGTGACGGATAAAAAAGCCTCGAGTTTTTTCGTAGCTTATCAAATGATTGCGTTTGAATCTCAATAATTCCGTTTTCTCCGACGATATCGGCAATATAGCGCCCAATTTTAATTTCATGGCTTTCTGCATCCGGCTCATAATAGGCTTTTAGCGCCGCATGCAGCGTTTTTTCTCCAAGCGTCCCGATGCCGTTTTGTCCACGCAAACTTTCTCGCGCCTGCCTGCATGCCTGCTGAAATCGATTGCAGTCCATCACGCTTCCCCTCCAAGATGTGCGATTGCCCTATCATAGCACAATACAACACTGGGAAGCAATGCGCAGCGGCCAGAATGATTTGGATCGGGAATCATTTCCCCAAGGCATATTATGAAAAACCCTGTATCGATGGCCGGATGCAAAGTTCGGCAGGATACAGGGCTTTTTTCCTTCTGAGAAACAGAAGGCTATTTTATTGCTCCCCGTTATGGACTTCCAGAACTTCGTTTTCACGAAAGAGGAGCGACAGGCACCAGATGCCCGCGAGAGCGACTACTGTATAAATGATTCGGCTCAGAATAGCACCCTGGCCACCGCAGATCCATGCGACGATATCAAACTTGAACAGCCCAATGCTGCCCCAGTTGATGGCACCGATCACAACAAGGATCAGAGAAATTCGATCCAGCATTTCAACTCCTTCAATGGTTTCAACGATAGTATGGACGGGAATGAAAAAATATGCGGGTATCCAATAGAAAATTCAGGATAATGAATTGCAAATTGCGTGAGAGTCGGAATCAATTTTATTTATTTTATGAAAAATAAAAGGATCTATCTGCGCACGATAGAGGGCTTACGGATATCTTGGTTGATAAATGACCGAGATTATTTTTTTGCACTCGGAAAAGAGAAAAGGAGCCTGACCAAAACCGACAGAAAAGCGATGCCATGAAAGCTATAATAAACGTATCAAACAGACATTTGGGGGCGGTAGGTTGTCTCAGGTTGTCTATGTCGATGTGCTGTTCACTCTCAACCTTTTTGTCAATTATCTCCTCCTGCTATCTGGTGCGTGTTTGCTCAGGGAGAAGGCAAAACGATGGCGGCTGCTGCTTGGGGCTGCCCTTGGAGCCGTTTATTCCCTGATCATTTTTGCGCCGGAGCTTCCTAATTTCCTTTCGATTTTAATCAAAGTAATATTTTGCGTGACCATTGTTCTGGCAGCCTATCCGGTGCATGGGCTTCGCCATTTTGGCAAACTGACAGCCTGTTTCCTTGCCGCCAATTTTATTTTTGCCGGGTTTATGATGGGAATTTGGCTGCTATTCCGCCCAAAGATGGTTTACCAAAATGGGGCAGTGTATTTTGATATTAGCGTGACGGTTTTGATTGTAACGGCAATCGTCTGCTACGGGCTGACGGTGTTATTCTCCAAGCTCTTTCGGCGCCATGCGCCTGAAAATCGGATTTACACGTTGCAAGTTGAGCTCAATGGTTGTCGTTTATGCACGCAGGCGTTGCTTGATACGGGCAATCGTTTATCTGATTGCTTTAGCGATACGCCGGTGATCCTATTGGAATATGCGCGGGTGAAAACGTTGCTGCCGCCTGAACTCAGATCGTTTTTCCGCGAAAGGCCTTCGGCGCTACATGCGCCGCCGGAAGCTGCTTCGCTCGGCTTTCGGTTGATTCCGTATCACACCGTGGGAGGAACAGGCCTTTTGCCAGCATTTCGTCCGGAGAAGGTGATTATCTCCGATGCGCATATGCAGTTTGAGAAGAAGGATGTGCTGATAGCCGTTGTTAACGATCGGCTGGCGGCAGGGGAATATGGGGCGCTGCTAAATGAGCGCCTGGTGCAAGGGGGTATACAAGATGGAATTTATTATCAGGAACATACTACATAAACTGTCGGCCCGGCTATGGCGTTCCGTTTTTGTTACGAGACAAAGCGCGCCACAAAACAAGGTTTCCCAGAATACCGGCCGGGCATCCGCTTCCTTTTGGCCATATTTAGGCCGTCTTCCGTTTTTTATATTAATGGTTCTCAGGCTCTGCCGGCTCCGTTGAGCAAAGAAGAAGAAGCAAAGCTGATGCAGCGGCTCGCACAAGGAGATGAAAGCGTCCGGGAGGATCTAATCGTGCACAATCTACGCCTGGTGGTTTATATTGCGCGCAAATTTGAAAATTCAGGCGCAGGGATTGAGGATCTGATTTCCATTGGGACAATCGGTCTCATTAAGGCGGTCAACACCTTTTGCCCTACACGGAATATCAAGCTGGCCACCTACGCTTCACGCTGCATTGAAAATGAGATATTAATGCATCTACGCAAAACCAATTCCCAGCGGTCGGAGGTTTCGATTGACGAGCCGCTTAATATTGATTGGGACGGGAATGAGCTCTTGCTCTCCGATGTGCTCGGCAGCGAACCGGATACGGTAAATATCGGTATTGAGGTAGAGGACGAACGGAATCTTCTGCTAGAAACAGTCGGCCGCTTGGAGGAGCGGGAAAAGCTTATTATGTGCATGCGCTTTGGAATCGGCGGCGAGAAGGAGCATACCCAGAAAGAAGTCGCCGACCTTTTGGGGATTTCGCAAAGCTACATTTCTCGGTTGGAAAAACGGATCATTGAGCGCTTGAAAAGGGAGCTGGAAAAAGCGATTTAAAAATGACCGGATCAGGATGGCAGCATCTCGATCCGGTCATTTTGGTAAATGTGTCAATACGGTTTATTTAAAAATCAATTTCTGTGTCATAATAGCAGGCCTTCAGCAGCTTTCCATCTCTTCCTGCGTGGGGATGCGAGGGTTAGAGCCCGTGCATGCATCGGCAATTGCATTTTTGGCGACTTCAGCGATGGAGCGTTAAACTCATTCTCATCGATGATGCTCGTGTCGGCCAATACGCCGCCCTGCCCGTAGTTCTTGATTCCGAGGGGAATATTAAGCTGACGGTTCATCTCACGCAGCTCTTCAATCAGTGCGTCAATCAATTCGGCAGTGGTATTGCCGGGCAAATGGATAAACCGCGCAATGTTCGCATAGCGCTCGGCAGCTTGCGTATTTTTGGAGTTAAAACGGATCACTTTGGGCAGGTACATCGCGTTGCTGCGCCATGAATAATATGCCCTCCGCTGTATGCGGCGCCGGTTTTATGGGCCATGGAGTGGACGATGCCAAGCAGAGCGTTTGAGAAGGCCATGCCTGCCAGACACTGCGCGTCGTGCATCTGTGCGCGGGCTTCCATGTCTCCGTCATAAGATTTTTTAAGATATTGGTGGATCATTTGAATCGCGTGCAGCGCGAGCGGATCCGTATAATTGCAGTGAAGCGTGGATACATAGGCTTCAATTGCGTGCGTCATCGCGTCCATCCCAGTGTGCGCCGTCAGCTTCTGCGGCATGGTTTCCGCCAAAGCGGGATCAACGATCGCCACATCCGGTGTGATGTTAAAATCTGCTAGCGGGTATTTAATGCCCTTCTGGTAGTCTGTGATAACGGCAAACGCCGTCACTTCCGTTGGCAGTGCCAGAGGTGGAGGGATGGCACAGAACTTGCTTTGTACGCAGGTGGGAAGGAGAAGGGGTAATCAATGCTTCAAAGGTGGTATCCGGGTATTCGTAAAACACCCACATGGTTTTTGCGGCATCAATGGGGGAGCCGCCGCCCATGGCGACGATCCAATCCGGCTGGAACTCACGCATCACGCCGCGCCGCGCATAACTGTTTCTACAGAGGGATCGGCCTCTACGCCCTCAAAGAGCTTTACCTCCATGCCCGCTTCCTTCAGGTATGAAACAGCCTGATCGAGAAAACCAAAGCGCTTCATGGAACCTCCGCCAACAACAACGACAGCCCGCTCGCCTTTCAGGTTTTTTAGCTCTTCCAAGCTGCCTTTCCCATGATATAGATCTCGGGGCAATGTAAACGTGCCATAACACAAAACCTCCTGAAATGTAATGAGATAAAAAGAATCGGGCCTTGCCCTTGGTTCCTGGCCGTATGCTATTAGGAACCTATGTTTTTATTTTACCGCTTTTTGTAGCAAAAGGCAATCAAAAAGGAAAGAATTATATAGAAAGCGACGGTAGAGCTTCGCCTGCCGCCGCCTTTTGCCGCAATTATAAATCTATTTTTAAATCTTTATAATAGTATTCTTTATCTCGATCGTTGATCTCACGCAGCACCCGGCACGGGTTTCCTACCGCAACCACATTGGGTGGGATATCTTTTGTAACAACGCTCCCTGCTCCGATGACTGAATGATCCCCAATCGTTACCCCTGGCAATACGATTGCGCCTGCCCCGATCCAAACATTCTTGCCAATTCGGACGGGAATGTTAAACTGGGCGACTTTTTCCCGTAGCGGTGGATCCACAGGGTGCCCTGCCGTGGCGATTATGACGTTCGGCCCAAACATCACGTTATCGCCAACAAAGATATCCGTATCGTCTACCAAGGTCAGGTTGAAATTCGCGTATACATTGTTGCCGAAATGCGTATATTTTCCCCAATTCGCATGAAGCGGAGGCTCAATATAGCAGTTTTCACCGATTTCGGCCAACAGATTTTTTAAAATTTGCTCTCTCTTTTGCGATTCGGATGGGCGCGTATGGTTGTAATCATACAGAATTTCTAGGCATTCCAGTTGCTCTTTGGCAATTTCTTCGTCTGTGCAAAAATAGAGCTTGCCGCTCTGCATCCGTTCTCTAGTCGTCATCCAGGGTGCCTCCTCTCAATGTCAGTACATTTCATCGTCGTTATTGGTGAGTTTTCGCTTTAATTCCGCCAGCGCTTCCTCAATGGCCTGCATGGAGCGGTCTGTCGCCTGGTTGAGCTGAGAGCCGCGGAACATACGCCCGGTTTTATGATGACCCGGCCGCTTGAGCTTCCGGTAGTTGTCAAGCTGTTCCTTCGTTTCCGTCAAGCGGGCAGAAAAATCACCTGCCCAGGAGGATTGCTCGGTACGTTTGCTGACTGATTGCTGGAATTCAGCCATTTTTTGCTCTAGGGTATCCTTCATGGAACGCATTTTATCCATTAGCTTGCGGATATCCAGCGCCGTGCGCACCGCATTGATCAAATCTGCTAGGAAAACGGAGAAAATCAAGCCGAGAATGATATAGACAATATTGGCCGGAATCATCGAAATGATTTCCTCTACCGGTGGATGGACGATATAGAGAAATACAAGCGTCGCAATCCCCCAGTAAAGGGAGTTGCGCAGACAAATACGCCCCTGGATGTTAAATTTTCGATCCGAATAATCCCACCAGCGCGCATGGAATAGTTTTTCCATTAACACACTCGTGATAAATTCCACGATATCTGCTACGATTATCCCAACGATAAACAGCAAAATCGGCTTAAGTGCCGAGGGAACGGCGTAGCTTTCTTTAATTGGAGAGAGGCAAATGAGAAATGCAACCGCGCCCGTCCCATAGATTGGGCACATTGGGCCTGTTAAAAAGCCGCGGTTAATCCATTTGCGTTTGGCGAGCGAGCAGTAAATCGATTCCATCAGCCATCCAGCCGCGCTGTAAAAGAAAAAATAGAGAACGTACATTGGTATCGTCGGCGCCACGCTTATGACCATCCTTTCTTACGCCGGCCGCAACAATGTGCGGCCTTGGCGCAGCCAAATATCGAGCAGAAGTTTTATGCTTCCAAATGCCGGCGGAGGATTTCCTTATGCTTTTTTGCCTGCTTTGGGATTAGGGAGAGGATCAGCTCCCAGGTAGCGCAGTATTTATCCGCCATGCTTACGATGAAGGATTCCCGGTAGCGCGGCGGGCGGATGGTCAAGGGCCACATATGCTTGATGATGATATCCTCTTCCATTTTGCTCAGCGTGGTCAGTTCGCGGGCGTTTTTCAGTGCAAATCCTGGATGCAGATAACCGTGCGGGCGATGGCTCGAATCCTTCTCCCGCCAATCGTAGTAGAACAGATCGTGCAAAATTGCGCCACGGGCCGCCGTGCGATAATCAAGCCCCAGGCGCCTGCATGTGAGAAAGCTGATATAGGCTACACTTGTGATGTGTTGGAGACGGTCGATATCCAAATGCTGCTCATAGATTGACAGCCCTTGAACCTCCGGGACGGTTCGTACAAGATCCTCGATAGCTTCAAAAAAGGCGGGGCTCATATGCTCACGCCCTAAGAAAGAGCTGATATAGGCCTGGTGCAATTTGTTCATAAACAGATGCGCTCACTTTCTTTGTAAAATAGAAATTTTTGGAAGGCAGCCAAGCCTGCATATTTGGCCAGGCCATTGCTAAGAAACATGCAATAAGTATACTATAACAAGCTCGAAAATCCAATATGATTCGTGGGATTGTAGGCAATCCTTAACCATTTTTAACTTCTTGTTCATAAAAAGAGGTGTTTTCCTGCAAAAAATGCGCCACGGCGTTTTCCGTATTGGAGCCAATCACGCCTGTAGCCGCCGCCAGAATTCGCTCGTGCGCGTTGGATACGGCGTAGCTTTCATCGGCCGCGGCGAAAAGGGGAAGGTCGTTGAGATTATCCCCAAAGGCCACCATATGCTTTGCTCCCATTCGCTTTTGGATCCATTTAGCGCCGGATGGCTTGCTGGCCTTGCTGCTAAACGCTTCAATCAACCAGGCGTCAGAATACGTATCCTTATAAAGCACACTTGTCAGCCCCTCAATTGCAGAAAGCTCCCGCGCAACGGGCAAAAGCGTGTCGTAACAATCAAACGTAGTCAGATAGATAGAGGCATGTCGTTCGTCACGGTTAAATGGTTTACCATGGTAAAATGTTTGTCCGGAGCATTTTTACGGCTTTCATAGTATTTCCGGTTTGCTTCCGGTTTAAGCTGCGTAAAGCAGACCTCCAGTGTATTTTGATTCAACCGGTTATAAAATGGGGCGATATGATGCCGCTCAAAAATAGCCAAGGCGGCGCGTGCTGCTTCCGGTTCAATCGGGCATACGGAAACAGGCTCCCGTTTTTCCATATCGTAAATGACTACTCCATTCATTAGGATCACCGGCAGGCGAAGATTCAGCTTCTCCAAAAGCGGAGCGGCGCTGGAAGCGCTTCGGGCCGTGGCAACCGTAAAAAAAAGGCCGTTGGCAATCATGGTGTTTAAAGCGCTTGCCGTTTCGTCTGAAACCTTGCATTCTGGCGTAAGCAGGGTACCATCTAAATCACTGATATAAAGCGTATCTAGGTTGTGCATGTTAATCCCGTCCTCTTTTCCTTTAACGTTCTATATCTGTTGAACAAGAAGAAAACCTTACCAAAGCATGTTTTTAAAGTTTACCTCTTTTTCAGCAAAATGGCAATATCAGAGGATCTCCTTTTCAAGTAATTGATGAAAATACTTGCCACCGGGTGAGGAAATCGGTATAATAAAAAGGTCGACAGTCCGATTGGCGTTGGAAGAATCCGGATGTCCTGCGGGTGGCGGCAACTTGCGCAAACGCAATTTGAACCTCGCTGAAGCGGGCTTTGCTTGTTGTTATTTGTGTTTGATGGACAGATTAATTTGTCCCAATTCCTTGTCCGGTTTTATCCGGCGCTTAGTTTCATCTTCAAGGATAATGGAGTTTTGGGAGGCACAGGAGCGATCAAGAATGTTAGGAAAATATGTGAGAGTTAAGGTAGTGCGTCCCATTGGTGCAAAGCATCCGCGCTTTCCCTTTACCTATCGGCTGAATTACGGTTTTGCCCAAGGGGTTACAGGCATCAGCGGAGAGGCGCAGGGCGTTTATATCATGGGGATCGACCATCCGGTACGGGAGTTTGACGGCCGGGTGATTGCGATTGTGCGGCGCAACAATCATAAGGGGATTGTGTGGGTTGCGCGCCGAAAGCAAGCACTTCATCGTCAATGAAATTTGTGATGCGATTGATTTTGCCGAAGGCATTACGGCTATACGTTGGAGTGTCTGTATGAACGTTCCTGCGGCGCGGTCGTATACCGTATGGATGCCGGGCAGCCCCTTTATTTGCTCATCAAAAATAAGCGGAGCGCGCATTGGGGATTCCCAAAAGGCATATGGAAAAGGGTGAAACACAGGAGGAAACGGCAAAACGGGAAGTGCTTGAAGAAACGGGAATGCACATTCGGCTGCTGCCTGATTTTTCCTCCAAATCGGAGTATACGATTCAGGGGAAAGTAGAAAAGTCCGTTACGATCTTTTTAGCAATTACAGAGGATAAAATACTGTGATTCAGCAGGAGGAAATCGAAGATTTTATCTGGTTGCGTTATGATCGGGCGCTGAAGATGCTCAATTATGAAAATGATAAGATGATTCTAACGAAAGCCAATCGTTTTTTGATGGAAACTGCGATGCCTAAAATTTGAATTTTGAAATGAGGTTGTATAATGGCGGAAACCTTGGCGCAATATTTCGTGGATTTTTTGCAGAATAAAATACCCAACGAATTGATTGTATTCATCGTGTCGCTATTCCCCATTCTTGAACTTAGAGGCGGAATGATCGTGGCGAAGCTCCTGGATGTTCCGTTTATCACGGCGTTTCTTATTTCGTTTATCGGCAATATGGTGCCGATTCCTTTCATTTTGCTATTTATCAAAAAGATATTTGCCTGGCTGCGCCGCTTTCCCCGCTGGGCAAGAATCATTGATAAATTAGAAGCCCGCTCTATGAGTAAAAGCGATCAGATCGAGAAATATAAAGAGTGGGGGCTTCTGCTGTTTGTGGCCATCCCTCTCCCAGGAACGGGCGGATGGACAGGCGCTTTGATCGCGTCGTTGTTTGATCTGCGCATTAAAAATCGCTTCCGATTATCACGCTCGGCGTTTTGGTTGCGGGCTTGATTATGTCACTGATCGTATATGGAGTCTTTGGCGGGCTGGCAAGCTTGTTTTGAGAAGGGCTTCATTCATAAAAGGGCGGGCCTGTCCGTACAGGCCCGCTGGCAGTGTTTTATTTTGCGCTTGCCGCTGCAAAAATGCATCGTGCATTTGCAGCGGCCTGTTTTTTTCCGCATGATAATGGATTTGATTTTTGCTCAGCTCGTATAATCCTCAATCAGCCGTTGTAGCTCCTGTATCGTCTGCGCGGGAATCCCATGCAGCAATTCTTGCTGGTTGACGGTTGGCAGGCTATCTAAATAAACATCAAATACTTCCATCGGCTCAGTGCTTCCAGTGCGGTAAGAAGCGATCCGGCCTTGGTATTCTCCCAGCATATATGGCGCTTGTTCTGTCTGCTGCGTAGGGGAGACGTTCGTTTCCGCTCCTGTGACGGAAGTACGGATGGCGTCCGTTGTCAGAATAGCTGCTGAAAAAATCAGGCATACCGCACATAAAATACGGATTCCTTTCCGCATCATATCGGTGTTCCCTCCGCTTCTAAAATGAAAATTCGCTTTTAGTTTGCGCATGTTTTTTTGTTTTATACCAGAGTATGGAAATTGCGCGATTTTGCTTCTTTTATATGGAAAACGATTTCGAAAATTACTAAACTTTCCGAGAAAGTATGCTATAATAATCGAATAGAAAAGGAGGCAGAGGATTTTATGAATCATGGTCCACGAAATTCCAAGCCTGTGAAAAGGCCGTCCGGTCAATCCGGGGCGGCTCATAAATCTCCTGTTCGCAAGGGGCAAATTACCCATGCACGTAAACCCGGCAGTAAAAAAACGAGGCGCGCTTTTTCTACTCCTGTCAAAGTGCTTCTGGGCGCGCTGGTAACGGTTGCATTGACATGCCTGATCGTTGGCATAACGATGCTTGTCTATATGATTGCATTCACTCATGGGGATCCTGCGATTAACTTGGATGAATACAAAGCAAATCAAAATCAGACGACCATCGTATACGCTTACGATAAAAACCAGCAGCCTGTAGAGGTAACGCGGCTGCACGGGACAGAAAACCGCATCTGGGTCAACCTCAGCCAAATGCCGGAAGAAATGAAACAATCGGTTATCGCCATTGAGGACAAGCGCTTCGAAAAGCACAACGGGTCGATTGGTTCCGCACTGCTTCTGCGATTGTGAAGCACGGTATGTCTCAAGGCGGCTCGACAATTACGCAGCAGTTGATAAAAAACCTGACGGGGGATAAGGATGTTACCATCGTCCGTAAGTTTCGTGAGATCCTTTACGCCCTGAATTTGGAGCGCAATTACTCCAAAGATGAAATTTTGGAGGCATATCTCAATACCATCTATCTTGGCGAGGGCTGCTACGGCGTGAAAACAGCGGCGGAAAAATATTTTGGCAAGGATGTCAGCGAGCTGAATCTAGCAGAGTGCACCGCTCTGCTCGGCATCACGCAGTATCCCTACAAATATGATCCGCTGGTCAACCCGGAAAATAATAAAGCCCGGCAGAAATACGGGCTGGACGTGCTTCTGGAAGAGGGGACGATTTCCCAGAAGGAGTATGACGAGGCGATTGCCTATTCGCTTGTTTTCACCAACAGCAAGGAGTATAAGGCAGCGCACAAGGACGATAAGAAAGCGGCAGAGTCAGAGAGTAAGATCCAGAGCTATTATGTGGATTACGTCGTCGATCAGGTGATTGACGATCTGATGGAGCAATATGGCCTGACGGAGCAGCAAGCCACGCAAAAGGTCTATTATGGCGGATTAAAAATTTATACCGCCATGGATCCGGACGTGCAGTCCTCCATGGAAAATGTGTTTTATAACCGTAAAACAGTTGCCAACAAGGGCGTTCAGGCCGCAATGACAGTGATGGATTATAAAGCCGCGTTGTCGGCGTTGTTGGCGGGCTGGGAGAGAAGCAGCAGAACCGCGGCCTTAACCGCGCGGTTTCTTCCAAGAGGCAGCCGGGTTCTTCTATCAAACCGTTGAGCATTTATGCGCCTGCGATCGAAAATAATCTTTACAATTGGTCCTCCATGATCGCGGATTCGCCTTCCCGTTATGTTGATGGCAAGCCGTGGCCTGTCAACTATGGCCAAAAGGTGGGCGACGGGCAGCTTCACCCGTTGCAGTACGCGGTGGAACGCTCTTTGAACACCGTGCCCGCCCGTATGCTGGAAAAAATAACGATCAAAACGTCTTTTGACTTTTTGGAGAACCATTTCCACCTTTCTACGCTGGAAAAATCGGATGCGGATTGGGCTCCGCTTGTTACCGGCGCCTTTACGCAGGGTGTTACTACCCTCGATATGGCGGCCGCCTATGCGGCAATTGGCAATGGCGGCACCTACTATGAGCCCTATTGCTATTATAAAGTGACCAACAGCTCAGGCTCTGAAACGCTTTTACAGACCTCTGTGAAAGGTGAAAAGGTATTGTCGCCCGACACGGCGGATGTTGTTTGCGAGCTGTTGCAGGCGAACACCAACTACGGCACGACAAAGGCGGCCGCGGTCAGCGGCTTCCAGACAATGGCGAAAACCGGTACAACGACGGATGAAAAAGACCGTTGGTTTGCCGCGGGCACGCCCTATTATGTGTCGGCCACCTGGTATGGCTATGATACGCCTAAAACCATTTATCTCGATTCCAACTATAACCCCTCCGCCAAGCTGTTTAAGGCTGTTTTTGATCCGATTCACAAAAATCTGGCGCCCAAAGAATTTGGGAAAAGCGGCCTCACGGTTGAGAAGGAATATTGTAAGAAAACCGGCTTGCTGGCCTCGCCATCCTGCACTTCTAAGGCGAAGGGATGGTATAAGATTACCGATACGCCGGCAGTGTGCACCTCCTGCGGCGGTTCCGGTCTGCTCAATAATATTGCGGACAATGTTTCCAATGCGATTGGGCAGGCGGGGGATGTCGTTTCTAATGCCATCGATTATGCAGGTCAGGTTGTGGAGAATGCATTAAATGGTATTACACCATAATAGAACAGCAACACCAAACGAACCTTTTGCCGCTTGGCGAAAGGCTCGTTTGTGGTATCCCGGCATATTGTAAAAAATGGAGAAAGGGGCGTCCACATGCCTGGATTGTTGATTCGCCGTGCGCACCTGATTGATTTGGCCTCCGGCGTCGATCAAATTGGCGATGTTCGGATAGAGGGGGAGCGGGTGGTGGATATTGGCGCCGAGCTTCCCGCCATGGGCAATCAAACGCTTGATGTCAGATGGACTCTGCCTTGCGCCGGCTTAGTGGATATGCATGTTCATCTGCGCGACCCGGGCTGACCTATAAAGAGGATATTGAAAGCGGCTGCGAGGCTGCCGCCGCAGGCGGCGTGACCAGTGTGGCAGCCATGCCAAACACGTTGCCCGCTGCGGATTCCCCGGAGACGATCCGTTATATCCTGCAAAATCTAAAAAGCAAAAGCGCGCGTGTTGCCTGTTGCGGCAGTGACGAAGGGGCTTGCTGGATGCGAATTAACTGACTTTCGCGCATTAAAGCAGGCGGGAGCGGTTGCCTTTTCGGATGACGGTAACCCGGTCGCCACAGCGTATCTGATGGCAGAGGCAATGAAACAGGCGTCCAGCTTGCGGATGCCTGTGCTTGCCCATTGCGAAGATCGGTCGTTAACACGCGGCGGCTTGATCCATGAGGGAGAGGTTTCAGGGCAGCTTCGTGTTCCGGGCGTACCGGCCGCAGCCGAGGATGTTGGCACCGCGCGTGAACTTTCACTTGCCCTTTCCCTGAACGCGTCGGTTCATGTTTGCCACGTCAGCACCGCTGCAAGTGTTGCTATGATCCGTGCGGCCAAGAAGATGGGCGTTCCTGTCACAGCGGAAACTTGCCCGCATTATTTTATGCTGACGCAGAACAAGCTGCTTTCCCGCGATGCGGATTACCGCATGAGCCCGCCTCTGCGCCCGGAACGCGACCGCTTGGCGGTGCTGGAGGCTTGAGGGATGGCACAATTGATGTAATCGCCACCGATCATGCCCCGCATGCTGCGCAGGAGAAGGAGGATTTTGATAAGGCGCCGAATGGCGTTGTAGGATTGGAAACTTCTTTGGCAGCCGGCATAACGCAATTGGTAAAACAGGGCGTTATGACCCTACCGGAGCTTTTGTACCGGATGTCAGCCATGCCTGCGCGCATCCTTCGTGTGCCAAGCGGCGCTTTGATAGAGGGCGGGCTAGCAGATTTTGTTTTGTTTGACCCGCAGGAAGGCTGGACGGTCGATCCGGCTGCGTTCCATGGAAAATCGCACAACAGTGCCTTGAAGGGGATGCTCCTCCAAGGGCGTGTGAAATATACCATTTGCCGCGGCGAGCTAGTCTACCGCGGATGAGCGCTTTTTAATGAGCTGAGAAATGAACGAAGAAAAGGTGGTTGCCCAATGTCGCTAGACCGTTTAAATTGAAAAGATCGCCGAGCTGAAAAATCCCACTGTTGCTGGGCTGGATCCGAAGCTGAGTTATATCCCGGATTTTATCAAACAGGATGCGTTCAGGCGCTACGGTGAAACGCTCGAAGGGGCGGCTGAGGCATTGCTGACAATTTAACCGTGGGCTGATCGATGCGCTTTGCGATATCGTGCCCGCCGTTAAGCCTCAGTGCGCTTATTATGAAATGTACGGTTGGCCAGGGCTGCGGGCCTTAGCTGAAACGATTCGCTATGCCAAAGAAAAGGGCTTGTTTGTCATTACGGATGGAAAGCGTAATGATATCGGCTCCACGATGGAAGCCTATGCCGCCGCGCATCTTGGAGAGGTTTCTATAAATGGCCATCCATTTGCACCGTTTGGCGCTGATGCGTTGACGGTTAACGGATATCTTGGCAGCGATGGAATCCTGCCGCTGTTGGAAATTTGCAGGCAGCAGGATACGGGCATTTTTGTTTTGGTGAAAACCTCCAACCCCTCCTCTGGTGAAGTGCAGGATCAGCAGATCGGCGGCCGGTCTGTTTATCGTATGATGGGCGATCTCTGTGAACGCTGGGGCTGCGATTTGCCGGGAAACCATGGTTATTCCGGTGTCGGCGCGGTGGTTGGAGCTACCTATCCGGATCAGTTGGAGGAATTGCGCGCAGCGTTGCCACATACCTTTTTTCTAGTGCCGGGCTATGGTGCGCAAGGCGGTAGCGCGCAGGGTGTGCGCCCTGCATTCGATCAGAACGGGTTGGGCGCTATCATCAATTCTTCCCGTGCGCTGATGTGTGCGTGGCAAAAAGAGGGCTGTGAAGAAAGTGACTATGCCAATGCGGCGCGGCGGGAAGCCATCCGCATGCAGGATGAAATTACAGCCTGTATTCCGGCTATTTCGATCAGATAAATCGAGCGGTGCGGTTTTGAAAGCGGAGCTGTTTCTCCCCCTTTAAAAGCGACTGGAAAGGAATGATTCATCAATATGGGAAACAAGAAGGCAAAGCGGGCTTATTTAGTGCTCGCTGACGGCACAGTGTTCCATGGCTATTCCATGGGCGCGGCAGGCGAGACAGTGGGCGAGGTGGTTTTTAACACCTGCACCGCCTCCTATCAGTCGCTTCTCAGTGACCCGACCTATTATGGCCAGATCGTCGCGCAAACCTACTTGGTTGGAAACCGGGGCGTGGAAGAGGAAAATGCCGCCTCCAATATTATGGCAAACGGATACATCGCGCGCGAATGGTACGATACGCCTGCACAGGGGACGGAAGCCTTACGCTTGATGAATATTTGCGCAGGCGCAATATTGTGGGAATTTGTGGGATCGACACGCGCAGGCTGACCCGCGCTTTGAGGGATAAGGGCTATTTCAACGGCGCGATTACGGATTCCCTCCAAGATTTTGATGCGCTTTTGCGCCGGATCAAGGCATATACCATCTCCGGCGCGGTAGAGGCTGTTACGATCCGGGAGCCGGAAAAGATCCCGGCGGAAAATCCGCTTTACCGAGTCACGGTGATAGACTGTGGATTCCCCGCTATGTGCTCAAAGCACTCACGCGCAGGGGATGCGAACTCACGTTGGTGCCGGCCTTTACAGGGGCGCAGGAAATCCTTGCCGGCAAGCCGGATGGCGTTATTTTTCAGACGGCCCTGGCGACCCGGATGACGCGCCCTGCCTGATTGATTGTGCCAAGCGCTGCTGGAATCGAAAATTCCACTTTTTGGTGTTGGTCTGGGCCATCAGGTGATGCGCTTGCCGCCGGATGTACAGTGGTAAAAATGCCAAAAGGCCATCGCGGTTCCAATCAGCCGGTGCGGATTTTGGACACAGGCCGTATCATGGTCACCACGCAGAATCACGGCTATTCTGTTGCGGCGCAGAGCATTCCACACGGCATGGCAGAGATGACAATGGCCAATGTAAACGACGGAGCGGTTGAGGCATCGCCTATTGCAACGCGCCTGCTTTTTCGGTGGAATTTACGCCATCCGATGGAAGCGGCAGGCAGGATACCGCATGGATTTATGATGCATTTATTGACCGGATGAAAGGAGCGCGCCGCAATGAAGCAGCCAGAGATTAAGAAAGTATTGGTGATCGGTTCCGGTCCGGCAGTGATCGGCCGTTCGGCAGAGTTTGATTATGCCGGGACGCAGGCGCTTCGCACTTTAAAGGAAGAAGGGCTTAAAACAATCCTGATCAATTCCAATCCTTCCACCGTGATGACGGATAAAGGCCTGGCGGATCAGATTTACTTGGAGCCCTTAAATATCGATATCATCAAACGAATCATAGAAAAGGAAAAACCGGATAGCATCCTTCCGACAGTTGGCGGAAATTTGGCTCTGGAGCTGGGCCTTGGCCTCTCCATGAACGGCTTTTTAGAGGAGCATCAGGTGCG
>ENA-OQEX01000708-OQEX01000708.1-human-gut-metagenome-genome-assembly--contig:-NODE-708-length-15997-cov-5.503529_pt1 | contig 15997 bp, 27 predicted proteins | sample MGYA00242802_ERZ504649 | MGnify/ENA primary metagenome ERZ504649 (study PRJEB26092, sample SAMD00036194) | human gut metagenome | host: Homo sapiens | study: EMG produced TPA metagenomics assembly of...
GCTCTGCCGGCCGGCAGAGCACTTTTTGCGTGGTACAGTAAAATTTACAGCATTGTAAATTTTCTGCAAGGCGCTTGACTTTTTTAGAAAACTGCGTATACTTATAAACGAGAAAATCAAATGCTGTTCATTTGGAATCGCAAATAATAAGACCCCTTCTCGGAGGTGCTAGCTCCGGGAAGGGGTCTTATTATTTAGTGCTTACAGTCCTTGTTGAACCATCTGCCAAGCCACTTGTAGATGTAGTTTGCAACCACACCTGCTGCGACAGACAGCATAAATGAGAAAATACTGTTCATTCGGAATCACCTCCCTTCCAAACGGAATGGAGTGGTAAGGACGGCGATTCGATTATATCATAGTTTTCGACAGAAGAACAGAACTTCTTTCAGCACGATCACTTGCTCTTTCGTGCTAAAATCTCATCCAGAATGCGTCCGCCACATCATCCTTGCTCATCAGGGGCAGCTCGCGGACGCCGTCCGGCGTGATGAAGGTGACAACATTGGTATCCACGCCAAACCCGGCACCGGCGACCTTCAGATTGTTGGCCACCACCATGTCGAGGTTCTTTTTCTCGAGCTTGGCCGAGGAGTTGGCCAGCATGTCCCGCGTCTCCATCGAGAAGCCACAGAGGAACTGCCCCTTCTTTTTGGGGCCGATGGTGCCGAGGATGTCGGGCGTCCGCTCCACGGCGATGGAGAGGTCGCCGTCCTTCTTCTTTATCTTGTCATCAGCCACGGCGGCGGGGCGGTAATCGGCCACAGCAGCGGCCATGACCAGAACGTCCATCTCGTCGAAGCGGCTGGTCACGGCCTCGTACATCTGCTGGGCTGTCGTGATGGGGACATCCTCGGTGAACCGCACCGGCTGCAGGGCCGTCGGGCCGTGGATGAGGGTGACTTCGGCACCCCGCATCGCGGCGGCACGGGCCACGGCATAGCCCATCTTGCCGGTGGAGTGGTTGGTCAGGTAGCGCACAGGATCCAGCGGCTCCTGAGTGGGGCCGGCCGTGACGGCAATGCGCAGGCCGGCGAGGTCCTTCGGCTTTGCGATGGCGCGGAAGATGTAGTCCAGCAGGACATCCTCTTTCGGCAGGCGTCCGCTGCCCACGTCCTTGCAGGCCAGTACGCCGCTCTCGGAGGGGATGACCGTGAAGCCGTACTTTTCCAGTGTGGCGATGTTGTCCTGGGTGATGGGGTTCTCCAGCATCCGGTGTTCATGGCAGGGGAGACGAGCTTGGGACACTTGGCCGCGAGAACGACGGTGGTGAGCATATCGTCGGCGATGCCGTGGGCCATCTTGGCAATGATGTTGGCGGTGGCCGGGGCCACGAGGATGACGTCGGCCTTCTTTGCCAGCGAGATATGGGTGACTTCGAACTTGAAATCCCGGTCGAAGGTGTCCACCATGCACTTGTGGCCCGTCAGGTCTCGAACGTGATAGGGGTGATGAACTGGGTGGCGTTTTTGGTCATGATGACCTCCACGTCGGCCCCCAGCTTGCGCAGTGCGCTGGCTACATTGGCCATTTTATAGGCGGCAATGCCGCCGCTGACGCCCAGAAGGACGCATTTTCCCTTCAGATCCATCCAAAATACCTCCTATAAATAGGGATAATATGACTACAGTATAATGCAAAACGGCCCAGAGCACAACAAAATCTTTGAGGGGGGTTGTATCTTGGCTCAAAATGCGGTAAAATACAGCTTGACTTATACAAAAAAGCTCTCCGTCAGCGCTGGCGCACACAGGCCTCTCCATTTGGGAGAGGTGTCACCGAAGGTGACGGAGAGGGCAAGGACGCTGACGGGAGACCGCAGACACGGCGACAGCATCGCTCTGACAAAAAGTCTGCTTATCGCTGTGTATGAGTTCTGTCGTACCGGCCTTGCCTCTCAGGCGCTTCGCGCCAGCTCCCCCAGAGGGGGAGCCTTTTGCGGAGAGATTCGACCCTGCGAGGAACTGAATTATGATTTTAGCCATTGATATAGGCAACACCACCGTCGCCCTCGGGGGCATCCGGGACGGACGTGTATGCTTTGTGGCCCACATGGACACGGTGCGCACCCGCACAGCGGCGGAGTACCGTGCCGAGATGGAAAAGGTGTTCTCTCATCGGAGACAGCCGGAAAAGCCCATCCGCTTCGAGGGCGCTGTCCTCACCAGCGTCGTCCCCCAGATCACGGGGGCGCTGGCCGAGTGCGCCCACCACTACACCGGCAAAAAGCCGGTCATCGTCTCGCCCGACATCCGCACCGGCCTCACGATGGGGGTGCCTGACCCTCACGCCGTCGGCAAGGACCGCCTTGTGGATGCGGCCTACGCGGCGGCGAATTTCCCCCTGCCGGTGGTCACGGTAGACCTCGGCACCGCCACCACGTTCAACGTGATAGATGAGAATAAGGTCTTCCGGGGCGGCGTCATCTGCCCCGGACTTTCCACCGGTCTGCGGGCGCTGGGGGAGCGGTGCGCCCAGCTGCCGCAGGTACATCTTTCTTCGCCCAAAAGCGCGATCGGCGTCGATACCGAGAAGTGTATGCTCTCCGGCTCTGTGCTGGGGACGGCTGTCCTGCTGGACGGCATCACGCAGCGCATCGAGGAAGAACTGGGCCGTCCGGCCACGCTGGTGGTCACGGGCGGTCTGGCAAAGTATGTCATCCCGCTCTGCCGTCACCCGCTCACCTATGACCCCGAGCTGCTGCTGAAGGGACTGGCTCTCCTTTACCAGCTCAATGCGCCGCAGCATGAGCGTCACCACGAGCCGCGCAGCACGGTGAGCGCCGCCGTCCCCGCCCGGCAGGCAGACGCCCTTACAACAACGGCAGCAGCCCCCGCCGCCGCAGCCACAATAACCCGCCGTCCCCGCCGGGACGATGAGGCCAAAGCGGGCTGAGCCCTGAAAGGAGAGACCCTATGATGAAATTAGGCATTCTCGGCGCAGGCATGATCGTCCGGGAGTTCCTGCCCTGGCTCACTGGGCCGGAAAGCCCCTTCAAGGTCGAGGCTCTTTGCAGCACGGAGCGGAGCGCCGGTGCAGCACAGGCCCTCTGCGACCAGTATGGTGTGCCGCGCCACACCACCAGCTACGACGAACTGCTGAGCTGGGTGGACGTTGTGTATATCGCCGTGCCGAATATCCTGCACGTAAAATATACCCGTGCCGCTCTGGAAGCGGGCCGCCACGTCATCGTCGAAAAGCCGATGTCCCCCACGGCGGCGCTGGCCGAAGAGCTGGCCGAGCTGGCCCGGAGCAAAAAGCTCTTCCTCTTCGAGGCTGTCACCACGCAGTATCAGGACAACTACGCCAAGATCCGTGAGGTGCTGCCCAAGGTAGGCGCCGTCACGATGGTGCAGTGTAATTTCAGCCAGTATTCCAGCCGGTATCATGATTTCTGCGCCGGCAGGGTCTGGCCGTCCTTTGACCCGGCCTGCGCCGGCGGCGCGCTGATGGACCTGGGCGTCTACAATGTCAGCTATGTGGTGGGCCTCTTCGGCTCGCCCAACAAGGTCCACTATGCGGCCAATATCACCCGGGGCATCGACACCAGCGGCGTGCTGACGATGGAGTATCGCAGCTTCAAGGCCGTGAGCATCAATGCCAAGGACAGCAGTTCCCCGGCCCGGTACATCATTCAGGGTACCAAGGGGTATCTGCTTCAGAAATCCACCGCCAACTTCTGCGGCGGCGTCACCTTCCACCCTATAAGGGCAAGGAAGAGCACTTCAACCTCAGCGCAGGCCGTCCCCGGCAGGCGGCGGAGTTCCACGCCTTTGCCCGCGCCATCGAGAGCGAGGATATGGAGCTTTGCAGCCGGATGCTGGACACCTCGGTGGCCGTCAGCCGTGTGCTGGAAACGGCCCGCCGCGATGCGGGCATCCGCTTCAATACTGATTTATAATGCTATCCCCGGGAGTTCCCTGACAAAACATCCCGTATATTTCAGACTGTATTCTACAAAAGACCCCGTGTATTTCACGGGCAGGTTTGCGCCGTATCCGACAATTTAGGGCGGAACGGCAGCAAGGAGGAAAACTGAATTATGAAAAAGAATGACATTCGCACCCTCACCCGGCTGGCACTGCTGGTCGCCATTGAGCTGGTCATGAAGCCGTCGGCCTGGGCAGTGTCCCTGTAGGCCCGCTTTACATGAGCTTTTTGACCCTGCCGATCGCTGTGGGTGCCATCACCATGGGTCCCGCCGCAGGCGCTGTCCTCGGCGGCGTGTTCGGCGCCGTGAGCTTCTATGACGCCGTCACCGGCGCTTCCGCCATGACCGGTGCGCTGTTCCAGGTCAGCCCCGTCAACACCTTCATCCTCTGTGTGGGGATGCGTGTGCTGATGGGCGTGTGCGTCGGCCTTATCTTCAACGCTGTCAAGAATTTCGATAAGCCCGGCACCTGGAGCTACATCGTCAGCGCTATGTGCGCCCCGGCCCTCAACACCCTGTTCTTCATGGGCTACATCGTGCTGGCCTTCTACGGCTGCGATTACGTCCAGAACCTCGTGTCCGTCAAGGGCGCAGCCAACCCCCTGATGTTCGTCGTCCTGCTGGTCGGCGTGCAGGGCGTGGCCGAGTTCCTTGTCTCCGGCATCCTGGGCGGCATCGTCGCCCGCGCTGTCCGCAAGTTTTTGAAGTAACAGGCGGTGTCGGTCAGGGACATCCGCTGATAAACCTCTCCGTCACGGCTGACGCCGTGCCGCCGCCCCTATCAAGGGGAGGCTGAAAGGAAAAATCATATCATAGGCCCCTTCCCCGGCAAAAATGCTGAGGAGGGGCTTTTGTGTTGATTTTAGCCTACCGGTGCGGTATACTTATCATACTTTATTCAAAAGAAGGAGGCGGCGGAAAATGCCCATCGGCCCCAGCAGACCCCTGAATTTAGCAAAGCCGGAGTCCATCGACATCCGGCAGGCTGCGCGGTATTTCGGCGCGCGGGGCGAGGCTGACAGCGCTACCCTCACCCTTCTGGAAAAGTGCGCCGCGCCCCTTCTCGCCGCCGCCACGCCCCGGGCTGTCTGGCTCGAGGCCGACGTGGAGAGCCTCACGCAGGCCGGTATTTTGAAGGGGGAGGACATCTTCCGGCATCTGGAAGGGTGCAGCGAGGCCCTGCTTCTGGCCGTGACGGTCGGCCCCGGCGTGGACGGACAGATACGCCGGGCCGGTGTGGGCGACATCGCCGCCGGTGTGGCGTCGGACGCCATCGGCTCTGTGCTGGCCGAACAGGCCTGCGGACGCCGCCGAGGCCGAGCTGCGGCAGTGGGCCGCAGAGCAGGACAAGTACCTCACGGGCCGCTTCTCGCCGGGCTACGGCGACTGGCCCATCGGGGTGCAGCCGCTGGTGGCGGCGGCACTGGACACCGCCCGCCGGGCCGGGCTCTGGCGTGACCGAAAATGACCTGATGACGCCCCGCAAGAGCGTGACCGCTCTGCTGGGCCTGAGCGACCATCCGGTGAAAGGACGTCTTGCCGGGTGCGGACACTGCGTGCTGAACACGCGGTGCGAATATAGAAAGAGGGGCAAGACCTGTGCAAGCGAATGAACTGTTTACCCAGCCGAATACCATCCTCCTCGACGGCGGCATGGGTACCATGCTGCAGGCGGCGGGCCTGAAGCTGGGCGCACGGCCTGAGGAACTGAACATCACCGACCCGCAGCTCATCGAGAGCATCCACAGCCGGTACGCCGCCGCAGGCAGCCGCATCATCAATGCCAACACCTTCGGCGCGTCGGCCCATAAGCTGGCGGGCAGCGAATACACGCTGGAAGAAATCATTGCGGCGGGCATCGCCAACTGCAAGCGGGCCTGCGCCCCCTACGGCGCACTGGCCGCGCTGGACGTCGGCCCGCTGGGCGAACTGCTGGAGCCCAACGGCACGCTGGCCTTTGAAGACGCCGTGGCCGAGTATGGCCGCATCGTCCGGGCGGGTGTCGCCGCGGGGCCGATCTCGTCTTTTTGAGACCTTCACCGACCTGTACGAGCTGAAAGCTGCCCTGCTGGCCGCGAAAGAGAACTGCGGCCTGCCCATCCTCGCCAGCATGAGCTTTGAGGCGGGCGGGCGCACCTTCACCGGCTGCACCGTCGAGAGCTTCGCCGTCACGGCCCGGGGCCTCGGGGCCAACGCCGTGGGCATCAACTGCTCCCTCGGCCCGAAGGAAATTTTCCCCATGGCGAAGCGGCTGGCCGAGGCCCTGCCCGGCGACTTCCCGGTCTTCGTCAAGCCGAATGCGGGCCTGCCCCGCGCCGACGGCAGCGGCTATGACATCACGCCCCAGCTCTTTGCCATGGAGATGAAGCCCTACCGCGATTTGAAGCTCTTTGCGGCGGGCGGCTGCTGCGGCACCACCCCCGATTTTATCAAGCTGCTGAACGGCGTCTTCGCCGACTGCAAGCCGGGCCGCCCCGCCCACGCCATGCCCTCGGTGCTCTGCTCGCCGATGGACTTCGTCACTGTGGACGGCATCACCGTGGTGGGCGAGCGCATCAACCCCACCGGCAAAAAGCGGTTCCAGCAGGCCCTGCGCGAGGGCGACATGAACTACATCCTCGAGCAGGCCGTCAGCCAGTCCGAGGCCGGTGCGCAGGTGCTGGACGTCAATGTGGGCGCGCCCGGCGTGGACGAGCCCGCCGTCATGGAGCAGGTGGTGAAGGCGTTGCAGAGTGTCGTCAGCCTGCCCTTGCAGCTGGATTCCTCCCACGCAGACGCCCTCGAGCGGGGCCTGCGGGTCTACAACGGCAAGCCCATCGTCAACTCGGTGAACGGCGAGACCGAAGTGCTGGAGCGTGTCCTGCCCCTCTGCAAAAGTACGGCGCGGCCGTCGTCGGCCTCGCCATCGACGAGCGGGGCATCCAGCCCAGCGCCGACGCCCGGTTTGAGATCGCAAAGCGGGTGGTGGACGCGGCGCTGGCCCACGGCATCCCCCGGGAAGATATTTATATCGACTGCCTGACCCTCACCGCCAGCGCCCAGCAGCAGGATGTTCTGGCCACCGTGGAGGCGCTGGCCCGCTGCAAGAAGGAGCTGGGCGTCCGCACCATCCTCGGCGTGTCCAACATCAGCTTCGGCCTGCCCTGCCGCCCCTACCTGAATACCACCTTCCTCACCATGGCCATGTACGCGGGCCTCGACCTCGCCATCATGAACCCTTCCAGCGAAGAGATGATGGCGGCGGTCTACTCCTACAATGTCCTCACCAACCGCGACAAGCAGAGCATGGCCTACATCGCCCGCTATGCCGATAAAGTCCCTGCCAGCGCCGCGTTGAAGCAGGCCCGGACGGCCCAGGCGTCTCAGACGTCAAACACCCCGGCGGAGGCGGATGCGGCTCACAGCGGCCCTTTGCCGCGCTGATGCAGGCGGTGGAAAAGGGCCTCAAGGGGGAAGCCTCCGCCCGCACCCACACCCTGTTGGACGAAAACGAGCCCCTGACGCTGGTGGACGAGGCCCTCATCCCGCGCTGGACGTCGTGGGTGAAAAGTACGAGAAGGGCAGGCTCTTCCTGCCCCAGCTGTTACAGGCCGCCAGCGCCGCACAGGCCGCCTTTGAAGAAATCAAGACCGCCATCGCCAAGCGGGGCGGGGCCGGGGCCAGCAAGGGCCGCATCGTCCTCGCCACCGTCAAGGGCGACGTCCACGACATCGGCAAGAACATCGTCCGCGTCATCCTCGAGAACTACGGCTTCGAGGTCATCGACCTTGGCCGCGATGTGCCGGTGGAGACAGTGGTGGATACTGTCCGGGAGAAGGATGCCCACCTCGTGGGGCTCTCGGCCCTGATGACCACCACCCTCAAGAGCATGGAGGAGACCATCGCGGCCCTTCATGCGGCGAAGCTCGACTGCAGGGTGATGGTGGGCGGCGCTGTCCTGACGCCCGAGTACGCCGAGAAGATCGGCGCGGACTGGTACGCCAAGGACGCCAAGCAGAGCGCCGATATTGCCAAGAGATTCTTCGGTGAGTCATAAAAACAGAGCAAGAGCCGGTGCGTCTGCACCGGCTCTTTTGGCGTTTACTTATGCTCCACCAGCGCCATGATGCGCTCCGGCGGGGCGGAGAGGCAGGCCGGGGCGTCGGGTTCGGCCACGGAGAGGGTCGTCTTGCTCACCTTCCACCACAGACGGGTGGTGCCGTCCGGCAGCTGGAAGATGAGGTTCCAGTCGAAGGGGTTCTCGCTGGCCGAGAGAAGCTCCACCGGCAGGGCGTTCTCTGCGCCCGGGGCGGAGGGGGCGAAGTCGTGGGCGCGGATGCCCACGGCGGTGCAGCCCTCCGGCACCTCAGCGGCGAGGTGCAGCAGACTCTCACAGCCTGCGAGGCGGACGCTGTGGGCGTCCACCCGGGTGCAGGGCAGGATGTTCTTGCAGCCGGTCAGCCGGGCCGCAGCGGTGCTGCCCGGGTCGGCAAAGACCTCTTTCGTGGTGCCGGTGCGGAGCACCTGCCCGCCGTCCATGACAATCATGTCCCGGCACAGGCGGTAAGCCTCGTCCCGGTTGTGGGTGACGAGGAGGGCCGTGCCGTCGAAACCCGCCAGCAGGCTGCCCACTTCGCCCTCCACCTCCTCGCGGAGGTAGCTGTCCAGTGCGCTGAACGGCTCGTCCAGCATCAAGATCTTCGGCTTGCCCACAAGGATGCGGGCCAGCGCGGTGCGCTGCTGCTGTCCGCCGGAAAGCTCTGCCGGGCGGCGGCTGGCCAGTTCTTCCAGCCGCAAGGCCCGCAGCATCCCGGCGCAGCGGGCCTTGCGGGCGGCTTTGTCCCTTTCGGCTTTCAGGCCGCAGAGGATGTTCTGCTCCACGGTCATATTCGGAAGAGGGCGTAATTCTGGAAGAGCAGGCCCACGCCCCGCTGCTGGGGCGGCAGGTTGATGTGCTGCCCGCTGTCGAACAGCACCCGCCCGTCCAGCACGATGCGGCCCTTGTCGGGCTTCACGATGCCCGCGATGCAGCGCAGCGTCATGCTTTTGCCGCAGCCCGACGCGCCAGAATGGCCGTGGCAGTGTTCCCGGCGGTGAAGTCGGAGCGGAGGGTGAAGCCGTTCAGCTTTTTCTCGATATGTACTTCCAGACTCATGCGCGGCCACCTGCTTTCTGCTTTTTCTCCAGGAGGTTCACAGCCAGCAGCACCACGGCAGAGATGACGATGTCCACCAGCACCCACCGCATGGCACCGGCCTCATCGTTGGTGCGCCAGAGCTGGTAGACGGTGGTGGCGATGGTGGCCGTCCTGCCCGGGGTGTAGCCCGCAATCATGCTGGTAGCGCCGTACTCGCCCAAGGCCCGGGCAAAGGCCAGCACCGTACCGGCCAGAATGCCCTGTCGGCAGCAGGCATCCGCACCCGCCAGAATATCCATGCGTTGGACTGTCCCAGCGTCTGGGCCGACCAGGCCAGCGTCTCGTCAAAGCTCTCGAAAGCGCCCCGGGCGGTGCGGTACATCAGCGGGAAGGCCACCACGATGGACGCAAAGATGGCGCTATACCAGTTCATGACCAGCTTGACGCCGAAATGCTCCATGAAGAAGATGCCCAGCGGCCGCTTTGCGCCGAAGAGCAGCAGCAGAAAATAGCCCACCACCGTGGGCGGCAGCACCATGGGCAGGGTGAGCACCACGTCCAGCACGCCCTTGACGGTGCGGGGCAGCTTTGCGATATAATAGGCGGCAAAAATGCCGAGGAAGAACACCGCTGCGCAGCTGATAAGCGCGATGCGCAGGCTGTTCCATAAGGGATACCAATCCATAAATGATACCTCGAATGCAAGCGGCCTTGCCCTCTCAGGCGCTCACGCGCCAAGGCCGGGTTGCGGCTCCCAGCGTCTGCTTCGCTGCCGCTCGCATCCTGCTGGCCGCTGCCCCAACAGCTCCTCCCTGTTTCCGCCGCTGGCGGCGGTCGTCGCCGTTGCTCCCAAAGGGGGAGCCACTGGCGAGCCGGGTAAGCCCACACTGAATGAGCAAAGCTCGATTTATCGGAAGCAGTAGTGCCCTGCTGCCTAGATTCACTGCAACTTGACAAGGAGCGCTTGTCCAGAAGCTGCTGCCCTCTGTAGCAAGGCACGCCCTTTGGTGCTATGTCGAGCCTCAGGCGTCCAATAGAAAGTTGCCCGGCATGCCAAGGCCTCTCCCTTTGGGAGAGGTGGCTGCGAAGCAGACGGAGAGGGCTATTACATTGCGGTGAAGCCCACGCCCTCGAACACGGTGGCGGCACGGTCAGTCTGCAGATAGGCCAGGAACTCCTTGGCGGCCTCGGCGTTGGGGGCAGCCTTCAGCACAGCGGCGGGGTAGATGACCTGACCGCACATCTCGGCGGTGGCCTCGTCCACGGGGGTCAGACCGGCGCTGTAAGCGTCGGTGCAGTAGACGACACCGGCGTCCACACTGCCCTCGCTGATCTGGGTGGTGACTTCCTTGACGTTGGAGCCGTAGGTGATGACACCGGCAGCGGCCAGAGCCTCTTCGTCGAGGTCATAGTAGGCTAGGATCTTCTGGGTGTACTGGCCCACAGGCACATCGCTGTTGCCCATGCAGAACAGGATGTCCTGAGCCTTCAGGTGCGCGGCCAGAGCGTCGAAGCTGTCGATGCCCTTGTCGCTGCCCTCGGGTACACAGAGGACGACCTTGTTTTCCAGCAGGTCCACGCGGGTGGAGGGGTCCACGAAGTCCAGACCGTCGGTGTTCACGTCGGCAGAAGCGGTGATGTCCAGCTGGTTCATCTGCTTCTGACCGGCGGAGATGAAGAGGTCGCAGTCAGCGCCCTCCTGGATCTGGGTCTTGAGAGTACCGGAGGAATCGAAGTTGAAGCGGAAGGTGACGCCCGGGTTCTCGGCAGAGTAGTCTTGGGCGATGGCGTTCAGGGTCTCGGTCAGGGAGCAGCGGCAAAGACGATGAGCTCGACGCTCTCGCCGGCAGCCTCGGAAGAAGCGGCCTCAGAGGAAGCAGCTGCGGAAGAGGCAGTGCTGGAAACCGCGCCGCCGCAGGCGGTCAGGGCAGCGGAAATACCGGCGACACCGGCCGCAGCCAGAAAGTTACGGCGGGAAATGAGATCGGTTTTCATGAATTTTCTCCTTCTATCATTGGTTTATACTTTCGTCCCACAGCAGGGCGCTGCTGTTTCCGAAACATCGTGCTTTTCTCGTCCAGCGTAGCTTTGCCGACACGCCAGAGCCTCTCCCTTTGGGAGAGGTGGCTGCGAAGCAGACGGAGAGGGCTTAACGGGCCGCCGCTCTACAGGAGGGATGCTGCGGAGCGGGACAGCAATGTTACTTGCGGGCGCACTCGCCGTCCAGACCGGCGGCGATGCGGACGCCGTGCCCGAGGCTGGGCAGGATGTACTCGAGGTTCTCCTTCACGGCTTTCGGGCTGCCCGGCAGGTTGACGATGAGCGTCTTGCCGCGCAATACACTGGCGGCGCGGCTCAGCATCCCGCGGGGGGTGATGGAAAGGCTGTGATACCGCATGGCCTCGGCGATGCCGGGGGCGTTGCGGTCGGCCACGGCATAGGTGGCCTCGGGGGTAATATCCCGGGGCGAGAAGCCGGTGCCGCCGGTGGTCAGGATAAGGTTCACCTGACGGCCATCGGCCAGACGGACGAGCTGTGCCTTCAGCGCCTTGGCCTCGTCGGGCAGGAGCATCGTCTCTTCCACCACATAGCCTGCGGCGGTGAGCATCTCCACGATGAGGGGGCCGCTCTTGTCCTCCCGCTCGCCCCGGCTGCCTTGTCCGAAAGGGTGATGACCGCAGCGCGCAGCGGCGGATCTTCCGGCGGGGGCAGAAGGGTCACTTCGTCGCCGACATGAATCTCGCCGCCCTTCAGCACCCGGGCAAATACGCCTCCCGGGGCATGATGCACTCGCCGGTCTGCTGCTTGATGACGCAGTCGTTGTGGCACTCCTTGCCGATCTGGGTCATCTCCAGCACCACGTCGCCGATGGCGAAGCGGCTGGTGACGGGCAGGCTGCGGAAGTCGAAGCCTCGATGACGAGGTTTTCGCCAAAGGCACCGTAGTCCACCCAGATCTTCTTACGGAACGCCTCGATTTTTTCGGCGCTGAGCAGGCTCACCTGCCGGTGCCAGTTTCCGCCGTGGGCGTCGCTCACGATGCCCCATTCCGGGGTCAGGACGGCACTTGGCACCTCGGTCTTGACGGTGCCGCGCTTGGGGCTGGTGCAGATCGCCAGAATTTTTCCCATAGTAATTTATCCTCCGATACGGTACATCCCGCGGGTGGCGGGCATGGAATTGTCTCCGAAATGATGTTCCCGGGGTTTCGACCAGATCGTCTCCCGGATGGCCTGTAAAAGCTCCTCGTCGGCTGTGCCGCCCCGCAGCAGGGTGCGCAGGTCGCAGCCCGTCTCGCTGGCAAGGCAGGGGCGCAGAAAGCCCTGACTGGTCAGCCGCACCCGGTTGCAGGAAGCACAGAACTTGCCGTGGACCGCCGCGATGAAGCCCACATCGCCCTTCCAGCCCGGGACGGTGTAGTAGACGGCAGGCCCGTCGCCGAACCCGGCGCTCTGGGCGGCGGGCAGGGGCGAAAACTCCGGCCAGCGGCGGGCAAACCGCTCCCGCAGCTCCGGCCCCGAGATACAGGGCATGGCCGCGCCGTAGCCGATGGGCATCATCTCGATGAACCGCACCTGTAACGGGCGGCTCTCGGCGAGGGCGGCCAGGTCTTCCAATTCACCCTCGTTCACGCCCACCTGCGGCACACAGTTCAGTTTGACAGGGATGCCGCTGTCGAGGGCTGCGCGGATGCCCTCCATGACGTGCTCGAACTCGTCCCGGGCCGTGATGCTTTGGAACACCTCGGGGCGCAGAGTGTCGAGGCTGATGTTCACACTGTCAAGGCCGGCCGCCAGCAGGGCGGGCAGCTGCTGCGCCAGCAGGATGCCGTTTGTGGTCATGGTGACTTTGCGGATGCCGGGGATGGCTTTCAGGCCCGCCACCAGCTGGTCTACGCCCTTGCGCACCAGCGGCTCTCCGCCGGTGACGCGGACGGTATCGACGCCGCACCGGGCAAACAGGGCCGCCAGACGCAGAAACTCTTCGTAGGTGAGCACGGCTTCCCGCTCCAGCTTTTCCACGCCGTCGGGCATACAGTAGCGGCAGCGCAGGTTGCACAGATCGGTGACGGACAGGCGCAGATAGTGGATATTGCGCTGGGCAGAATCAAACATAGCCGCCCTCCGCCCGGATGTAGTGGCCGCTCTTGCCGCCGGTCTTCTCGACGAGATGGATCTCGCCCAGCTCCATGCCCTTATCGACGGCCTTACACATATCGTAGATGGTGAGCAGGGCGGTGGAAACGCCCGTCAGGGCCTCCATCTCCACGCCGGTGACGCCCGCCGTCTTGACGGTGCAGAGCGCCTCCACAGCCTGCCGCTCGGGCAGGAGCCTGAAGTTCACGCTCACTTTCGTCAGCGGCAGCGGATGGCAGAGCGGGATGAGCTCGCTGGTGCGCTTGGTGGCCATGATGCCGGCAATGCGGGCCACGCCCAGCACATCGCCTTTCTTCACGGTGCCGCTCTCCACGGCGGCGAATGCCTCGGCGTTCATGGTGATGATGCCGTGGGCGGTGGCCTCCCGGAAGGTGACGGCCTTCTCGCTCACATCCACCATCACGGCGTTGCCGGAGGCATCAAAGTGGGTCAGATTGGTTTCAGATGTATTCATATTTTTACGCTATCCTTCGTACAACCTCTCGGTCTCGTCGCAAGCTCCTCGACAGCTCCCCTAGTAGGGGAGCCTCTGGCGAAACCGTTTACTTTGAGGGGACTGCCAAAGCCTCCCCTCGATAGGAGCAACAACGACGACCGCCGCCAGTGGCGGAAACAGGGAGTCGCTGTTGGGGCCGCGGCCAGCAAGACGCAAGCAAAGCGCTGCGGATGCTGGGTGCCGCAACCCGGGCAGTGGCACGGCGGTAGCCGTGACGGAGAGGTTTATATTCTCTCAGCAATGCCCAAATCCGCAGTTGGGCCAGTGGCACTCGGCGCAGCCAAGGCAGAGGCCGCCCTCGCCCAGACGGGCAATATCCTCGGCGGTGATGGCATCGTCGGCCAGCAGACGGGGCAGCAGCAGGTCAAAGATGGTGCGCTTGGCGTACATGACGCAGCCGGGCAGACCGCAGACCGGCACACCGTCCAGATAGCTCACGAGGAACATGGCACCCGGCAGCACCGGTGCGCCGTAGGTGACGATGTCCGCGCCGGTGTTTCGGATGGCCAGCGGGGTGCGGTCGTCGGGGTCCACGCTCATGCCGCCGGTGGTGAAGATCAACTCACAGCCCGCCTCTTTCGCTTCCAGAATGGCGGCGGTGATGCCCGCCGGGTCGTCGTCGCAGACTTGTGGAAGGTCATCTTACAGCCGTACTCGGCCAGCTTGCCCACGAGGATGGGGGTGAACTTATCCTCGATGCGGCCCTTGAACACCTCGCTGCCGGTGGTGATGACGGCAAACTTCTTGGCCTGCATGGGCAGCACGTTCAGGATAGGCTCACTGCCTGCGGCAGCCTGCATGGCGTCCATCTTCTCCTGTTCGATGACCAGCGGGATGATGCGGGTACCGGCCAGTTTCTGGCCCTTTTTCACGGGCAGGTCGCCGTGGATGGTGGCGATCATCATCTGGGGCGTGCGGTTCACGGCCAGCAGGGCTTCGCGGTTGATCTTCAGCAGGCCGTCGCAGTCGGCGATGAGCTCGATCTTGCCCTCTTTCGGCTCGGTGCCGTGGATGTTCCTGCCCGCAGCGGCCCTGTACAGCAGCGCGGCGGCTTCGTCCTCGTGGAGGATGCCGGGCTTTTTCTCCCAGACGTAGAGGTTTTCTTTGCCGATGGAGAGCAGCACGGGGATGTCCTCGGGCTGGATGATATGGCCCTTGCGGAAACGTGCGCCCTTGAACTCGCCGGGAATGATTTGGGTAATGTCGTGGCAGAGCACCTGGCCTGCCGCGTCTTCGGTACGAATCAGTTTCATATCTGTCTTCTCCTTACAGGCCCGGCATCTGGGCAACGAGCCAGTCGGCCAGAGCCTGCGCATCTTCCAATCCAAAATCTGCCCCCGGAATGTCTCCCACCACCGCCAGCGGCTGGAAAGACACCGGTGTGTCCGAAATTTCTTTGCGGACAACTTCGATTTTCGGCCAGCCGCTGTCCTTGAAGCCTTCCAGCAGCACCAGATCATAGCCGTGGCGCTCGAAGAGCGCCAGCAAGTCCTGCTCCGTCAGGCGGAACATCTCGGTCAGCAGATAGCGTTGGCCGGAGTAGACCGCCACGCCCTCGGCCCCCGCTTCCCGCAGACGGTAGCTGTCGGTGCCGGGGACATCGGGAGTGAAATCATGGCCGTCGTGCTTGATAATGCCCACTTTCAGTCCCCGGCTGCGCAGGGCAGGCAGAAGCTTTTCCAGCAGCGTCGTCTTGCCGCTGTTGTGCAGGCCGCTGACGGCCAGCACCGCCGGGCGCTTGAGCTCGATCTCATGGGCCAGAGCTTCTTTCTGTTCACTGTACAAAACGGAGCACCTCCACTTCTTCGCCCGGAGTCACCGGGCCGCTGCCCGCAGGCAGTTCAACGAGACAGTTGCAGCCGATCATGGCGGAAAGGCTGCCGGACGAGTGGGCTTCGGCGTTGCCCTCGCCGGGGATGGTCACGCTGCCGCCCATGGCCTTTGCCCGCAGATAGCGCTTCCCCTTGCTGGACTTCGAGAAGCCCGTGGTCAGGGTGCGGGTGGTGCGGGGAAGAAGGCAGCTTTCCTCGCAGCGCCCCGCCGCCCGCAAAAGGGCCGGGACGGCATATTGTTCCAGCGTAGCGGCGGCAGCAAAGGGGTTGCCGGAGAGACAGAACACCAGCTTGCCGTCAATTTTCCCGGCCAGCATGGGGCTTCCGGGCTTCTGGGCCACGCCCGCAAAGAGGATGTCCGCATTCAGCTGTTCCAGCACAGCGCAGATAGTCTTTCTGCCCCACCGAGACGCCGCCGCTGGTGATGACGGCATCGCACTCCGCCAGCAGTTCCCGCATCTCACGG
>ENA-OQEX01000709-OQEX01000709.1-human-gut-metagenome-genome-assembly--contig:-NODE-709-length-15952-cov-3.832670_pt1 | contig 15952 bp, 21 predicted proteins | sample MGYA00242802_ERZ504649 | MGnify/ENA primary metagenome ERZ504649 (study PRJEB26092, sample SAMD00036194) | human gut metagenome | host: Homo sapiens | study: EMG produced TPA metagenomics assembly of...
CCGCTCAGTACGAGGGGGACCGCCGTTAGGCGGTGGAGAGGTTCTTTCATAAAATTTTTTCAGTATAAGTGGAGACCCCTCAGTCAGTGCTACGCACTGCCAGCTCCCCTTTCAGGGGAGCCTTACTTGTCAAACCTCACCATTTTCGCCGGTACGTCACATACACATACGGAATCCCACCGCCGTGGCGCTCCTCTGCGGTTCGTGCAAACTGTCCTGCCGGCAGCGGCGGAAAAAACGTGTCTCCGTGAAAGTCCCCGGCGATCTCCGTGAGGTACAGCGTCTCCGCCAGCGCCATGCCCTCCGCATAAATGCCTGCGCCGCCGCCCAGAAAGACCTGTTCCGTTTCTGCGGCAGCGACAGCGTCCGCCAGGGTGGGAAACGTCCGCAGGTGCGCTCCGGTGAACTGCCTTGTGCGGGAGACGATAAAGTTTTCCCGTCCGGGAAGAGGTACGCCGATTTCTTCATAGGTGCGCCGCCCGAAGATCACCGTCTGTCCCAGGGTCAGCGACCGGAAACGCTGCTGCTCTCCGGGAATGCGCCAGGGAATCCTTCCGTTTTTCCCGATGGCACGGCGCCGGTCGTATGCGGCAATCATGGCGATGCGGCTCACAGGGCAAACAGGCACAGCAGGATGATGAGCGACAGGATCATGCAAAGCCCATCTGGATGCCGAAAGCGCCCAGGATGAACCAGCGTTTGTGCCGCCTTCCTGCCGCAGCCGGATGCGCCGCATTTCCGGGGAGACGTCCTCCTGCACCAGCTTGTGTACCCGGCGCAGCACGAAACGGTAATAGATGCGGTTTCCGAAGAGTCCCAGGAGAATACTCAGCACGATCTCAAAGTAGCTGCTTATCATGGCGATGTTGTTCAGCAGGGTCTCGTGAGCGTCCAGCTTTCCGATCATGTTCTGGAGGAACTGGATCACTTCCGGCTGGGCATTCGCCTCACGCAGCATGGGCAGATACTGCTGAAACATCAGTTCCAGCTGGACGATGGACTGGGGAACATGGAGCAGAGACAGCACGCCGATCAGCACCAGCGAAATGCCCCACATCTTCCGGTACGCCAGGTAATACTGGGGGAAGAGCAGGCAGGGAAAGTTCAGCGAAATGCGGTGTCCCTTACTGAACCGCAGGAACTTTGGCAGATAGTACAGGTTGTTCTGCGCTACGAAGTTCGCCACATCTTCCAGCCGTTCGCCGTCCAGGTCTTCCGCCGGGTCCAGTCCGCAGGTCGCATCCTGTGCGCCCATGCGCTGTGCGGTTTCCCGGAGCTGTTCCCGAAAGGTTGCCGGCGGCGTGTCGGATTCCTCTTCCGGCCGTAAAAACGGCTTGCCGCAGTGCGGACAGTGGGTGGCATCCTTTGGACAGCTGGTGCCGCAGTCCGGGCAAATGCGTATCATCTGCGCCTCTTCCTCTGCTTTTTTCTCCGGTTGCCAGCTCTTTCCGGATTCGTGCAGCGGCAGGTTGACGCAGGCGCCGTTTTTCTGCCAGCAGGCACGGTGATACGGCGTACCGCAGTCCGGGCAGACGACGACGTCATCGTTGTCGGTGAATACCTGTCCGCAGACAAAGCACTTTTCTCCCGTGTGTATTCCCATAGGGTATCCCTCTTTTCTAAGGCAGAATGCGGAGCATCGCCTTTTTTGCTCCCTATATTATAACACAGGAGAAAATTTTTTTCAATATCCAAAGAAAATATTTGCATCTTCTCCGATTTTGTAGTATAATAAAAGAGATAGTGATTTTGTCTTTCGAACAAGGAGAAACAATTATGGTATTATTAGATGAACTGCGTGTCACAATGAGTGACTACCGCAAAGACCTGAAAGAACTGTACGAGGTGCTGGGCATTGAAAAGGCACAGGCACGTTATGACGAACTGCAAAAGCAGGTGGCAGACCCGGATTTTTACAGCGATCTGGAGAATTCCCAGAAGGTACTCCAGGAAGTAAAGTCCCTGGAAAACCGCATCAACAAGTATAAGAAGATGGAAGAGACGCTGGATGACATCCTCACCCTCATTGAACTGACCATGGAAGAGGGCGAAGAAGAGTCCAACGCCGAGCTGAACGAAGAGGCAGACAGTTTCGTCAAGGAACTGGAATCGCTGAAACTGGCATCCCTGCTGACCGGCGAATATGACAGCTCCAATGCCATTCTGACATTCCACGCCGGCGCAGGCGGCACAGAGGCGCAGGACTGGGCAGAAATGCTCTACCGGATGTACAACCGCTGGGCAGAGCGCCACAACTTCAAGGCAGAACTGCTGGACTATCTGGACGGCGACGAGGCTGGCTTGAAGAGTGCGTCCATCATGATCTCCGGCGACAACGCCTACGGCTTTTTGAAGTCCGAGTCCGGCGTGCATCGTCTGGTACGTGTGTCTCCGTTTGACTCCTCCGGACGCGTCACACCTCTTTTGCGGCGCTGGAAGTTATGCCGGAAATCGACGACTCCATGGAAGTGGACATCCGTCCGGAAGATATCAAGATGGATGTCTTCCGTGCCAGCGGCGCCGGCGGACAGCACATCAACAAGACCAGCTCCGCCGTTCGTCTGACCCACCTGCCCACCGGCATCGTGGTATCCTGCCAGACCCAGCGCAGCCAGTACCAGAACAAGGACTATGCGATGAAGATGCTCCGTGCAAAGCTGGTGGAGATCAAGGAACGGGAACACCTGGACAAGATCGCAGACATCAAGGGCGTGCAGAAAGAGATCGCCTGGGGCGCACAGATCCGTTCCTATGTATTCATGCCGTATACCCTGGTCAAGGATCACCGTACCGGTTTTGAAAACGGCAACATCCAGGCAGTTATGGACGGCGACCTGGACGGCTTTATCAACGCCTATCTGAAAGCCCTGTCCAGCGGTACATTGCAGAAGTAAGGTTTGCTTGTGCAGAGGGATACCTCGAAAGAGTTTCCTCTTAAAATGTCTCCTCTTTTAGAGGAGATGCCCGACAGCAGAGAGCGTGATTTGAACCCCTCCGAGCGGCTTTGCCGCCCACCTCCCCTTTCAGGGAGGCTGATTCACACCAAATTTTCTTGACAAGGATTCCGGTTTTCGCTATAATAATAGTACAGACAGCAGCAGTGCTGTACCGACGGAAAAACAGAAAGGAAGAACAGACCTATGACATACAAAGAATCATTCCTGCGCTTTATGGTAGACTGCGGCGTGCTGACATTCGGCGAGTTTACGCTGAAAAGCGGCAGAAAAGCACCGTATTTCATCAACGCCGGCAACTATCACAGCGGCGCACAGCTGATGGAGCTGGGACGCTATTACGCTGCCTGCATCGCAGAGCATAACATCCCGGTAGAGACCGTTTTCGGTCCGGCGTACAAGGGTATTCCGCTGGCAGCCGCAGCAGCTGTGGCTCTGGCGGACAAGTACCAGAAGGACGTAAACTTCTGCTTTGACCGCAAGGAAGTCAAGGACCACGGCGAGGGCGGTATGTTCGTCGGCAAAAAGCTGACAGACGGCGAAAAGGTGGTCATCATCGAGGACGTTATGACTTCCGGCAAGGCAATGGCTGAGGTATATCCCAAGCTGAAAGGCGCAGCAGATGTAGACATCACCGGCATGGTCATCACCGTAGACCGGATGGAGCGTGCGCTGGAGGGCGAAAAGTCCGCTGTGCAGTCCGTCTATGAAAAGTACGGCGTTCCGGTATATTCCATCGTCAACATGGAAGATATCATCCAGGGCATCCGGGATGAGGTCATCCCGGGCAAGGAACACCTGGACGCAATGCTGGCTTATCGGGAACAGTACGGCGTAAAGGCATAAGCCAGACCAACAAAGGCATACAAAAGGAGACGGGCGGTTTCATGACCCCGTCTCTGTGATGTTCCAGTAGCTCAGCCGGATAGAGCGACCGCCTCCTAAGCGGTAGGCCGGGTGTTCGAATCACCTCTGGAACGCCAGAAAAACGCTGCCGGCGGACGGGTTCTGCCGGCAGATTTTTTCAAAAAACGGTTGACAAGCCGTGAAAAGTATGCTATAATAAAAAAGCCGCTTGCGTGGAGGTCTCAAAACACTCCGGTGTGCCTTCGGCAGCGAGTTTTTGTAAAAGGCAGGTGCCAAGAATTATGTAGCAGTAATTGAAACCGGCGGAAAGCAGTATCAGGTAAAGGCTAACGACACACTCTTTATCGAAAAGCTGAACGTTGAAGCAGAGGACAGCATTGTTTTTGACAAGGTTGTAGCAGTTGGCGGCGAGGACGGTCTGAAGATCGGCACTCCGTATGTTGACGGTGCTTCTGTACGTGCCAAGGTCATCAAGAATGGCAAGGCAAAGAAGATTACGGTTATGACCTATAAGCCGAAGAAGGGCGAAAAGAAGAAGCAGGGTCACAGACAGCCGTATACCCAGGTGCAGATTGAAGCCATTGAGGCATAAATGATTTCCGCACGTTTTTTTCTTGCAGGAGAGCAGTATACCGGCTGTGAGATCACCGGACACGCCGATTATTCGGAAGAGGGGACAGATGTGATCTGTGCCTATGTGTCGGCTGCGGTGCAGACCGTGGCAAATCTCATGACGGAGATCTTCCGGCTTCCCGTTTCGGCGGAGGAGACCGAAGAACCGGCGAGGGTATCGCTCCGGCTTTCGGAAAAAGATGATTCCGGCAACGCCACCGTTTATTTGCGGGGCTGGCGTTACAGCTGGGAGAACTGTCGAAAGCGTTTCCTGCGAATATTCAAGTCACACACATGGAGGTGTAAGTCATGCTGAAGATTAATGTACAGTTTTTTGCACATAAGAAGGGTTCTGGTTCTACCAAGAACGGCCGTGATTCTGAGTCCAAGCGTCTGGGCGTAAAGCGTGCAGACGGTCAGTTCGTTAAGGCTGGCAACATCCTGGTTCGCCAGAGAGGTACTCACATTCATCCGGGCGCAGGCGTAGGCATCGGTTCTGATGATACCCTGTTTGCTACCGTTGATGGTACTGTAAAGTTTGAGCGTGTTGGCCGTGACCGCAAGAAGGTCAGCGTATACGCTGCACAGTAACGAAAACGACATAATTTGTCGGATTGCGTGAAGAACGACAGGAAATCCCGAGCAGCGTTTGTGTGCTTGGGATTTTCTTATTATACTTCACGTGATTGCAAAAGATGCAGGGCAGAAATGTGTCTTTTGCAATCGTGTGAAGTATAGCTGTGACGTGTGAAAGATACACCGTGAAATGAGAGGAGATGTGAGAGATGTTTGTCGATCAGGCACGAATTTCGATCAAAGCCGGCGACGGCGGCGATGGAGCGGTTTCATTCCATCGGGAAAAGTATGTGGCGGCAGGCGGCCCGGACGGCGGCGACGGCGGAAAAGGCGGCGATGTGGTCTTTCAGGTGGATGATAACTTTTCCACATTGATCGACTTCCGCTATAAGCGAAAGTACACCGCCCAGCGGGGCGAAAACGGCGGTGCGAGAAACTGCACCGGAAAGAGCGCACCGGATCTGGTGATCCGTGTGCCACGTGGTACGGTCGTCCGGGAGACAAAGACCGGCCGGATCATGGCAGACCTCTCCACGGACGAGCCGCAGATCCTGGCAAAGGGCGGCAGAGGCGGCAAGGGCAATATCCACTTCGCCACCTCTACCCGGCAGATCCCCCGTTTCGCAAAGCCGGGCTTTCCCGGTGAGGCGTTCGATGTCACACTGGAGCTGAAACTGCTGGCAGACGTGGGGCTGGTAGGATTCCCCAACGTGGGAAAATCCACGCTGATCTCCGTGGTCAGCGCCGCAAAGCCCAAGATCGCCAACTATCACTTCACCACCTTGACCCCGGTGCTGGGCATGGTGCGTGTGGCAGAGGAACAGTCCTTTGTCATGGCAGATATCCCCGGACTGATCGAGGGCGCAAGTGACGGCGTGGGACTGGGTCACGACTTCCTGCGTCATGTGGAGCGCTGCCGTCTGATTCTCCACGTGGTGGACGTTTCCGGCAGTGAGGGCAGAGACCCCATCGAGGATTATGATACCATCCAGGGCGAGCTGGAGCGTTTCCGGGAAGATCTGGCGGAGCGGCCGCAGATCGTGGTCGCCAATAAGTGTGATATGGCTGACCCGGAACAGATCGCACGGTTCCGGCAGTATATCGAAGAAAAGGGACTGCCGTTCTATGAGATCTCCGCAGCTACCACCCAGGGAACGGCGGAACTGGTACAGGCGACCGCAGCCATGTTACAGACCCTGCCGCCGATTCTCCAGTATGAGGCAGAGGCGCCTTCGCCGGAGGAACTGGCAGAAAATGCCCATGGCGGTTTCGAGATCGAAGTAGAGGACGGCGTGTATTATGTCAACGCCATGTGGCTGGAGCCGATTCTCCGCACAGTCAATATGGAGGACTATTCCTCGCTGCAGTACTTCCAGCGTGTTCTGCGCAGCAGCGGCATCATTGATGCACTGGAAGAAAAGGGCATCCAGGAGGGCGACACCGTCGATATCCTGGCTTTGAATTTGACTTCGTGCCGTAATGAGGTGAGGGTATGAAACCGTTGACACAAGCAGAGGCGAGACAGTATAGTCCCATGGCACTGGCATTTCTGGGCGACAGCGTCTATGAAGTGATGGTGCGGGAATATCTCCTTCGTGCGGCAAATCAGCCGGCGGCAAAGCTGCATGACCAAAAGGTACAACTGGTCTGTGCAGGCTTTCAAGCGGCGGCGGCAGACCGTCTGCTGCCCGTTCTGACCGAGAACGAGACCGGCGTCTATAAACGTGGCAGAAACGCCAACAATACCGTTCCACGCCATACCTCCGCACAGGATTATCATAAGGCGACCGGGCTGGAAAGCCTGTTCGGCTATCTTCATCTGATGGGTGCGCAGGAGCGGCTGGAAGAATTATTTCAAATTGTGATGAATGCAGACGGTGCGTCTGCGGAAGAATAAGGAGTGTTTACCAATGTCAGGACATTCGAAGTGGAATAATATCAAGCGGAAAAAGGAAGCAACCGATGCCATCAAGGGCAAGATCTTCACCAAGATCGGCAGAGAGATCACCGTTTGCGTCAAGGAAGGCGGTCCCGACCCCAACAGCAACGCCAAGCTGCGTGATCTGATCGCAAAGGCAAAGTCCAACAACGTGCCGAACGACAACATCGACCGTGTCATCAAGAAGGCTGCTGGCGAGGGTGACAAGAACAACTACGAATCCATCGTATACGAGGGCTATGGTCCCAACGGCGTGGCGGTTATCGTAGAGTGTCTGACCGACAACAAGAACCGTACTGCAGGAAATGTACGCCACTATTTCGACAAGTTCGGCGGCAATCTGGGAACATCCGGCTGTGTATCCTTTATGTTCAGTGAAAAAGGCGTGCTGGTGCTGGAAAATGACGGTCTGGACGAGGACCAGGTCATGGAGGACTGCTTTGAGTTCGATGCAGACGATTTCTCCATGGATGACGAAGAGGTCATCGAGGTCTCCTGCGCTCCGGCAGCCTGCGTGGTCTGCGTGAGGGGCTGACCGAAAAGGCTATCACGTGCTGTCCGCAGAGGTCATGCAGATCCCGTCCACCTATACCACGCTGGACGACGAAGAAGCAGTCAAGAAGATGAACCTGCTGCTGGAGAATCTGGAAGAGGATGACGACGTGCAGAACGTATTCCACAACTGGAATATGCCGGAAGAGGAATAAGCACGGCGCAGGTACAGGCGTAGTCGAAGAGCCGGCAGGCTCAAACAGAAAATTGGCGTATCCGGTTTCGCCTCGGCGGCGCCGGATGCGTTTTTTTGTGAAAAGAGAAAAAGAGAAGAGAAACTGCTGTTCATGGTATGACAGACATCGTGTGGAAATGCAGCTTTGACGGCGGGGCGAAACGTGGTTCGCCCGGCGGTGAAAAGACGGCTATTGTGAGATCGCAGAGAGGACTGGGTATCCCATGCCCGACAGTACTAGCAGGAACAGCACAGAAAGGAAAAAGAATGCGATTTGAAGAACTGAATCTATCCGCACCGCTGCTGGAGGCGATTGCACAGCTGGACTTCACCGAGATGACAGAGATCCAGGAAAAGGCGATTCCGCTGCTGCTGGAGGGCAAAGACGTGATCGGAAAGTCCAATACCGGCACGGGAAAAACTGCTGCATTCAGCATCCCGATCCTAGAACAGATGGGACAGATGCCCCAGGAGGAGCGCCGCAATGTGTGCGCTCTGATCCTTTGCCCCACACGGGAACTGGCGATGCAGGCTTGTGACGAGATCCGGAAGTTTTCCCGGTTCCAGAGACAGATAAAGCCCGTGGCTGTCTACGGCGGCGCCAGCATGGAGCGCCAGATCTACCAGCTGAAAAACGGCGCCAATCTGGTAGTCGGCACGCCGGGACGTGTCCTCGACCATCTCCGCCGCCGGACGCTGAAACTGGACAATCTGAAAACCATCGTCCTGGACGAGGCGGACGAAATGCTGAACATGGGATTCCGGGAGGACATCGAGTCTGTCCTGGCGCAGATTCCGGAAGAACGCCAGACTGTGCTGTTCTCCGCTACCATGCCGCCGGCAATCCTGGCGATCACCAAGCAGTATCAGAACGACCCGGTGCTGGTGCAGATCCAGAGCGCACACCGGACGGTGGATGCCATCGCCCAGTTTTCCGTCAGCGTTCCCATGGGACGCAAGACCGATGCGCTCCAGCTGCTCCTGCTGTCGAAACAGCCAAGTCTGCCATGATCTTCTGCAACACCAAGAAGATGGTAGACGAGCTGACTGAGGCGCTGTGTCTCCGTGGCTTTTCTGCCGCAGGTCTCCACGGCGATATGAAACAGCTCCAGCGCACCCAGGTCATGAACGGGTTCAAGAGCGGCAGAAATACCATTCTCATCGCCACCGATGTGGCTGCCCGTGGCATTGATGTCAAGGGCGTGGATGCCGTGTTTAACTACGACCTGCCCCAGGATCATGAGTACTATATCCACCGCATCGGCAGAACCGGACGTGCCGGAAAGACCGGTACGGCGTACAATATCCTCAGCGGCAGAAAGCAGGAAATGGAGATGCGTGACATCTCCCGGTATACCAAGGCGGACATCACCGAGATTCCTGTGCCGACCTCCAAGGAACTCCGGCATCGGCAACGGAAGAGACACGCACCCAGCTGCTGGAACTGGCGGCACAGCCGTCATCGGAAGAGGCACTGGCGCTGGCGCAGGAACTGCTGGCACAGGCATCGTCTCCGGAACAGCTGCTGGCGGCGCTGGTGCAGAAACAGCTGGACGCAGCCACCAAGAACCTGCCACATTCGATGTGCCAAAGCCGATCCGCAAGGGCAAGCGTGCCGGAGCGAAAACCGTTCGGGTACACATCAACGCCGGACGCAAGGACCGGATGGCGCCCAACTTTATCCTGGGTGCGCTGGTCGAGGCGACGGGCATGGCTGGCAACGAATTCGGCAAGATCGACATTCACGACCAGTACACCACCGTGGAAGTGCCGGAGACAGAGACCGACTTTGTCATTGATGCCATGCAGGACGAGAAAATCAACGGCAAGGCAGTTCCGTGCGGCGCTATGAAGAGCGTGATAACGACCACCGTGGCGGCTCTCACAGCGGACGTGGCGGCAGAAACGGCGGACAGCACCGCCAGTCCCGTCACGGCTATAACCAGCACGCACGCAGCGGCGGCTATAACCGCAAGCGGAGAAAAGGCTGATATCGCTCAGCAAGGATAAAATAAACCGATCCCCGGACAGACACCGCCTGGATGTTTGTTCGGGGATTTTTTTGCCCAAACAGAAAAACACCCTGCCGGAGAAAAAGCAGGGTGTCGGGAAGAGTATATGAAATTGTCAGTGGATAGGAATGACCGTGCCGCCAAATTCGATGGAAACAATGCCTTCGGGATTAATGGGCTTATCGAAATCAATGTTGTATTCCCAAAGGGTATTCTCCAGATAGGTTTGTGTCAAGCCGCTGTTTTTGCAATCCGGTGTGAACGTACTGCCGTCTGCATATGTGATGGTTGCCGCATAAGGTTCATTGTAGGAACCGAACAGCGCCATCTCTCCGGTGCCGGAAAGGTGCAGAGAAAATGCCTGGATATCCAGATGCTTCAGATAGCCGGTCCCGTTGTCATTTGGAACGGCGATGGGTTCTTCAAAGTCGCATTGCTGATCCTGCAAAGAATCGTCCAGCGTAAAAGAAGTGGAAATGGTTCCCATAAGTTCGGTCTGATCGGCTTCTGCATATCCGTTTTGCGCTTCTGATAGTTCTGTCATATCGGTCAGTCCAATGATACAATTGAGATGGTCGAAAGTAATGCCGTTTGCAAATTTCAGCCGATAGAATGCAGTATACGAGCCGTCTGATTCCGGTACTTCTGTTTGTACGGAAAAGCCGCTTTCCTCACTCGATAGGGATCATCATCTTTTAACGCATAAATGTTGTCGATTCCCTCAATCTGCGGGTATACGAGATTGGAAGTAAAGTCCATGTAAGTGCTGATATATCTTTCTGCAGGGTTGAAATCAGGATCACTGGGAACAATACGCATCATCAGATAAACGTATTTCGCATCGTTGACCACGCCGATGGGCGTAATGTCCAGACCGTCCATGCCGTCTACGGTGAAGGATTCGATCTGCCCGTTGGTGAACACTGCGGTTTCCGGGGTATCTACCGACTCTGCCCACGGGAACAGCATCTCCAGCAGACTGGTGTTCTGTGCGGCTGCCACAGAAAAGACGCTGACCGCTGCCACACAGGCTGCCGCCGCAACGGCGATGCCGGCTCTTTTCCGCAGGGTAATTGTCTTTTTCCGTTTCGGCATTTCCTGCCGATGCACTGCGTCCAGGATACGCTGCTCGCAGGCGTCAGACATCTGAATTTGTTCCATGACACGCTTGTATTGCCGTTTGTCCATAGTGAAACCCACCTTTCTGTTCCAGCTGCATTTTCAGCTTTTTTCTTGCTCGTTCCAACTGTGTCTGTATGGTGGAGGGATTGCGCTGAATCATCTCCGAAATTTCCTGGATGGAATAGTCCTCGTAGTAGTAGAGCAGGACGACCACCCGGTATTTTTCCGGCAGAGAGAACACTGCTGCATACAGTGCATTGTCCTGCGGCGTTTCAAAGGAATCTGCCAGATTCTCCGGGAGTTCCGTCCGGTTTCTGCTCCACACCGACCGCCGCAGATCGTGGCAGGCGTTGATGGTCACCCGGATCAGCCACGCCTTTTCGCTGCCCTCGTCCGGAAAGGGTGTCTCCCGGAGGTAGAACTTGAGAAAGGTCTCCTGCGAAATGTCCTCTGCGTCTGCGGTGTTTTGCAAATAGGTATAGGCGATGCGGTAAACGGTATCCTTGTATTGCTTTAGCTTGATGCGGAATGCTGCCTCGTCCATGCGGAACACCTCCTTTTTCACAGGTTCTTTTTGAAGCGCTTCACCCCTATAACGATCGGCAGGGGCAAAATATCTCACTTTCGGAAAAATTTTTTCACCCACAGAAAAAGCCGCCCGATAAGGACGGCTTTTTGGATGTTGATTCGTTTTATCGTGGGGAACAGGGTTCGCCTGATGATGATATGGACATTACAAATTACAATACATTCTTCCCGTCGATCAGCACCATCCACGGGTCGCACAGCAGGTCCAACGGGTCGCCGTGGTACAGCTGTATATCTGCGTCCATGCCCGGCGCAATGCTGCCCACACGGTTTTCCACGCCCAGGATCTCCGCTGCGCCGGCAGTGATGGCATAGAGGGCATCTTCCCGTTTCATGCCGCCTTTCACTGCCAGAGCCGCTGTGGTGGGCAGGTACTGGATGGGGATGACCGGGTGGTCGGTGCAGAGCGCCAGCTTGACCCCGGCTTTCTGCATCACAGACGGCCCGGAGATGGTGAGGTTCTGCATCTCCGGCTTGCAGCGGTCGCACAGGATCGGACCGGCAATGACCTTGGCATTTTCCTCCGCCAGGATGTCGGCAATCAGATGTCCCTCTGTGCCGTGGATAATGACATAGTCCAGGTTGAACTCTCTGGCAATGCGGATGGCGGTGCAGATATCGTCTGCCCGGTGACAGTGGAAATGGGCTTTCACATCCCGTTCCAGCAGGGGCAGCAGTGCCTCAGACTTTGCATCATAGTCCGGCATATGCTCGTCCGGGTCGCTCTCTGCAAAGTCCAGTTCCTGCTGATAGCGCTGCGCTTTCGCCAGCCCTTCCCGGATCATGGCAGCTGTCGCCATACGGGTGATGGGCGTTTCGTCCCGGTCGTTGTAGACGCTCTTGGGATTTTCGCCCAGGGCAAACTTCACGCCCGTGCCGATCTGCATCCGGTCTGCCATCCGTCCGGCGGTTTTCAGAATTGCCATGGTGCCGCCGCAGGCGTTGGCGCTGCCGGGTGAGGTCATGACCGTTGTCACGCCGGCTGCCCTTGCCTCAGCAAAGCAGTGATCCAGCGGATTCACCCCGTCGATCACACGCAGATGTGGCGTAAACGGGTCGGTCGCCTCGTTGCAGTCGTCGCCCTCAAAGGCGATGCCGTTTTCGATAATGCCCAGGTGGGTGTGCGCATCAATAAAGCCCGGCAGCAGAACCGAACCCCCTGCGTCAATATCCTCCGGCGCAAGTTCTGACGGCGTACCTGTGCCGACTTCGGTGATCTTGCCGTTCTCGATGCAGACATAGCCGTTTTCCAGAATGCCGGCATCGGTCATGGTATGTATGGTTGCGTTCCAGATCTTCATGGATGTACCTCTTTTCGTTTCCGTGGTTTTGGCATGGTCAGCGTATAGCTTTCGTCCAGCAGCCAGAACAGTTCCGGTTCCGGCAGCGTGCCGTCCAGCAGTATGGTGATCCAGTGGGTTTTGTTCATGTGGTATGCCGGAAAAATGCCGGGCTTTTGCCGGAGCGAGCCGGTCTCCAGGGGACTGCACTTCACATTGAGGATGTCCGCCGTTCCGTCCGGCGCAAGCCCCAGCTTTTCCGACGGGATGCGCATGAGGAGACCGTACCATTTCTGATTCCCCGGGTGGCGCAGCACTGCCGCATCCGGCGTGCCGTCCCAGGGATATTCCGGCGTTGTGCCGTAGTTTTCCGCCGCATAGCGCAGCAGCCGTTCACGCTGTGATGGTTTCGTCTCCATGCTTACTCCAGGGACACGATGGTCACGCCGTCCTCGCCCTCGCCGAATGTGCCGAGACGGAAGTTCTTCACGTATTTCAGCTGTTTCAGCCGCTGGTGGATCGCCTTGCGCAGCAGCCCCGTGCCTTTGCCGTGGATGATGGTGACGGTGGCGATATGGGACATGACGGCTCTGTCCAGGAACGCATCCATCTGGTATACGCCCTCATCGCAGGTGCAGCCACGGATGTCCAGCTCCATGGTGCCACGCCGTGCCGCCTGTGCGGAGACTCTGCCGGCGGTCTGGCGCTGTTTCTGCTGGCTCTTTTTCTTTTCCTCCACGCCTGCCACCAGACGCAGCTTTTCCTGGGGAACTTTCGTGCGCATAGCGCCGATCTGCAAAAAGACCGTGCCGTTTTTGTCCGGCTTTCCGGCGACGACCGCTTTCTGCTTGGTATCCGCCATCATGACCGTGTCGCCTACCTGCAATTCCCGTGGCAGCACGTATTCTTCGTCCGGGACTTCGGTCAGCGGATTGGCGGTCTCGTACATCTTCCGGAAACCACGCTTGACGTTGCCCTTTGCCCGGATCACATCGTCCCCGAAGGATGCCTTTTCCTTTGCCCGGCGCAGCTGATCCAGCTCGGTAATCATTTCGTTGGACTGTGCCTTGGTGGTCTCTACGATGCGCATTGCCTCCAGCCGAGCCTGTTCCATCACGTTTTCCCGGTCGGTGCGTGTCCGCTGTACCTCTTCCCGGAGTTTTGCCGCATCCTCTTCCGCCTGATGCAGTGCCTGCTGCATGGCGCTGCGGTCGTGTTCCAGTGCCTTGCGTGTCTCTTCCAGCTTGGAGACTGCCTCTTCAAAGCGCAGGTTTTCCTGGCTTACCAGGGTCTCCGCCTGGGAGATGATATCCTCCGACAGTCCCAGCCCCTTGCAGATGGCGAAGGCGTTGGACTTTCCGGGAGACCCCAGGATCAGCCGGTAGGTGGGACGGAGCGTTTCGATGTCGAACTCACAGGAGCGTTCAGCACATCGGGCTGTTCGGTGGCGTAGAGTTTCAGTTCCTGATAGTGGGTGGTGACCATAAGCTTTGCGCCGTTGTCCTTCAGCGCTGGATCACTGCCTCTGCCAGCGCCGCACCCTCGATGGGGTCTGTGCCGGAGCCTAACTCGTCCAGCAGTACCAGAGAGCGGTCGTCTGCCTGTTCCAGAATGTCGATGACACTGCGCATATGGGCAGAGAATGTGGAAAGGTTCTGCTCAATGCTTTGGGTGTCGCCGATGTCTGCCAGCACGTGGTCAAACACGGAGATCTGGCTGCCCTCTGCCGCCGGGATGAGTATACCGCTCATTGCCATCAGCGTCAGCAGACCGCAGGTCTTGAGGGCTACGGTCTTACCGCCGGTGTTCGGACCGGTGATGATAAGCGCCTTGTTTTCGCCGCCCAGGGTAAAGCTGATGGGAACTGCCTTTTTATAGGGGATCAGCGGATGGCGTGCCTTTTTCAGCACGATCACGCCGTCGTCAGTCAGCACCGGCGGAAAGGCGTGCATCTGTTCTGCCAGGCGTGCCTTGGCGAAATACAGGTTCAGCTCGGCGCAGACTCGTGGTCACGGATGATGGCGTCTGCCCATGTGCCGCACTCGGTGCAGAGTTCCTCGATGATGCGCTCGATCTCCTCCGCCTCCTGGAGTTCCAGCAGACGGATGTCGTTGTTGGCATCCACCACGGCGATGGGTTCGATAAAGATGGTCTGCCCGGTGGCAGAGGTGTCATGCACCAGACCGGGGATCTTGCTGCGGTATTCCGCACGGACAGGCAGGACAAAGCGTCCGTCACGGAGCGTGACACGGCTGTCCTGGAGACAGTCCTGCACATCCTGTTTGCGCATCATGCTGTCCAGGGTGTCCCGGAGCTTTTGCCGGGAGCGTCCGATCTTGCGGCGGATGTCTGCCAGCGCCGGGCTTGCGGCATCGGCGATCTCTCTTCCGAGAGGATGGAGCGATCCAGCTTTTCCAGCAGATACGGCACAGGCGCCAGCTGGCTGAACAGGTCGTCCAGGGAGGATTCCACCCCGGAGCAGCGGTCGTACCAGTCGCTGAGGGACTGAATCTGACGCAGTACCGTGGCGATCTCCAGCAGGTCTTTCAGCGACAGTCTCGCCCCGGACTTTGCCCGGCGCAGTCCCATCCGCATATCCTGAAAGGCGTGGAACGGCGGTGCGCCGAACTGGACGGACAGCTGGAACGCATCGTTGGTCTTTTCCAGCTCTGTCCGTGCCTCTGCCAGGTCGGAGCAGGGGACGATGGTGCGTACTTTCTCACGGGTGATCTCGTTGGCGGAGAGATTCGCCAGCATTTCTAAGATTTTATGAAATTCCAGAATTTCCAGATTTTTATTCATGGGAGTTTCTCCTGTTAAAGATATCATGTAACATTGGGCGGTGCGGACGGGTGTGCAACGGACTGGTAGAACGTCAGCGCCCTGGGTTTCAGCGACAGGTGGTACTGGACAAAGCGCTCGGTGCATTCGCCCAGCGCCCGGAGATTTTCCTGTCCCAGCTGAAACTGATACAGCCGGTTATAGTCCGCAAAGAGAATGTGCCGCATCGCCTGCAGTACCGGCGCACGGAGCAGGATCGGAGAACGCAGATTCTCCGGCGCACCGCAGTCGCACAGAAAAAACAGCCCTCTTCCACGGAGAAATAGAGCCGTTTTGGTAAAAAAACACCACAGCTGCGGCACATGAGCAGGTCGGGCATCATGCCCAGTTCCGTCATGAGCCGCAGCTCGAAGATCGATTTCAGAAGTGCCTCAGAGCGCTCGCCGTTCTCCAGATAGTGGAGGGTGTTCAGCATCAGCCGCATCACAAAGCAG
>ENA-OQEX01000710-OQEX01000710.1-human-gut-metagenome-genome-assembly--contig:-NODE-710-length-15945-cov-5.397206_pt1 | contig 15945 bp, 21 predicted proteins | sample MGYA00242802_ERZ504649 | MGnify/ENA primary metagenome ERZ504649 (study PRJEB26092, sample SAMD00036194) | human gut metagenome | host: Homo sapiens | study: EMG produced TPA metagenomics assembly of...
ATCGCGGCTGCGGGCGGACACAACGTCCTGCTCGTCGGTGCGCCCGGCACCGGCAAATCCATGCTGGCCCGCCGCCTGCCCGGCATCCTGCCGCCCCTGACCCGGGAAGAAGCTGTGGAGACGACGAAAATTTACTCCATCGCCGGGCAGATGCCCGCAGGCCGGGGCCTCGTGACAGCACGGCCTTTCCGCAGCCCCCACCACTCGGCCAGTTCGGCTGCGCTGGCGGGCGGCGGGGCGCAGTTCCGCCCCGGCGAGTGCAGTCTGGCCAACTGCGGCGTCCTCTTCCTCGACGAGCTGCCCGAGTTCTCCCGCGAGAGCCTCGAAGTGCTGCGCCAGCCCCTCGAGGACGGCTGCATCACGGTCAGCCGAGCCGCCGGAAGCGCCACTTATCCCAGCCGCTTCCAGCTCGTCGCCGCCATGAATCCCTGCAAATGCGGCTACTACGGCCACCCTACCCGGGCCTGCACCTGTTCGCCCAGCGCGGTGCGGCAGTACCGCAGCCGGGTGTCCGGCCCGCTGCTGGACCGCATCGACCTCTGCGTCGAGATGGACCCGGTGGCCTTCGATGAACTGCATGGTGCTGCCCCTTCCGAGAGCAGCGCCGAGCTGCGGAAACAGGTCCTTGCTGCCCGAGCCATCCAGGCCCAGCGGTACGCTGCTCCCGGCTACGAGGATGTGCGCTGCAACGCCCAGCTCACCGCCGGCAGGTGCGGCGCATCTGCCGGATGACCCCCGCCGCCGAACAGCTCCTGCGGGCCTCCTACGAGACGCTGGGCCTTTCGGCCCGCGCCCACGACCGCATCCTCCGGGTGGCCCGCACCATTGCCGACCTCTCCGGCAAGCGCCTCCTCGACGAGGATTCGCTGCTCGAGGCTCTGCAATACCGTGCGCAGGAAAAGGTCGAGCTGACGTTCTGAGCCAGACAAAAATCCCCCGGCTGGACCGGGGGATTTTTGCGTTATAAAACTTTTAGAATCTTCTCCACGCATCGGGCAGGAAGAGCACCAGCATCGGGAAAATTTCCAGACGACCGGCCAGCATATCGAAGATGAGCACCAGCTTTGCAAAGTTGGAGTAGGCCCCGAAGTTCATCATGGGACCCACCTGATTGAGGCCGGGGCCGATGTTGTTCAGGGTAGCGGCGACGGAGGTGAAGTTCGTCACCATGTCAAAGCCGTCCAGACTGACAAGCATGAAACTCGCCGCAAAGATGAAGATGTAGGCCGCCAGAAAGACGTTGGTGGTGCGGATGGTCTCATGATTGACCAGCTTGCCGTCCATCCGGACGGGGGCCACCACCTGCGGGTGGAGAGCCTGCTTCAGCTCCTTGCCCAGCGTCTTTCCCATCAGGAGGAAGCGGCTGACTTTGATGCCGCCGCCGGTGCTGCCCGCGCAGGCACCCACGAACATCAGCAGCACCAGCACCTCTTTTGACAGCGTGGGCCAGAGGTCGAAATCACAGCTGGAAAAGCCGGTGGTGGTAATGATGGAGCCGACCTGGAAGGCCGCATGGCGCAGCGCCTCGCCGAAGGTGCCGTAGAGGCTGCGGATGTTCACCGTGATGACGGCCACCGCCGCCAGAATGATGGCGAAATAGGCGCGGACTTCCTCGCTGGACGCTGCGCGGCGGAACCGGCGCAGCAGCAGCAGGAAATACGCGTTGAAGTTGACACCGAAGAGGATCATAAAGATGGTCACGACCCACTGGATGTAGGGCGAAAAGCTGGCAAAGCTGTCGTTCTTGAATCCGAAGCCGCCAGTACCCGCCGTGCCAAAGGCCGTGAGCAGAGAGTCAAACACATTCATTCCGCCCGCCAGCAGGAAGCAGAACTCCACCATCGTGAGCGCGAAATAGATGCCGTACAGGATCTTGGCCGTAGACTGCACCTTCGGCACCAGCTTGTCCACCTGCGGGCCGGGGCTTTCCGCCTTCATCAGGTTGACGTGGGAGCCGCCGGTCAGGGGCAGCAGGGAGAGCAGGAACACCAGAACGCCCATGCCGCCGATCCAATGGGTGAAGCTGCGCCAGAACAGGATGCCGTTGGGCAGGCCCTCCACACCGGGCAGGATGCTGGCACCGGTGGTGGTGAAGCCCGAAACGGTCTCAAACATGGCGTCCACGGGGTTCGGGATGCAGCCGGTGAGGACGAACGGCACTGCGCCCATGATACTGATGGTGATCCAGCTCAGGGCGGTGGCCGCAAAGCCTCCCGCATATAGAACACCTTGCTGCGGGGCTTGATGGCCTGCAGGGCAAAGCCCAGCGCCCCACTGATGGCCGCCGTCAGCAGGAACACGCCCATGACGGCCCACTCGGCGTAGATGAGGCTCGTCACCGCCGGGAGCAGCAGCAGCGCGCCCTCTATCATCAGGATATAGCCCAGCAGACGAAAGACGATCGCATAATTCATACGTCCTGTCCCCCGTTACTCTTCCACGATGTCCCGCAGGTCATGCAGGCCGTGTTCCAGCGTGACGACGATGACGTTGTCGCCCACCTGGATCTGGTCGCCGCCGCGGGGGATGAGGATGTGGTCGCCGCGGGTGATGCAGCAGAGCAGCAGATTCTTTTTCAGATGCAGCTGGCTCAGCGGCACGCCGGTGGCCTGGCTCTCCTCATGGACAGTGAATTCCAGCGCTTCCACGCGGTCGTCGAGGATGCGGTAAAGGGTCTTGATGTTGTTGCCGGCCTCGTTCTGCAGGGCGCGGACGTACTGCACGATGTAGTCGCAGGTCATGTACTTGGGGTAGACGATGCTGCCCAAATCGAGCCCGGCCAGAATATCGTCGAACTCGAGGCGGTTGATCTTTGTGACCAGCTTGCCCTTGGAGTGCTTTTTTGCAAACAGGGTCAGCAGCACGTTTTCTTCGTCGATGTTGGTCAGAGCCACGAAGCTTCGGTGGATTCCAGACCTTCCGAGAGCAGGAAGTCGCGGTTGGAGCCGTCCTCGTTCAGGATCTGTGCCTCAGGCAGGGACTCGGCCAGAACATTGCAGCGGGCCGGGTCCCGCTCGACGATGCGGACGCGGACGTGATTTTCCAGCAGCTCCTGACTCAGATAATAGGCGATGGCACCGCCGCCCACGATGAGGGCGTTGCGCACCGGCCGCACCGGCATATTGATACGCTGGAAGAACTCGTGGGCCTTCTCCTGCGTGGCGAGGAAGGTGACCTGGTCGCCGTTCTGCAGCACAAAGTTACCGTTGGGGATGATGACCCCGCCGTCACGCTCCACCGCGCAGACCAGAATGTCGCTCTTGAGGCGGGTGGGGATCTCGTGGATAGCCACGCCGTCCAGCCCCTGCTGCTCGGTCAGCGCAAACTTGATGAGCCGCACGCGTCCGCCCGCGAAGGTGTCGATCTTGCTTGCGCCCGGGAACCGCAGCAGGTGGAGATTTCCTTGGCCGCTGCCATTTCGGGGTTGATGATGGCGAGATGCCGATCTGCTTCTTGATAAAGTCCAGCTCATGGCTGTAAGACGGGTTGCGCACGCGGGCGATGGCATGGCAGTGGCCCGCCTTTTTGGCGAACATGCAGCACAGCAGGTTCAGCTCGTCCGAGCCGGTGACTGCGATGAACACGTCCGCTTCCTCTACGCCCGCCTCGGACAGGGTGGTGATGGACGAACCGTTGCCGAGAATGCTCATCACATCGTAGGATTCCCCGATATGCTCCACACGGGCCTTGTTCGTATCGATAACGGTCACGTTGTGACCCTCTTCACTGAGCTGCCGCGCCAGCGCTGTGCCGACCTTGCCGCCGCCCACCAAAACGATCTTCATAGAATAACCCTTTCTCTTCTCCTGCGCCGTCTGGGCGCTATTGAGTAGATTATACCACATCTCAGGCAAAACATCTACAAAATCAGCCCTTCTGTCGGTTTTATCCACCACAAAGTGCAGTTTGGGCGAAAAAACGGCCCCGGGACACACAGATCCCGGGGCCGTTCTCAGCGATTCAGGTATTTCAGTACCGCTCCACGCCGTCCTTGGTGACGAGGGCGTAGACCAGCGGGGCTTCCTCGGGCTTTTCGGAGCCGTAGACGAGGCCGCTGCGGTACTCGGCGGCGGCAGCGTCGAACTTATCCGCCACGCCGTAGAAGGTGGCGAGGCTCTCGCCCTTGCGGACGTAGTCGCCGCGCTTCTTGTGGAGGGTGATGCCGGCGGCGAAGTCCAGCGGGTCGCCCTTCTTCTGACGGCCTGCGCCCAGCAGAACGCTGGCAGAGCCGATCTTCTCGGCGTCGTTGGCGACGATGTAGCCGTCCTCTTCGGCCAGCAGCTCATAGCTGGCGGCGGGCTTCTCGAAGAGGCTGTAGTCGTCCAGAACGCGGGTGTCGCCGCCCTGAGCCGCGAACATCTCCTTGCACTTTGCATAGGCAGAGCCGTCTGCGATGACAGCCTCGGCCATGGCGCGGCACTCGGCGGGAGACCCTGATCGGCCAGTACCAGCATATTCGCAGCCAGCTGCAGGCAGACCTCGGTCAGGTCGGCGGGGCCGCGGCCCTTGAGCACGTCCATGCTCTCCATGACCTCAAGGCTGTTGCCGATGTTGTGGCCCAGCGGGGTGTCCATATCGGTGATCATCGCAGCGACGCGGCGGCCATGATGGGTGCCGATGGAGACCATCAGCTTGGCCAGCTCGATGCTCTGGTCCACGGTCTTCATGAACGCACCGGTGCCGGTGGTGACGTCCAGCAGGATGGCGTCCGAGCCGGAGGCCAGCTTCTTGGACATGATGCTGGACGCGATGAGGGGGATGCAGCTGACGGTTGCGGTGACGTCGCGGAGGGCGTACATCTTCTTATCTGCCACGGCGATGCCCTCGCTCTGGCCGATGACCGACAGGCCGATCTTATTCACCTGTGCAAAGAACTCCTCCTGCGAGAGGGCGGTCTTTGTGCCGGGGACGCTCTCCATCTTGTCGATGGTGCCGCCGGTGTGGCCGAGGCCGCGGCCGCTCATCTTGGCGATTTTGACGCCGCAGGCCGCGACGATGGGCGCGATGACCAGCGTGGTCTTGTCGCCCACGCCGCCGGTGGAGTGCTTGTCCACCTTGATGCCCGGGATGGGCGAAAGGTCCACCATGACGCCGCTGTGGGCCATCACGTCGGTCAGCTCGGCAGTCTCCTCGTCGGTCATGCCGCGCAGATAAACTGCCATCATCCAGGCCGCCATCTGGTAATCGGCCACCTCGCCGCTGACGAAGCCGTTGACGATGGCTTCCAGTTCCTCGCGGCTGTGGGTGCCGCCGTCCCGTTTCTTGGCGATCAAATCGTAAATGCGCATAAGGTCACGCTCCTAAATAATATTCTCCGCCGACGGCCCGGGCCGCGCTGCCCCGCCTCCGGCAATCGTATGATATTGTAATTCAAGTATAGCAAATTTTCCCGCAAAAGCAAGCGCTGTTTTGTGTAATCTGTTGAAAAAGAAGCAAAAAGGGCGCAGCACCCGGAAAAGCAGCTGCGCCCGGAAAATACGCTCGAATCAGCGGGAGCCCTTGTCGTAGGGGACGCCCTCGGCCTTGGGGGCCATGCTGTTCTTGGAGGTGAAGGCCAGAATGACCATGGATGCCACGAAGGGCATCATGTTGTAGATGTTGCTGGACCAGTGGAGCTGTGCGAGGAAGGTGGAGTCGGCGATGTTGGCCAGACTCTTGAACACGGCAAAGAACATGGCTGCGCCGCAGATGTGGAAGGGCTTCCACTGACCAAAGATCATAACGGCCAGAGCAAGGAAGCCTGCACCGGCCACGCCGACCTCGAAGTTCCAGGTCTGGACGGGAGGCACGATATAGGCCAGACCGCCAATAGCACCCAGAGCGCCCGAGATGACGACACCGGCATAGCGCATCTTGTAGACGTTGATGCCCACAGAGTCCGCAGCCTGAGGATGCTCGCCGCAGGCGCGCAGACGCAGGCCGAAGCGGGTCTTGTACAGCACGATGTAGCTGATGATGAGCAGTGCGATGCCCAGCGGGACAAAGATGCTCAGCTCCAGACCGCCGATGCTGAACAGGAAGGGCTTGTTGGAGTAGTTCAGCTTGGCGCTGCCGCTGTCGCTGAAGTGCTTGGAGATGACCACAGCCACCGCCGTCGCCAGCAGGTTCAGGGCCGTGCCGCCGATGGTCTGGTCCGCTTTCAGGTTGATGGACGCGAAGGCCAGCAGCAGGCTGTAGACCATGCCGGCGATAGCCGCCACCAGCACAGCGATGAGCACGGTGGCGAAAGCCGGCATGCTCGCGGGCAGCATGGTGAGGGTGAGGACACCTGCCACACCGCCGATGACCATGATGCCTTCCAGTGCGATGTTGATGATGCCGGAGTGCTCACTGAACATACCGCCCAGAGCGACCAGCATCAGCACGATGCCATACAGCAGAGTATACTTGATGAGAAGCAGCATATTACTTGCCCTCCTTCTTGGTTTCGGTCTTAGCAGGGGCAGGCTCTGCATTCATGTTGGTCTTGTCCGCATTCTTGAACAGCATGGAGTGTATCTTGCCACGGAACAGCATGGAGAATGCGCACAGGTAGATGATGATACCGCTGATCAGGTCGGAGATCTCGGTGGGGTAATACTTGGTGGACAGGAAAGAGCCGCCGACCGAGATGTGGGAGATGAAGATCGCGGAGAAGATGGTGCCGATGGGGTTGGAGCTTGCCAGCAGGGCCACAGAGATGCCGTTGAAGCCCATGGTCGGCAGGCTGGTGGAGTTCAGCGGGTTCCACTGAGAGACGTTGGACAGGTAGTAGAGGCCGGCGCCGAAGCCTGCCAGAGCGCCTGCAATGGCCATGGAGAGGATGATATTCTTCTTCTCGTTGATGCCGGCGTAGCGGGCGGCGCTCTTGTTCAGGCCGACGGCCTTCAGCTCATAGCCAAAGGTGGTCTTGTTCAGGATGACCCAGATCAGAATGGCGACTGCCGCAGCGAGGAAGATCGCGATGGTGGTGCTGTTGGTCTGGAACATCTTGTTCAGGCCGAAGTCAGGGATGAGCGCTTGGACAGCTCAGCGTTCTTGCCGAGGTTCAGGTACGGGTGTTGCGCACGTCGTACATGGGGCCGGTGCCGTTCTGGTAGATAAGCTCATTGACCAGATACAGACCGATCCAGTTGAACATGATGGAGGTGATGACCTCGTTGATGTTGAAGTAAGCCTTGAAGAAGCCGGGGATCGCGCCCCAGATTCCGCCGAGGATGGTGGCGGCGATCAGGCAGACATACCAGGGCATCTTGAGCATGATGGCACAGTAGAGTGCGCCGTAAGCGCCCAGCGTGTACTGACCGGCAGCACCGATGTTGAACAGGCCGGTCTTGAAGGCGAAGGCCACGGACAGACCGGTCATGATGAGGGGTGCTGCGTTGGCCAGCTCCTTGCCGACGCCGTAGGGGGCGTCATGGAAGCCGCCCTTAATGATGCGGACAAAGCCGTCGCCCCATGCGTGGGCCGGGTTGATGGCCAGCAGCACGAGGAAGCCCACAGCCATGCCGATGACGATGCACAGCAGCGCGGCCAGCACACTGGTGATGGAGCTGTTGAGGTTGCTGTGGGAAAGTTTTTTCTTGTTCATTTATTTGCTCTCCTTTCCCTGCTTGCGTGCGCCGGCCATGTAGAGGCCCAGCTCCTGCACAGTGGTGGTCTTGGGATCGAACTCGCCCACGATCTCGCCCTCGTACATGACGAGGATGCGGTCGGACAGGTTCATGACCTCATCCAGCTCGAGGCTGACCAGCAGGACAGCTTTGCCCTTGTCGCGCTCGGCGACGATCTGGCGGTGGATGTATTCGATGGCGCCGACATCCAGGCCGCGGGTGGCTGAACAGCCACCAGCAGCTTGGGGTCTTTGTCGATCTCGCGGGCGATGATGGCCTTCTGCTGGTTGCCGCCGGACATGCTGCGCACGATGGTGGAGCTGCCCTGACCGCTGCGGACGTCGTACTGAGCGATCAGCTTATCGGAGTACTCGCGGACTTATCGGACTGGATGAAGCCGCCCTTCTGGAACTCGGGCTGCCAGTAGCGCTGAAGCACCATGTTGTTCTCGAGGCTGTAATCCAGCACCAGACCGTGCTTGTGGCGGTCTTCGGGGATGTGGCTCATGCCGTCCTTCGAGCGCTGGCGGATGCTCTCGCGGGTGATGTCCTTGCCGTCCAGCGTGATCTTGCCGCCCGACAGTTTTTCGAGGCCGGTGAGGCCATAGACGAGCTCGGTCTGGCCGTTGCCCTCGATGCCCGCCAGACAGACGATCTCGCCTGCGTGGACCTGGAAGGTGACGTCCTTGACGGAGTCCTTCTTGCGCTGGTCGTTGTGGATGGTGACACCCTCCACGTCCAGCACGACATCGCCCGGGTGAGCGGGCTTTTTATCGACCTGAAGCTGGACGTCACGGCCGACCATCATGCGGGAAAGCTCTTCCTTGGTGGTGTCCTTGATGTCCACGGTACCCATATACTTGCCCTTGCGCAGGACGGTGCAGCGGTCGGCGACCGCCATGATCTCGTTGAGCTTGTGGGTAATAAAGAGGATGGACTTGCCCTCCTTCTTGAACCCGCGCATGATCTCCATCAGCTCGTCGATCTCCTGCGGAGTCAGCACAGCGGTGGGCTCGTCGAAGATGAGGATCTCATTGTCGCGGTAGAGCATCTTCAAAATCTCCACGCGCTGCTGCATACCGACCGAAATATCACTGATGAGCGCATCGGGGTCAACACGCAGACCGTACTTCTCGCTCAGGGCCACGACCTTCTTGCGGGCCTCGGCCTTCTGCAAAAAGCCCAGCTTGTTGGGCTCCACGCCCAGAATGATGTTGTCCAGCACGCTGAAGCACTCCACCAGCTTGAAGTGCTGGTGGACCATGCCGATGCCAAGTGCGTTTGCATCGTTGGGGTTGCGGATGGCGACCTCCTTTCCGTTTTTGAGGATCTTACCCTCCTCCGGCTGATACAGGCCGAACAGCACGCTCATCAGGGTGCTTTTGCCTGCGCCGTTCTCGCCCAACAGGGCATGGACCTCACCTTTGCGCAGCTGCAGGGTAATGTCGTCGTTTGCCTTGATGCCCGGGAACTCCTTGGTGATATGGAGCATCTCGATCACAAAATCCTCTGCCAATCTGCTCACTCTCCTTTCGTGTCCAAGCGACACTTATACTATTCTAGTGCCCATTATACCGTATTTTTGCTGTTTTGCACACTTCTTTTTGAAAATTTAACGTTTTGCTATATCATAAGTATTACTTTTGTGCATTTTGACCGGCATTCCTTCATCGTCTTGAAAAAAGCACACAAAAAAAGGCGGGACGCCCTTTGCAAAGCGCCCCGCCCGGGAAGTTTCTGATTACTGGATGTAGTTGACGGTGGTGAACTCGCTGACGGTGGGCTTGGTGCTGTCGTCAGAGCTGTTGTCCACGGTGATCTCGCCGCTCTTGATCTTGTTCTTCAGAGCCTCGTACTCGTCGGTGGTGAAGGTCTTGAAGTTCCAGCTGTCAGCATCGGTGGGCAGGCCGACGTAGTCGCCGTCCTCCAGACCGAAATTGCCGTTGGAAGCAGCGATGTTGCTCCAATCGCCTGCCTCGATGTCGGACAGAGCGGTGTTGACAGCTCGGTCAGGCCCTTCATAGCGGAGGTGATGAAGGGGTTGTAAGCGAAGGAGCCGTCTGCCACGCCGTTGACACCGATGTAGTTCTGGTCAACGTCAACGCCGACAACATAGCCGTTGTTCTTCAGAGCAGCCTCAACAGCGGAGGTGTAGATGCCGCCGCCGCAGGCGAAGACGACCTGCGTGCCGTTGGAGTACCAGCCTCCATACGGGAGGTGATGTTTGCGTCGCCGTAGAACTGGCCGCCGTAGAAGTAGTTGATGTCGATGTTGGTGCCCAGCTCCTGAGCAGCAGCGTCAGCGCCCTGCACATAGCCGTAGCCGTAACGGATGACAGCGGGGACAGCCATGCCGCCGAGGAAGCCCAGCTTGGTCTTGCCGTCCTTAACGACAGCGTAGCCGGCAGATAACCTGCCTGCTCCTCCTTGAAGGTGATGCAGTAGCAGTTTGCAGGGATGGCGTCGGTGCCGATGTCGCCCTGGGTGACGTCGATGGCGATGAACTTGACATCGGGGTACTGGTCAGCAGCCCATGCCAGAGAAGCGCCGTACAGGTAGCCAACGCAGACGATGACATCAGCGCCGTCGTTGACAGCCTGACGGATCATGGTCTCGCGGTCCTCATCGGAAGCGTCAGCCTCGGGGATGTAGTACTGGCAGTCATCGCCCATGTAGCCGGAAACAGCGGTCCAGCAGGCCTGGTTGAAGCTCTCATCGTCGATGGTGCCGGTGTCGCAGGTCAGAGCGACCTTCACGATCTTCTCGCCGCCCTCAGCGGTGGAAGCGGCTGCGCTGGTGGAAGCAGCTGCAGAGGAAGCAGTGGAAGAGGAAGAACCGCCGCAGGCAGTCAGAGCAGCGGCAGCAGCAGCGGCGCCAGCCACTGCCAGGAAGTTGCGACGAGAAATCATCATAATGAAAACTCTCCTTTTATTTTATATAACCGCGTTTTGTTGACGAAATGTGCGCACTTGCACATTTACTGGCTCAAGTATAGCGGGAAGAAGCGGCAGATGCAAGCCTTTTCCGATTACAAAACATTTACAAATATTTTATCAAAATTGTAAAAAATCATACTTATCCCGGAAAATCCGCTCCGCCCGGCATTTTTCGCGCAGCTGCGTTCAGTCTTCCACGGCCTTGTTGCCTGCCACGTTGGAGGGGCCGAAGCCGAAGGGCAGCAGCTCGTCCATGCTGCGCTCGATGAAATCGTCCGGGCTTTTTGCCATGATGACATTCAGCTCCGGGCCGCCGAACTCAAACAGCGCCTGACGGCAGACGCCGCAGGGCGAGGTGATCTGCTTGTTGACTTCGCCCCGGCGCGCACCCACCACGCGATGTCGGTGAACCTGGTCACGCCCTCGGCCACAGCCTTGAACAGGGCCGTCCGCTCGGCGCAGCTGGTGGGGGTAAAGGCGGCATTCTCCACGTTGCAGCCGGTGAAGATGCGGCCATCCTCGGCGCGCAGGGCAGCGCCCACCATAAAGTCGCTGTAAGGCGTGTAAGCCCTCTCCCTGGCCGCAAGGGCCATCCGGATGAGCTCCTGCTTTTCTTCCAGAGTCAGTTTTGTCATAGTCGGTTCTCCTTTTTGCAATTTGTAGATATAGCGTTCTTCGTCCTGCGGGACGAAGCCAATGGATTCAAACATTTTCTGCGACTGGGTATTGAAGGAATAGATGTGCGCGAAGCACTCCGCCAAGCCCCTTTCCCGAGCCAGCTCCAGCATTTTTTCGATGACCTTCCGCCCGATGTGTTTATTCTGGTACTCCTTGCAGATGACGATGGCCAGCTCGCCGGTCGTCCGCAGGCTGACGTCACCACAAAGCACACCCCGATACTCGATATAAAACAGCTCCCCGTGTGTGTCCAGATAATGATACATCCGCTTCAGCAGTGGCAAATCATAAACGAAGTCCCTGTTATCTACCTGTTTGCAGAGCTGTGCATCCTGATACCACGCAAGTGCTGTATCGTAGGCCGGATAATACGGAACAAGCCGGATGTTCCCCTCCACAGAAATCGGACTGCGCACCATGTTCACCGTTTCTCTGTTCATTGGCCTCATTCCCTTCTGTGTCGTGTATTTAAGTATAAATCATTCTTTTCAGAAGTGCAAGCAAAGCCGCCGCCTCTGCGTCGAAAAAGAGGGCCGCTGCAACCACAGCGGCCCTCTTTGATCCAAAAAGCTCTTAGTACTCCGCGCCCAGTGCGACCTTCATCATATCGGTGAAGCTCTTCTGGCGCTGCTCTGCGGTGGTGATCTCCGGGGAGACAAAGCTGTCGGAGATGGTCAGCAGGCAGGCGGCGTTCTTGCCCAGCACCTCGGCGTTGGCGAACAGAGCAAAGCTCTCCATCTCCACGCAGAGGCAGCCGCGCTCGTCGCGCAGCAGCTCCCAGTAGGTGGGCTTTGCGTCGGAGGGCTGACGATAGAAAACGTCGGAGGAGTGGATGTTGCCCTCGATGAGCTTGATGCCCTGCTTCTTGGCGGAGGCGCGCAGCTTATCATTCAGAGTCTCGCTGGGGAAGGTGATGTCGTGGTCGTTGCCGCTCTGGACGCGGGCATAGTTGGACTCACTGACCGCGCCGGCAGCCAGCACGGTGTCGAACAGCTTGGCGTCGGCAGTGTAGCTGCCGGCGGAGCCGATGCGGATGATGTTGTCCACATCGTAGAACTTGAACAGCTCGTAGGAATAGATGCCGATGGAGGGCATCCCCATGCCGCTGCCCATCACGCTGATGGGACGGCCTCGTAGGTGCCGGTAAAGCCCAGCATCCCGCGGACATCCGTCACCTGACGGACATCCTTCAGGAAGGTGTCGGCAATGAACTTTGCGCGCAGGGGGTCGCCCGGCATCAGGACAGTCTTTGCGAAATCGCCCTTTTCGGCGCTGATGTGAGGAGTAGCCATAATAATTATCTCCTTTTTATGAATTTTATCTAGCAGCGGAGTCCGCCGCCTTGCGTTACCCAAAAGCTTTTTTCATTCCGCTGAACGTCAGCCGACATGCCAAAGCCTCCCCTTTTTAGGCAACGGCGACGACTGCCGCCAGCGGCGGAAACAGGGAGGAGCTGTTGGGGCAGCGGCCAGCAGGATGCAAGCGACAGCGAAGCAGACTCTGGGAGCCGCAACCCGGCCAGTGGCGCGCCGCAGGCGTGACGGAGAGGTTTATTTCTTCCCCGGGAATACGTTCTGCGGGGGAATGTACGAACCATTGAGACGTATCTCAAAGTGGCAGTGGTTGCCGGTGGAACGGCCCGTGCTGCCCAGATAGCCGATGAGCTGGCCCTGCTTGACGGTCTGGCCCGCGCTGACGGTCAGGGACAGGCAGTGTGCATACACAGAGCTGTATCCGCCGCCGTGGTTGATGATGACCGAGTAGCCATAGCCCGTACCTGCACCGGCCTTGTTGTAACCCGCCTTGGTGACGGTACCGCCTGCGGAGGCGTAGATGGGCGTGCCGGCCGAGGCGCAGATGTCCACGCCCTTGTGGCGTCCGCCGTACCAGCGCGAGCAGTAGCGGTAGTTCGGCACAGGCCAGATGAACCGGCCGCTGCCAGTGATGTACTTGGTGCCGGAAGTCACCTTCTTGGTGCCTTCGACCACCTTCTTGTTCACCGGCTCCTTGATGACCTCGGTGGAAAGCACGCTCTGGTCCACAAGGATATTCTTGGTGTCGTAGACGTTCTGGAGGGTCACACGGCGCAGACCGTTCTCGCCCTCCTGGAGCACCTTGGTGGTTCCCTTCGTATATTCGTTGGATTTTGTCGTCTCCGTGGAGAATGCGATTTCTTCCTCACGGGTCTCGATGCGGGTGATGCGCACCTCAAGGCCAGCCTCTTCTTTGGTGATGACGAGGTGGTCGCCCTCAAGGATGCTGGACGTCTCGCTCAGCGGCTCACCCTTGAACGCCGGGTTGAGGGCGCACAGCTCACGGAAGGTCAGGTCATTGTTATGTGCGATGGACCAGAGGGTGTCGCCCGCCTTGACGGTGTAGACCTTCTGAGCCTGCTTCACGCCCACCAGCTCCTGCCGGACGGTCTCAAAATCCTGCAAGCTTTCCTTGAAGTAGAGGCCGTCTTCCAGCGTGACCTGCTTGTTGAAGCCCACGCTCACATCGGGGCCGTTCTCTTCTTCCTCGTAGGGGTCGAGCATGGCGGCGAGGTAATCCCGCAGCGCGTTGCCGTCGCTGCACACCGCCGTCAACTCGCCGTCCAGATAAAGAGCCGTGCCTTCGCTGATCTGGTCGCCGGCGCTCTGGATGATGGCGTTTGCCATCTCGTTTTCGTCCATCATGTGGTGGGCGATGGCGAGGGTGTAGCTCGGCTCGATGGTCCACTCGGTCTTGTCGGTGCCGGCGTAGCTGATACGCTCCATCACGTCCTCGCGGGCCGTGTTGAAGACGTCCTCATTCGCCACATAGCCCACGGTTTCGCCGTTGACCCGGACGGCCAGTGCATAAGCTGGTGGATGACATATTGGAACACTGCCGCGCCCAGCGCCAGTGCGCAGATGGGCAGGGCATACATCGCCATGCGGGGCAGCAGACTGAGGTTGCGGCGGACGCCGTTTTTGAAGTAGTGGACGCTGGCCTCAAATGCTGCACCGAAGCCCTGCTCCCTGCGGATGCGGTGGGCATGGATGAGAAGGGACACGATGCCCTTCGCAAACAGCACGATGGGGCCAAACAGGTCTTTGGCCACCTGTGCTGCGCCGGGGAACGCCGTCTCCGCCAGAGCCTTTGCAAAGCGGCGGATGCATCCAGCAGCCCAGAGAGCGGCGTACTTGACGGCACGTCCCACCCGCACGGCAGCATACTCTGCGCCAAAGCCCAGTGCGTAGAGCACTGCGCCAACGCGCAATACCAGCTTCGACGAGCGCAGCTTCCGGGAGACATTGTCCAGCCGGTGTCTGCGGCGGCGATACCGCCGGTGGCGGCGCAGCAGACGGACGCACTGGAGCTGCGCCCAAAGCGAGCGCAGCTTTGCGCGGAAGCCGGTGTGCCGCGGCGCACCGGCTGGCTCGTCCTGCCGCGTTTCAGTTGTTTTATCTTCCAGCAAAAAGGATGCTCCTTCCTGTATCTTCAGGAGATTCTGATTTGTCTCTTTTCTCTGTTATCGACACGCTGCCGCATCAGGACAGCTTTTTTGACAGGAATAACTCTATTTATTATACACCCTGCCGGCGCCGAAACAAGCATTGACACAGAATTTGGCTTAGCTTTCACTTACTTTTCACGAAATACACAAACTCAGTCAAAAAGGGCTGCCATATCCTCCGGCAGCGGGCTTTCCACCGTCACCGGCCTCAGGGTCGTCTCGTCCACCGGCACTTCGATGCGGATGCCGTCCGGCATCGGCTCGCAGCGCGGCACCCAGAACGTCTGTTTTGCGCAGTGGAGCGCCTGCCGCCCGATGCGCGCCCGGCTCCCGCCGTAGAGGTCATCTCCGGCCAGCGGGTGGCCGATGGATGCAAAATGTACCCGTATCTGGTGGGTCCGGCCCGTCACCGGGACGCAGGCCGCGAGGCTCAGGCCGTTTTCGGCTCTCAATATGGTATATTCCGTCCGGCTGGGTTTGCCGTCGGGGGTGACGCACCGCCCGATGATGCTCTCCCCCTGCCGCCCGATGGGGGCGTCGATGACGCCCGGCCCGAGGGGAAGTTCTCCTTCTGCAACGGCGTAGTAGAGCTTTTCCACCCGCTGAGCCAGCAGCGGGGCGGCGTAGCCATTCTGAGCCGCCAGCACGAGGCCGCTGGTGTCCTTGTCGATGCGGTTCACCGGGCGGAAAACGGGGCTTCTGCCTGACGCAGCGCCCAGGCGGCATAGCCGTTCGCCAGCGTATCCAGCGGGTAATTCAGGGTAGGATGCACCGCGAGATGGGGCGGCTTTTCCACCACGAGGGCGAAAGCGTCCTCGTAGACCATATCCACCGGGATGTCGTCCTGCGGCGCAACGCCCTCCCCCTCCGGCGGCAGTTCAAAGGAGATGACCTGCCCGGCCTCCACCCGGCGGTTGGTCAGGACGGGGGCGCCGTCGGCAGAAAAGCCGCTGCCCCGGAATTTCACGGCCCGGGACAGGTCGGTGGAGACACTGCACCTGCGCAGAAAACCGCGCAACAGCATCCCGTCCGCCTCGGGCGGGACTTTGAAATAAAGCTTCATCTTCCCACCTCCAGCGCGGGCAGCATATAAGATAAGTATAGCAAAATTCTCTTTCTCTTGCAAATCTTGTTTTTTTATGGTATCATGAGGAGCGGAAAACGAGTGGAACATACGGCGGCGGGGCGGCTTTGACCGCTCTGAGGAAAGTCCGGGCCTCACAGAGCACGGTAACTGCTAACGGCAGCCGAGGGTGACCT
>ENA-OQEX01000711-OQEX01000711.1-human-gut-metagenome-genome-assembly--contig:-NODE-711-length-15929-cov-9.502278_pt1 | contig 15929 bp, 23 predicted proteins | sample MGYA00242802_ERZ504649 | MGnify/ENA primary metagenome ERZ504649 (study PRJEB26092, sample SAMD00036194) | human gut metagenome | host: Homo sapiens | study: EMG produced TPA metagenomics assembly of...
CGCGCGTGGCGCAGCTCTGCCGCGACGGGAGCTGAGCAGCTGGAGGGTCGGCAACACCCGCATGGTGTCGCGCGACTCCATCGAGTACCGCATCGCGGCCAAGCCCGGGGCGGGCCGTCCGTGCAAGGCCGCGACGCCTAGCGGCCACAAACAACAAAACCCCACCGCGCACGGCTGGAACCTTGGCGCGGTGGGGTGACAACAAGGATGCCGGAGTAACACGGAGATAGCTCCGGGCAACCTAGGGACATTATATGACACGCAAGCAGAGGCGCCGCGCGTGGGGCTCAATCACCGAAGCCAAGCGTGGCAAGAAATACATCCTCCGATGGCAAGAGAACACGCCGTGTGGACGCAAGCGCAAAACCAAGACGGTATACGGCACCTATCGCGAGGCATGCACCGAACTCGACCGCATCCACGTCGAGCGTGCCGATGACAAGCCGGTGCCGACCATCGCCCAGGCATACGGCACATGGCTCGAGCCGACCATGGCGGCACAGGTCGCGGCGGGCACGCTCGCGCCGAATACGCGCAACCTCGTCACTAGGTCGTGGGCGAACTACGTCGGCCCCTCATGGGGCTCAATGCCGGTCGACCAGTTGCGCCCCGTGCATCTGCAGGAATGGCTACTGACCTTGCCTGCAGCAACGGCGGACACTGCCCTACTCACCCTGCGCAAGATTTACGGCACTGTGTCGGGCTTTGTCGTGCTGCCCATCGACCCGTTTGCCGCCACCGTGAAATACACCATGCCCACGCGCAAGACGCGCGAGCGCTCCAAGCGCCTGTACACGCTTGCCGAATCCAAGGACATCCTGGAGCGCCTGCACGGAACCTCGCTCGAGGCGCCGTTCATCATGGCGTGCTTTGGCTCATGCCGGTCGGGCGAATCGCTGGGCATCCGCACCGATGAGGTCATGCCGTTCGCGGCGGAATCCACAACGCTCGCAACGGTCGACCTCGTGCGCCAGATGGAGCAAGCGGGCATCGAGCCCACAGCGGACGGCGTACTCAAGACGCGTAAGTCCATACGCACAGTCGTGGTGCTGCCGGATGCCGCCGGGCGCCTGCTCGAAATTGCAGACGAGCGCCGCGCGGCAGGCTCCGAGTGGCTAGCAGATCGCGGGGACGGACTGCCCATGAATCGAGGGATGTGCAATCATAGATGGAAGAAGTGGTGCGCAGCCGAGGGCATCGAGCACATCCCGTGGTCGAACCTCCGCAACTCGTGGCGAACCATCTGCGAGATGGAGCTGCACATGCCCTGGGACCTCATGGAAATGCTCATGGGCCACTCCCTGCCGGGCGTGTCCGGTCGGCATTATATTCGTCCCTCCCGTGAGCAGGTGGCGCGCTCCGTTTGCGACGCACTTGGGATAAATTGGGATATTTCCCAACAAACCAGCAGGTAAAACGAATACCGTTAATAGTGGCAATATTAAGATTCGCAGCCCAAAACCGCCGCAAAGGGGACAGGCACCTTTGCGGTGGCTCCCACAAACATCTCGATCTGTAACAGTAACTCGGCAAAATCGACCCTAGATGTTACAGATCAAGACAAACAATCGATATCGACCTAAATAATCTTAATCTGTAACATCTAGCCCGTTTTCGGCCTTGGAACTGTTACAGATCAAGACAAACAAACGAAACAAGCCCCCGCAAGGGGAACTCTGTGGTGGTTTGGGGCCGTGCTACTCACCGAGCATCTCTTTGAGCTTGGCTGCCACGGCATGTCCCAAGCTCTCGTGGCTCTCGGGCATCATATGCAGATAGTCGATATCGCCCGGCTCGGCAAAGTCGGCGGCATTCAAAAAGTCGCAGCCAAACTGCTCGGCCACATGCGCGTAGTACTCACCAAAATGCTCAGATGCCTCAACGGAATGATCGTCAAAGTCGGTCATATACACATCGGCGATCTGCGGCTTAATCTTGATAGGAGCCATCAACAGAATGCGCGGACAAGGCGCAGCGTCGGTCCACGGAAACGCGCGGACGGCGCGAATCAGCGCCATGGCGCCGCGGGCAATATCGGAGGCCGTCACGCCAAAGACCGTCTTGCAGTCGTTGGTGCCCAGCATGATCACGATCGCATCCAGCGGCTTATGGGCCTCGAGCAGCATCGGAAGCGCGCGAATGCCGTTGAGGTTGGTGTCCAGATGGCACATATCGTCGCGCACCGTCGTGCGACCATTTAGACCTTCCTCAATCACATGCCAGCCCTTACCCAGGTCACGCTGCACCACGCCGCACCAGCGCACATCCTACGCATAGCGCACTGCGGTACCGTCGCGCATACCCGCCGGATCATAGCCATAGGTGTTGCTGTCACCAAAGCACAGAACGTTTTTCATCTTGAGCTCCTCATTCAGTAAAAAGCCGACGGGGGCAACCCCTCCCGTCGGCTTGGCATATCACATCGCGCGCACCGCTTACAGGTACTTGCGCCAGTCATCCTCGTCCTCATCATCCTCGACTGCTGTCTGGGCCTGCTCGGCGGCGCGAGCGGCTGCGGCGCGGGCGGCAACCTGGCATAGGACTCCTCGTTGCGCTCGGGGAAGTTTGCCAGCACGTGCTCGAACTTGGCAAAGTCCTCATCCCAGCGCGTAGAGGGCACGGCAAAGAAGACCTGCTTGACCTTGAAGTCGCCCGACGCGAGCTCCTTGCGGAAGAGCTCGGCCACGGCCTCGGCATCAAAGCCGTTGTTCTCGCAGCCCCAAGCACCCAGCACGAGCTTCTCGCGACCAAGCTCATCGCAGATGGCAAGGACAAAGCGGATGCGGTCGCGCAGGCATCCAGCAGAGCATCGTCGCTCACGCGATACTCCTGGCGGGCGCGCCTAACGTTGGGCGCGGCGGCCACGATCACGTCGGCGTATGCATGCACGTGGTTGCGGTCGAAGCGCACCGCAGGCACCACCAGCGCACGGTTGCGGTAGAGCTCGCAGTTGATGTTGCGGCGACGGTTCTCGCCGTACCACTTACGCTGCTTATCGAGAACGTTGTACAGATACGAATCGGCGCACAGCGTGGCCTCCTGGCCCAGATAACCCTGAATATATCCACCGCCCGGATTGGTAAACGAGGCAAAGGCGAGCACGGCCATGTCGCAGAACTGCGCATAGCCGCGACCGTTATCGAGGATTGCCTGCGTGGCGGAGGCATCAAGCACAGTGACCTCGGGCAGGACCGGAGCGGGCTCCTCAGCAGCAGGCGCGGACTCGACTTCGTCGGTCTCCTCTGCGGGCGCAGGTTCAGCCGCAACCTCAGCCTCGGCGGACGCAACCTCAGCGGACTCAGACTCCTCGGCAACCGGCTCCTCGGCAGCCGCTGCTTCTGGGCCTTGGCTTCATCGCCGCGACAAAGCCGGCAGGCATACCGTCGAATTCGCGAACGCCGGCAAGCGAGCGCTCGATATCCTTGGCACACGCCTCGGACACAGTTGCCACGTGACGCTCGGCGGCCTTGGCGCGGGCCTCGCGCTTGGGGTTGGGCTGTCCCGCGCGGTTGGGCCTGCGGTTACGGTTCCTGTTGTCGACGTCTGCCATACGTGGCCACCTTTCCTGTCGCTGCCGCTATCGGCTTTTTCCCATCCATGATACCCCGCCGCGCACAAAAAAGACGGCCCCGCAGGACCGCCTTTCGCATCGTTTTACCGCGTCCGACAAGAAACGCTGCAATCCCCCGCGCTAGTCGCGACGACCGAGGATGTTCAGGATGCGCAGGAACACGTTGATAATGTCCACGAACAGGTTGGACGCCATGAGCACCGCATTGGGCAGCGTGGGTGGCACCGTCGTGGCAACATAGGTGTCGTAACCAATAAAGCCGGCGAACACCACGATCACGATCAGGTCGGTGATGGTCTGCGAGACGCCCATGAACATCAGCACGATCTCAACCAGAATAGTGGCGAGCAGAATGCCAAAACCGATGCCATATACGCGCTGGAAAAACTTGGGGAACGTCACGCCCAAGGCGCCAAAGACAAAGGTGATGGCGGCCGTGGCGATAAAGGCAGTGTTGATGGTGGGCAGGTCGTAGTTGGCAAGGCCAAACGACGCGGTCAGGCCAAAGGTACTCGCAAAGATTACGTAGCCCACAAGGGACAGGCCCACGGACTGCTTGCTGGCGGCAGCTGACATCATGACGATGCCGACAATGGTCAGGATAAACGAGCCAAAAACCAGCGGCAGGGCGGCCCCGCTCATCATCATGCGCGCAAACGACATGGTGCTCGTAAAGTAGGCGCCGGCGCCCATGGCGCAAAAGCCCAAGAAGATCAGGGCAGACATGGCGAGATTGTACGCGCGCGGCGACATCTCCTTGGCGCGGCTTGCGCCGGTCTCGACGGGCCGTTCTGATAGCCCTGGATATCGTTCATAGCTTCGTCCTTTCAAAAAGCGCCGCGAATGACGGCGCAGCAGATGACAAGATTCCTACCATTGTACCCGAACGCCGTGCGTCCCTACCTACGGCGCTCGCCCTCGAGCGTGCGGTCAAACGCCCAGACCCACCAACGCATCACGTGGGCCTGCGAGCCGTCCGGCCGTTCGCGCGCCTGGTCCTCCAGATACAACTCGGTCGCATGCCCGCCAAAACGAACTTTATACGTTGCCGTACGAACACCGTGGACCGTTAAGCCAAAGCCCGTGGACGAGACAATCTCGTCAATCGTAAAGCAGCGACCGTCGACCCAGCAGACGGTGACCGGCACGACTTGTCCGCCCGCGAGGATGCGGGCCACGACGTCCACATACTGCTTGTGCACGCGCCGAGTTTTGCCATCTGTCTGTCGATATTCCATGCTCCTATTATCGAACGCATGTTTGTATATTGTAAAGCGAACAGGCTGTGGTTTTGGCATGTCGGACCGCATGTGCGCGTCCGCACGACGTGTTAGCAAAAAGAACACCCGCGGTCAACAGGCTAATATTCAATGTTAGTGCCAAAAATTCACTTCTCCCATCAGAACTCGGTAAAGAAGCCCACAGGAGGTGATACGATTTATCATGTTTTTGTAACGTGTCTGCAAACTTCGAGAAAGCCCATACATGGACGTAACGTTCTCAACCTTCCTCGGCCAACTTGTGTCGAACCCAGTCCTTGCCGTCACCGTGATCCTCGCACTCGGCGCCATCTTCGTCAACGGATGGACCGACGCGCCCAACGCCATCGCGACCTGCGTCACCACGCGTTGTATGCCCGCCCGCGCCGCCATTCTCATGAGTGCCGCATTCAACTTCTTGGGCGTGCTCATCATGACGCACTTTAACGCGAGCGTCGCCAACACCATCTCCCATATTGTCGACTTTGGCGGAAACAGCACCATGGCGCTCGCCTGTCTGTGCGCGGCGCTGTTCTCCATCGTCGTCTACGGCGCCACAGCGTCGCGTTTTGGCATCCCCACCTCGCAAAGCCACAGCCTTATCGCCGGCCTGACCGGTGCCGCCATCGCCCTCGGCGGTGCGAGCAGCGTCAACGTCCACGAGTGGATGAAGGTCATCTACGGCCTGGCGCTCTCCATCGGTCTGGGCTTTGTCATGGGCTGGGTCCTGTGCAAGCTCGTCTCGATTCTTTTCGCCGCCGCCAACAGGCGACGTGCCAATGTCTTCTTTAAATACGCTCAGATCGCGAGCGCTGCGGCCATGAGCTTTATGCACGGCGCGCAGGATGGACAGAAGTTCATCGGCGTGCTCTTTTTAGGCGTGGCCTTTGCCAGCGGCCAGACGAGCGTCGGCGATGCCGGCATCCCCATCTGGATTATGCTGCTATGCTCGGCCACCATGGGCATCGGCACCAGCGTGGGCGGCGAGCGCATCATCAAGTCCGTTGGCCAGAGCATGGTCAAGCTCGAAAAGTACCAGGGCTTCTCCGCCGACCTGGCGGGCGCCGCGAACCTGCTGCTTGCCACCCTTACCGGCATCCCCGTGTCCTCCACGCACATCAAGACCTGCGCCATCATGGGCGTCGGTGCCGTCAAACGCCTCTCGGCCATCAACTTCGGCGTCGTCAAGGACATGATGTTCACCTGGTTCTTCACCTTCCCCGCCTGCGGACTCATCAGCTTTGTCATGGCCAAGCTGTTCATGATGTTCATCTAATCAAACCGAACGTCCATCCGGACCGTAACACCTCACCCACCCGTCTTCGCCTCGAAAGGACCCACTCATGGCAAAGAAACCCGATTCGTTCTACTTTGACAACTACGTCGCCTGCGCCGACCTCGCCGTCCAGGCGCCGAGCTGCTTACCAAGATTTTCGAGAACTTCGATCCCGCAAAGATTCACGATATGCTCGACAAGATGCATGCGATCGAGCATGCGGCCGACAAGAAGCACCATGAGCTTGAGGACGCCCTGCTCACCGCCTTTATCACCCCGCTTGAGCGCGAGGATCTGGACCTGATGAGCTGCTCGCTCGACACCGTGCTCGACCGTATCGAGGGCGTCGTGCAGCGCGTCTACTTCACCAACATCCAGAGCATCCATCCCGATGCCATCGTGATCGCCCACAAGGTGACCGACGCCTGCCGCGCCATGAAAGACCTGATGGTCGAGCTGCCTAACTACCGCAAGTCCAAAACGCTGCGCGAGCTCGTCATCCAGATCAACACCATCGAGTCCGAGGCCGACGAGCTCTATATCAACGCCATGCGTAACCTGCACGTTAACGGCAAGGACCCGCTCGAGGTCATCGCTTGGCGTGACGTGTACGCCTTCCTGGAGTACTGCGCCGACTGCTGCGAGAATGTGGCCGATGTCGTGGATTCGATTGTCATGAAGAACAGTTAATTGGGGGTACATGTCCCACCGGTCGCGGGCCCGGCCACTAATAACCTTTTTCACTCCGGCTGCAAGCAGAGTCGTTCAAAAGGTTATTAGTGGCCGGGCCTGCTCCCTTATGCACCACCATTGGGAACTTTGGCTGATAGATTTAGCGCGACGGGGGTTTGGCTGAAGGGACCTTTGGTATCCGTTCGGACACTTTGGCCCTTGATGAGCGTTTGGCTGATTGCTGCTTTGGGTACTCTTTGGGTTACTTTTGGTTTGTTTGATTTTTAATTTTAGGAGGGCTTGTATGTCTCATTTGGATCTGGCTCGTGGTCGGTATTCTTGTCGTTCTTTTGAGGACCGTCCTGTTGAGCAGTCGGTAGTGGATGCCATTGTTGAGGCGGGGCGGATTGCTCCTTCTGCTTGTAATAATCATCCAGCCCGTGTGATGGTGCTGGATACGCCTGAGCTGTTGGAGAAGGCTGCTGCTTGTCAGCCTCGGTTTGCTCGTGATGGGTCCATCTTTGGGGCTCCGCTTGTCTTCCTTATTTGCAGCGTTACCGATGATGCTTGGGTGCGCCCGTATGACCAGATGAATTCCAGTGAAATCGATACGTCCATCGTGTGTGATCAGATGATGATGGAGCCACCGAGCAGGGCCTGGGAACGTGCTGGGTATGCCATTTTAAGCCTGAGGTGGCAGAGGAGCAGTTCAATCTGCCCAAGGGCGTCTATCCCTATCACATGCTCGTCTGTGGCTATCCCGCCGACCACATCGCCGATCCCGAGCATCGCGAGGCCCGCACTATTCCCCTCTCCAACTTCCTCCTCAAGTAGTTTTTAGACATACCTTAAAATCTACCTTTTACCACGCGCCCTTCGCCGAGTTCTGTCCTATCGCATGCAGAGCTCGGCGTTTTGTTTCCCAACCCGTATACAGCCACAAAAAAGGAGCCCGCAGGTGCGAGCTCCTCTTAAGGACACTAGATTGTAGCTCTGATGCTAGTCCAGGTCGTCGGCGGCAAAGTTGTCGATCGGGCGAAGGGATCGGCACGGGGACAACCGGGTCAGCGACGGGCAGCGGCTCAGCGGGAACAGTCACCGCAGGAGAAGCGGCAGAACCGACCGGCGTGGAGGCCATGAGGTCGGCCGGGAAGGAGTTCTGGGCATCGTCCATGAAGTGCTGGATGAGCTTGAGGTACTCGGCCTTGAACTCCTCGCGGGAAGCCTTGAGACGATCGATTTCCTCGAGCTCGGCCTGCTTCTCGGTCAGAGCCTGGCGGATAACCTCGCGGGCCTTAGCGTCAGCCTCGTTGCGGATACGCTCAGCGTTCTCGTTGGCATCGTTGACGATGGTCTCAGCGGTCTGCTGGGCAGCGATCAGGGCAGCGGAAATCTGGCGCTCCTGAGCGGAGAAGTCAGGGGCAGGAGCAGCCACGGGGGCGGCAGGAACGGCTTGGGCGGTGGCATCCTGAGCTGGGCAAGCTGAGCCTGCGCATCGGCAAGCTGCTGCTCGGTAGCAGTCAGGCGACCCTTAAGGTCGACGATCTTAGCGAGCATAGCGTCAACCTCGGAGGACAGCGTCTCCAAGAAGACGTCGACCTCGGCGGGATCGTAGCCACGCTTGGCCTCAGAGAAAGTCTGAGCCTGGATGTCTGCAGGGGTAATAGCCATAACAAGTCTCCTTTTTCATCGCCTCGGCGCTACACGCCCGACGTAAGTTACTAAGTCAGTTCTATACGAGTATACCTATAAGAAGCTGCAGAACCAGCCTCTGCACCAACTGCAACGCAATAATCGCAACGACCGGCGAAAAATCGATACCGCCCATCGGCGGGATGAAACGACGGAACAGGTTGAGCCACGGACCGCACACGCTATCGAGCACCGCAGCAATATCCTGAAGCAAACCACCCTGCTTCATGGGAATCCACGTCATAAAGCAGTAGACGACAATGAGCGTGGAATAGAAGTTGAACAGCGTGTTGACCAGCTGGACGATAGTGTAGATGTTGATGGGAATCTCCTCGTCTTGTCTTTACTTAAGGTAGCCGTCGGCACGAAGCTTCTTGAGATCGGAATCTTTGACCTCGCAACCGGCGGGCAGCACCATGAACACGCGGTCGCCCACCTCCTTGACCGTGGCGCCCAGACCGCAGGCAAAGCCGTAAGAGAAGTCCAAGACGCGCTTGGCAACTTCGGTGCGTACGCCCACAAAAATCAGTGCGACAGGCTGCTTGGTGCGAACGCGGCGCACCACGGTCTCCACGTCGTCATAGCTCTCGGGGCGCAGGACATAGGCCGGCAGCTGCGGCGTGGCGTTGATGATATTGCTCGCATAGGCCGAGGCATCGCTCGGTGCAGGCGCGGGTGCAGCGGCGGCACGGGCGCGGGTGTTCTCGGCGTAGCTCGACGGCGTGTCATAGGCACCAGGACGATAACCGCTCGCAACGCTGTCCTGCGAGCGCGAAGGCGGGTTATACGTCGTGGCATGGCGGGAGTCATCGCCGACCAGCTGACCGGAGCGCGTATACACGGCAACCGACTCAGCTTCACCGCGGCGCGTCTGACCAAGCAGGCCGTTGCTCGGCTCGTCTTGGGTGTAGAAGCCTCGCCCGAAGCACCGCTGTAGCCGTTGCCTGATAACTATCGTCATAGCCGTCATCGTAGCCGTAGTCGTCGTCCTGGCCATAACCCTGGTCGTAACCCTGCTGGCCGCCCAGGTGCATCTTATTTTTAATCTCGTCAAGGAAGCCCATGGTTGTGTCCTCTCGCGGTTTAGTGCAGGCGCCCCGATAATCAGTGCGCACTTCAGAGCCTTATTTTACTGCAAACTCCGGGCTAAATACTACCCTGCCCAGGCGAACGAGCGTAGAGCCCTCCTCAAGGGCAGGCTCAAAGTCCTCGCTCATGCCGCAGGAAAGCTCAGGCAGGTTCAAATCGGGATGCGCCGCCTCCAGCTCATCCCTCAGCTCACGAAGCCCCGCAAAGGTGCGGCGTGCCACATCCTTATTCCCCCGGGGCGCCATAGTCATAAGCCCTGCACGCAAATTCCTCGAGCTCCGCAAGCTCACCCGCGGCGGCGCGAATCTCATCGGGCGAAAAGCCTCCCTTCGACTCCTCACCACTCACATTTACCTCAATGAGCACGCGCTGGGGGCCGGCGAGCTCGCCTGCCTCAATCTTGCGGACAGCACGGCTCGAGATCGCCTGTGCCAGATGCAGCGAACCCACCGAGTGAATTAGCTCGGCTGAGCCCAGCACCGCATTGATCTTATTGGTCTGCAGGTTGCCGATCATATCGAAGCGCACCTCGGGCAGCTCCGGATGCTCCGCCAGACCCGTGAGCTTGCGAACCAGCTCCTGCGGGCGGTTCTCGGCAAAATGGCGATACCCCGCCTGGATGGCGGCAACGGTCTCATCGACACCAACGGTCTTGGATACGGCAATGAGGCGCGCGGTGTCGTGGGGGCGGCCCGCGTGATCGAGCGCCGCATAAAAACGTTCCAGAATCTGCTCGCGGCGAGCGCGCATCAAGTCCAAATAGTTATCCATTGCTAATCGCCTCCGCTGACAGCCAAACAAGTAGTCCCATGCTAACGCAAGAGCGCGGCCCCGCATGTGCAAGGCCGCGCTCACTTAGGTATTTACAATCTTTCGACGAACGGGGTCACTTACTCCTCGTCGTCCTCGCCATCGTCCTCGTCCTCAAGATGATCGAGCAGGTAGCGAAGACCCTCGCTGACCTCGTTAACGGGCACCTTGGCAACGTAGCGCGCGTCGACAGCGGGCCTCATGATAACACCCTCGCCCGAAGGCACGCGCATGCTCTCGAGCTCATCCTCGTCCACACGGACGATATCGCCGGCAGTCATGCGCTGACCAGTCAACAGGAAGGTCAGACGGCAAGCGGCATCGAAAGAGATCGAGGCAATGCGATCCAAGTAGCGCGAAACCATGATGGCACGGCGAAGGTCGTCATAGTTGCTGTCGTCGTCCATAAAATCGCCCGTGTCCATACGGTTAAAGGTGCGGAAGAACTTCTCGTATGCCGCATGCACCGGCTCGTCCTCGACGGCCAGGTTGCAAATGATGGACATGTCGTTGGTGACGAGCGCAGAAAGCGACGAGCCTAGCACCTGGTACACGGCCTCAGCCTCGGCCTCGACCGTGCCGACAAGCTCCTTGGGCAGCGAGATGTCGGCCTTGATCATATGACGCGTGGCACGGCAGATCTGACGGACTTATCGGTCATGCGCTGCAGGTTAAAGTCAACGTAGATGATCGTCTGAAGCAGGCGGAAGTCGGAGGCGACCGGTGACTGCGTGGCGATCAGGTTGTAGCAGACTGCCTCCAGGTTGGCGCAGCGTGCGTCAATCGAAAGCGTGCGCTTCTTGGTCTTGGTGGCGAGCTTGCGGTCATCAGTCACATAGCCTTCACGGCATCGTGGAGGGCCAGATCGACGGCCTCGTAGATGCTCAGCATCTCGTGACGGGCCTCGATGAGCTGACGGGAAAACAGTTTGCGCATGGTTCACTCCAATCAGTTGGGTGCGGTCATGCCGCCCGCACAGTGAATACGCACCGAACCAGGTCCGATCGGCTTGGGACTAGTCGCACCGATCAGCCAAAGCGGCCGGTGATATAGTCTTCCGTCCGCGAATCCACCGGGCTGGTGAAGATCGCGTCGGTTTGACCATACTCGATGAGCGTGGCGGGCTCGCCGGCAACTTCCTGCAAGAAAAATGCGGTGTAGTCGCTGATACGAGCTGCCTGCTGCATAGAATGCGTGACGATGATGATCGTCATCTCGGGCGCCAGCTCGGCCATCAGATCCTCGACCTTAGAGACGGACGTGGGGTCGATGGCGGAGCAGGGCTCGTCCATCAGAAGGACATCGGGTTGCACCGCAAGCACGCGCGCGATGCACAGACGCTGCTGCTGACCGCCCGAGAGCGCCAAACCATCCTTGTTGAGCTGATTGGATACCTCTTTCCAGAGGTTGGCGCGCTTGAGCGATTCTTCCACGATGTCATCGAGGTCGCTTTTGCTAGTCACGCCCTGCAGACGAGGGCCAAAGGCGACATTCTCGTAGATGGATTTGGGAAACGGGTTGGGCTGCTGAAAAATCATGCCCACGCGACGACGAAGATCGACCGGGTCGACGCCTCGGCATAGATATCGTTGCATCGAGCGTCATAGTGCCCTCGACGCGGGTGCCCTCAATAAGGTCATTCATACGGTTGATACAGCGCAAAAACGTCGACTTGCCACAGCCCGAAGGACCGATAAACGAGGTGATGGCGTTTTTGGCGATGTTGAGGTCGAGCCCCGTCAGCGCATGAAAGTCACCGTACCAAAAGTTGAAATCCTTGGCCGTGATGGCTGCTTGCTCCGGCGTGGGAGCGGACTGATAGACGGACATGGGACTCCTTAACTAGCGGCGCTTGCGCGACAGGTAACGCGCAAACAGGTTGAAGGCCAGAATAATCGCCATCAGCAAAAGCGCGGTGCCGTAGGCCGCGTTCATGTTGATGCCGTCGTTGGCAAGCAAATAGAGGTGAACGGTCATGGGACGACCGGAATCGAGCGGTGATATAGGCAGGTTGATGGCCTGGCCCATGGTGTAGAGCACCACCGCGGTCTCGCCGATGGCGCGACCGATGGCAAGGACGATACCGGTGGCGATACGGCCAAAGGCCGAAGGAAGCACAATCTTGGAGACAACCTGCCACTTAGTGGCGCCCAGGCCATAAGCGCCCCAACGGATATAGCGCGGAACGGCGCGGATTGCCTCCTCGGTGGTACGCATGACGATAGGCAGCATCAGAAGCGCCAGCGCCAGGGCGGCCGAGACCATCGAGAGGCCCAGGCCCATGGCCTCGACAAACAGCGCGTAGCCAAACAGGCCCATAACGATGGAGGGCACCGAGGCCAAAGCGTCAGCAGCGTAGCGTATGAGCTCGACGACCTTGCCCTGCTTGGCGTACTCGGCCAGATAGACCGCTGCCAGCACAGCGATCGGCGTGCAGATGAGCATGGCGAGCGCCGTCACGTAGATGGTCGAGACGATCGTGGGCCAAATACCACCCTCGGCGTTTACACCTTGCGGCCAACCAAAGATAAAGTCGAGCGAGATATGCGGCAGGCCGTTGATGACCACGTAGGCAATGATGGCGACCAGCACCAGCGTGGTGATATAGGCCGCGGCGCGAAAGACGCCGAGCATGATCTTGTTGGACAGATCCTTGTTTATGCGACCCTTCTTGCCGTGGGAAAGGGCACGCTTGATGCGCTCGCGCGACGAGGTCGTATCGACGTCGTGTCAACGGAATCGGACATAGCCTACCCCCTCTTCTTCTTGGAAAGCAGACGGACGATACCCACCAGTGCGGCGGAGATGATAAACAGCGCCACGCCCATACCAAACAGTGCCGAACGATGCAGGCCCGAGGAGTAGCTCATGTCGAGCGCGATCTGACTCGTAAGCGTCGAGATGGGGCTCGAGATGCTGTCCGGGATGACCGGAGCGTTACCCACGACCATGAGCACGGCCATGGTCTCGCCGATGGCACGTCCCATACCCAAGACGATTGCATCCACAATACCCAACTTGGCCGCAGGCAGCACGACCTTATAGATGGTCTGCCACTTGGTGGCACCCATGGCATAGGACGCCTCGCGAATGCCCATGGGAATGGAATTGAGGGCATCGATGGTAAGCGTGGTAATGGTGGGAACGATCATGATGGCGAGCACGAACCACGCCGTCAGCGCGCCAAAGCCAAGACCACCGGTCAGCTGCGCGATAAACGGACGGATGATGATCATGCCAAAGAAACCGTAGATGATGGAGGGAATGCCCGCCAGCAGGTCGACGGCGGGGCTGATGAGCTTGCGCACGCGCTTGCTGGCGATCTCGACCAGATACACGGCCGTGCCCACGCCTAGGGGCACACCCATGGCGAGCGCGCCGACGGTCACCAGACCCGAGCCGGCAAGCAGCGACACGATGCCGTAGTGACCCTCAGAGGGCGCCCACGTAAAGCTAAAGAAGTCCGCCAGACCGATGTCGGTAAAGACGGGCAGCGCCGAGTACGTGGTAAAGACAAAAATCAGGATGACGGTAACAACCGCCAAGAACGCGCAGGCAAAGAAGATCCACTGCAGCGCCTTCTCCTTGATATAGGTGCTGCGCGATACGAGCGCCAGCTCGCGCTTCTTGGGCGCCTGACCATTCTGCTCAGTCTGGGAGTTTTCCTGTGCTTCCATGCTACTCACTCCCCTTCTCGTCGTTGGTGACGGGGATAAAGCCCGCCTCGCGAATCTGCTTGTCCATCTTTTCGGACGTCACATAGTCGATGTAATCCTGCGCCTGCTGCGAAGGCGCACCCTTCACAAAGAAGTAAAGGTCGCGTGAGATGGGATAGCCGCCGCTCGCGACCGTCTTCTCGGACGCCTCAACATGATTGACCGAGACGGCCTTGACCGAGGTCTTGGCGTTGAGGCTATCGACGAAGCCCAGCGAAATGTAGCCAATGGCACCGTGCGAACGAGATACCACGTCGCGCACCTGGCCCGTGCCCGAAAGAACGGCCGAGCGGCGATCGAACGGGGTGCCGTCCATCACGATGGTGCGGAATGCTTCACGCGTGCCGGATGCCTCGTCTCGGTTGATGACCTGAATCTTCAGGTCCTCGCCACCGACCTCTTTCCAATTAGTAATCTTGCCGGCATAGATATCGCGGAGCTGCTCGGTCGAGAGGTTATCGACCGGGTTATCGTCGTTCACGATGACCGCGATACCGTCGTGGGCAATGACGATGGGAGTCAGGCCCAGATCCTGTTCGTCGGCATTGAGTCCACGGGAGGAGCTGGCGATATCGGCCGTGCCAGCGCTGACGGCTTCGATGCCAGCGGAAGAGCCCAAACCGGAAACGAGCACGTCGATGCCGGTCTCCTCCTTAAAGCCCTCTGCCGCAATCTCGGCGATAGGAAGGCAGGTCGTGGAGCCGGCCACGGTAATGGAAGAGGTAGAAGATCCCGAAGAACAGGCGCACAGCGTAAGCGTAAGCAGAGCGGCGCTCAGGACCGATACGATCTTTCTCATAGCATCACGCCGATCGCGGCATGGCGCCCACAGGTGCCGTCCTCGTTACGGTAGGAATAAAAGCGGTCGTTCTGACGCACAGTCGAAAGCTGGGTATCCACGATATTATCCGCGTCCACACCGATATCTACCAACGCCTCACGAATGGCGGCAGATAGATCGAGCATGCGAGAAGCGCCCGCATCGATGCACGAAAACTCGGCGGCAAAGCGATCCATGAGCTCTTGGGAAACCTCGTACTCGTCACCCAGGATATGGGGCCCGATATAGGCGGAAACGTCGCTCGCATCGCAGCCGGCAGCATCGCAAAGCGCCTGGCACGCTTGGCAGAAATACGTGCAATCGTGCCCTTCCAACCGGAGTGCACCACGCAAATCCGCCGGGGGCCACCAGCACCACGGGTACGCAGTCGGCAAAGCAGAGCAGCACGGGCACGTTATACGCCGTACAGACGATGGCATCGCAGCCCTCGGCAATCTGCTCGCGAACAGCCTCAAGATCGTCGGCGCCGTTCGAAGTCACCGTAACGATATGGTCACCATGTACCTGATTGGGCACGAGCAGATTATGCTCGCACTCAGTGGCGCCCATAGCTTCGAGCGCTCGACGACGATTTTCTTGAACAGCAAAGGGGTCATCGCCTACATGCGAGCCCAGGTTGAGCGAGGAGTACGCATCTTCAGAAACGCCACCGGTGCGCTCGGTAAAGGCAAAGCGGACATCGGATGTCGCGCCCTCCACCAACGTAACTCCATCATGGTCGACACGCGAAACGTTGTCCGCACGTGCTGCCATACTAAAGCCTCCTAATAACACAAGTACCGCGGCGTCGCCGCGCAGTCCGCGTTTATACGGCTGTCATACTTCCTTAAAAGAATACCCGCAGCGGTAGGGACCAAACGTAAAGGGAACGTAAGGAGATTGGAGGCTTTCGTTTACAAACGAGAAACAAAACGGGGTGCATCCAAATGGACACACCCCGTGCAGGTCGTTGAGAAAAACGAACTAGAAGCTGCCGCGCTTCAGGAAGTCGGGAAGCTCGAAC
>ENA-OQEX01000712-OQEX01000712.1-human-gut-metagenome-genome-assembly--contig:-NODE-712-length-15918-cov-1.882908_pt1 | contig 15918 bp, 20 predicted proteins | sample MGYA00242802_ERZ504649 | MGnify/ENA primary metagenome ERZ504649 (study PRJEB26092, sample SAMD00036194) | human gut metagenome | host: Homo sapiens | study: EMG produced TPA metagenomics assembly of...
ATCCATGATCGCGGAAATAGCGGTACATCAGCTGCGCCTGACGGGACTGGCTGTCATTGTATACGAAGCCGCCCCATGTACCAATATGATCAACGGCATAGGTTCTTCACTGTCCGGCACATACAGATCCAGATAATCATTTTCGGAAGTCTCAGAATATGGCAGCTTCTCATAAGCTTTTCTACCATTCCATTTGGAAGAATCATCCAATTTCACTGATGGAGAGTATACATTATGAAAAACCACACGAACAGCTTCATGATTGTAACCGAGAATACCAACTATAGCAGCAAGACAGATTCCACCTATGATAAAACCTTTTTTTCTTCATTTGTTCAACCTCTTTTCCACCTTAAATCATAAGTCTTTCACTTCATTCACATGGAATTTCCACCACATAAAACCGTTCTTCATCTGCCACGGTAACCTTCACCGGTCCGTTTCCATCTGCCTGTACAACTGCCATTGCCTCACCATAATAAGTCGCCACAGTATGGTCAGTATAATTCCCTTTTACATAAGGAGCCGGGCTTCCGAGTCCCTTCAGGACACCATTTTCTACTGTTACTTTTATGTTATGTTTCTCCATTGGTTTCCAGATTCCCTTGCTATCTGTGTATTGCAGTTGAATAAATGCAAGGCCCTCCGGTTTCACGTTTTTCTCCTCTGGGCGCACCTGAAGAACCGTTTCTTTTCCTGCTGTATGTAATGAATAACGGTTGATTTCTCTTCCGTTTTCATCGTAAGAAACCGCCGTTATCTCCCCATTCTGATAGGTGATATTAAAGTTTGCACGGCATTTTTTCACTTTCTTTTTACCAGCACTTTTGCCATTGATAAACAGCTCAACCTGTGCAGCCCTTGCATAAACTTCTACCTTCGCCGGTTCTCCGTTACAGCCATCCCATGCCCAGCTTTCCAGAGCCTTTGTCAGCTGCCAGCCGGTAAGACGAAGCTTCTCTTTCTGGTAAACAGGATCAACTGCAATAAACGGACCTGTCTCTCTTTCAAGAGCAACTCGAGTATATGCAGCCTCTGCACGCGGCTTTCCATTCAGGTCAATTCGACCATTTCCACCTGTCATTCTCGTGGCTGGATCTTCAAATTTATAGTCAGAATACTCTGCTGCACCATCCCCGACTTCTCCGATATAATCCCATCCTGCCCACACAAAATCACCGATAATCCGTTTGTTTTTTTGGCAATTTCCCAAAAACTAGTACGCATCCTTACAGAAGGTTTCACTTCCCAGAATCAGACGGTTCGGTACTTTTCAGGTCATGTTTGTAGCGGAAAATACCGTAATTATAACCTGCGATATCCATGTTTGCGTAGGCATCCTTCGTCCTTAAATCGCATGGATAAAGGGTGGCACCACACTTCATAAAGTAGTCTCCAACCAGACAGGCAAGAGTATTATAGAACTCGCTTCCTACCGGCTTTTTCTTCTTTTCCGGCTTGGTGCTGCCTAATCCTTTTTTTCCATTTTCTGTGGCTTTATTTACTGTCTTTTCACCACTTTTAACTACTTTTTTCTCATTCTTTCCAGCTGCCTGAGCGGCATTTTTCTCTGCATTTCCAGCGCTCTTTTCTGCCTTGTCATCACTGTAAACACCAAGTCCTATGGAACTTAAGAAATTGAAGAAAATATTGATTCCACAGGTAACAGGACGGGTGGAATCCAAGCTGTGAAGGTAGTTTGTCATATCGCCGGTGAGGGCAATTCCCTTCTCCTGGGCGGTCTCTGCAACCTCATTTCCTGTGGAGTACATAATCACACTTGGATGGTTGTAATCCTTGTCAACCATGTCTTTTAAATCCTGTTTCCACCAGTCAGCAAGCTGTCCGGCATAATCATATTTAGTCTTATGAATGTACCATACATCTACATATTCATCCATCATCAGCATTCCCACACGGTCACAGGCATCCAGAAGTGCCTTAGAGCAAGGATAATGTGCAGAGCGGACTGCATTGTATCCATTTTCTTTGAGAATACGCATTTTACGTTCTTCTGCTTCCGGATACGTACATGCACCAAGCACACCATTATCGTGATGAAAGCATGCACCGCGAAGAATCACACGCTCTCCGTTAATGGTCATTCCTACCTGAGGATTCCAGATCAATTCACGGATTCCGAAAGTTTCAGTTACTTCGTCTTCACCGAAAATTGCTTTACAGGTATAGAGATTCGGGTGCTCTGTATCCCAGAGCTTTGCGTTTGGAACATCCAGCTGGAAGATGGCCTGGTATGCTGCTTCCTGATTATTTTTTTCCGCTTCCACCTGCGCCAATTCACTCTTCTGACCATTTTTTCCAGTCTGTACTGATTCAGTTGGCTGCATGTTTTTATTATCTGATGATATTATTTTGTCATTGTTTACATTTCCTATTTTTGTACTTTCACCAATTACTCTAAGTACTTTAGAGCCCTCAAACTCAATCTTCAGGGAAACCTCTCCCGGCGAAGAAGTTTTCACAACGACCTCAATTCTCGCCGATCATAGCTTAAGGTACGGATTTTCACACCGTTTACCGGAATATGTTTTTCTTCCCCAACATACAGATAAGCCGGACGGTAAATGCCGGTTCCTGAATACCAGCGGCTGTTTGGCTGGTCAGCATTGCGCGCAATGACTTTGATCTCATTCTCTTTTCCATACTGGAAAAAGCCCTCTGTATCCCACATAAAAATTGGTATAACCATAAGGACGGTAAGCCGCCTTTTTCCCATTTATGTAAACTTCACCATTGTGGTAAATCCCCTCAAATTCAATGAGGACTTTCTTATCTTTATACTCCTCTGGCACAAAGAAATTCTTGGTATATTCGTAATCCCCACCAATATACCATCCAATATTTCCCTCGCCGGTACTCTCCTGATACGTGGCTCACTCAGCATTGCATCATGTGGCAAGGTCACCGGATAAGCAGCCTCATCCCTGGTAAGACACCTGCACATCCAATCCTTGTTAAAATCAATTTTCTGCATACAGTAAACTGCTCCTTTCTGAAATCTCTGTCCTTAAACCAACTACCTTTTCGGCATTCTCGTTCTGTTGACAGTTTACTGCTTTTTCCTATCTCTGTGGAAGAATTAGCGTGAACAGTCCTTTTTTTAACGCTAATAACAGCCCACAGAACTTTATAAATCAAGTCTGTGAGCTGTCTTCTCCACCTTCAGCTCGTTTCCATCCCACACAATATGTACCTGTCCCTCAGCAACAGGCAATGTACAATCAAAGCTGTCAAAAAACTCAGTATGCGGTTCTACCACAAACTCTTTTCCACCAACTCCGGTAAATTTCAGCCCCATGAAATACTTCGCCAGGAAATAGATCGGGCTGGCAGCCAGGCATGGCAGAGGCTTTTTCCGAAGCGGTCACCGTACATGTCGTACTGGGTTTCTACTGGTGCCTCCGGGTCAAATTCTTCCCAGAAGGTAACTGCACCGCGATCCAGCATACCGCCCCAGTAATTGCGAATCTTATTTAGTACAAATTCCAGATTTCCGGTCTGGCAGAGCATATCCAGTTCAAAGAAGTTGAAATATGGAGTTGTAATTGCCGGAATTGCATCATTCTTAATTACATTTGCCAGAATTTTCTCCTGCTCTTCTTGTGTTGCAATGTGAAAAAGAATTGCAAAAATATTGGCATGACGGGTCACATTTCTCTTACCGGATTCAAAGGAATCAATAAATGCGCCTTTCTCCTGATCCCAGTAGAATTTACGGATCTGCCCGATCAGTTTTTCATATTTCTCCATGTATTCCGGATTTTCTTCTCCAAGAGCCGCACTCACTTTCGCCATGGTCTGCCAGCATGCTGCGAACAGCATCTGCTCTGCACAAAGGGCGCCAGTCTTATCCATATCAGCCCAGTCAATGTAGATCCAGTCATTTTCACGACCTACAAGAAATCCGTTTTCATCCAGCTGACCCTCACAGAACTCCATAAGGGAGCACATTTTCGGATAAACCTGGCGGACAAATTCCAGGTCACCATATGCCTCATAATGATAAAGCACGCCCAGGATCCAGAACAGGGAATAGTCCATGATGGTATTGATATGTCTTGTCATAGGATCATTTCCACGAAGTGCCAGAAGAGTTCTCTGGTCAATATCAGGATCTGCCAGCAGATACTGATTTACAAAAAAGCTCTGGTAGGCGTCTCCGGACCAGATCCATTTGTCACGTTTCACCCCATCCAGGAAAAAGATACCGCTGCAAAGACGGAAGGTATGCTCTGCCACCTCCCAGATCTTATTTAGTTTCTCATCATTACACTTAAAGGAAGCGCGTTTCGGGAAATCTACATACTGATAGAATGCTGTGATTTCCACATCTTCGGCTTTGCAATTCGGAATGAATGCAAAACGGACTGCACAGCATGGGCATCGATTTGTAACCGGATTCAGCTGCCAGCTGTAGTAGCAGTGCTCAAGGTCAAGAGCTTCGTCCTCAGATTCACCGCAAAAACCTCTAAATCCTCATCTTCGCTTGTACTGTCAACACAATTACTGCGTTTACTTTTCACATAAACCGCCGCCGTCAGTTCCGTCTCAAACTCTGCCAGCACGCCACCGTTTATCTCGCTGATTTTCACCGGCTTGCACTCTTTTTCTGTATATTCCCACACAGTAGGATTCTGTCCCGGCTTGGTAAAATACTTACACACTCCAACCGGCACTAATGCTGGGAATAATCCTCTGCCTTCCATGTTTTATCAGAATGGATCACCTCACCCTGCACATAAGCGCAAGGAAATGCCTCCACACAGCCTGCATGAATAGAGATCCGCACCTTTCCAGGTGCTACTGTAATCTTCTTTCCAAATGGATATTTCTTCTCCCCATTCTCCCTGGTTACAAGCACATGACCAATCGCATTGGAAAATACAGTAAAACTGGTCTCCTGCTCCAATTCATAAGTCCGGCGGAAAGCCACACGGTTGCGGAAGCCCTCACTCTTCCAAAATGCCGGCCATCCAAAACCTCTCTCCACACGGCTGAAATTCTGCTTCATGGCATGATATAATTCAAAATCTCCCGGATACCAGATCCAAAATGTATTTTCCATTTCCGTTTTCCTCCCGTAAATTATTGCTGTTCACAATCTTTGAACAATAACCAATTCTCATTTCTTGTAAATCTACTCATAATTTAACTATAGTATAAAATGAATTTCTCCAGGAGTCCACAACATCCCACGTTTAAAAAGCTACAGATTACGCTTTCGTATCTGGTTACGGCTGGTGAATTAAACAAAGAAGGCGCAGCTTAAAAACAAACTTTTAAGTCGCACCTTTTTTGTTTACATCATTACATAAAAAATGAAAACCATATATTGCCAGAAACATGGGATTACCATAACCAGCGTCATCGATGGAACCCTTTTCAAATTCATGAATGCCGTGCATGTCAGCGCCAGTGACCACTGGTTTCATCTGAAAATATTGATTCCAATACCAGATTCGTCCACTGCTACCGATTCAAATAACAATAAAAAAACAGCAGGAGTTCATTCTAACAAACGAACGCCTGCTGTCTTCTTGTTAAAATTAATTTCTGTAATGCTTCTACCCAACAGTTCCTACAACACAAACCCAGTTGTATTCTTCCCCTGCGCCTGAATATCCAGACAGCAGTCTGCTACATGCTCCTGATTCAGGTCCAGAGAATAATTCACTTTCATGGCAATTTGACCGTCACTTTCTTCCAATTCAAGATTCGTCGCTGAAATTCCCATTTCAAGAGTTCCGAATGGGGTGGTATAAAATGCCATATTACGCTTTCCCTGCTCGAAAACCATATGTGTATTTACCTGTCCTTTTTTTCGGACTTCCATTCCCCTGGAAGATATCTTGATATAATTTACAGTAGGATCTCCCTGCTCATCCAGCATTTCTTCATAGCGAAGATAATGACTACCGTTGCGGAAATAATACTCTCCCGGAACCACAATCTCGATTGGCTCATCACCTTCTGGTGTGTCCATCATATGTAAACCTTTTACGTGAATTAAAACTTCTTTTCCATTGTTTTTCCATTTCTTTCTCTTTTCAATATTTCTCAATATCAATCTTCTGCGTTTTCTCCACATCAAATGGCAGAATCGAATTGGCAAAGCCCTTGAATTTCTCTGCCAGATCGCTCACATAGAAACGATATGGGAAATCAGACTGTCCCTGTCCGGTGCTCTGCATATCCTGCTCTTTCAGAAGTCTGCCAAGCTCCAGTGCCGTCTCGTACGCCGGGTTCACCAAAGTAACCCCCTCTCCCATGATCTGTCCGATGGTAGAACGGAGCAGTGGATAATGGTACAGCCAAGGATCAGTGTATCAATATCTTTTTCCTGTAGTTCCCTCAGATATCTGCTTGCAACTTCCACTGTCACCGGATCATGAGTCCAGCCTTCCTCTACCAACGGTACAAATAAGGGACATGGCTTTCCAATCACTGTAATCTCCGGATCGATCTTTTTCAGAACCTCCGCGTGGATTCCACTTCCAACAGTACCTTCTGTACCGATGATTCCCACCCGTTTATTTCTGGTAACCTGCGCAGCTACCTTGGCACCGGCTTCAATCACTCCAAGAATGGGAATGTCAAATTCTTCCTGAACTGCTCCAGGGCAAACGCACTGGCTGTATTACAGGCCACCACAATCGCCTTCACCTTCTGCTCTTTCAGGAAACGGATTATCTGACGGGAATATCCTATAATAGTCTCTCTGGATTTGCTGCCATATGGAACTCTGGCAGTATCGCCGAAATACACGATTTTCTCTGCTGGAAGATTCCGCATGATCTCCCTTGCCACAGTAAGTCCGCCAATACCGGAATCAAACACACCAACAGGCGCATCTCTGTCTATTTTCATTTATCTATCTCCAAATTCATAGTCAAGCGATATTTGCAATCTGTATTTCATTTTAACACCAAAGGAGCGGCGGTGCAAGTGCTTGTACTACATCAAAGCGTTAAGTATCTTCACGTGTTACTGTTCACTGGTAACGTTCCGCGAGGCGTCTTTTGTGAACAGTAGCGTCTCCACAATCCAGAAATGAAATCTTGGCTCTGCTTTCTGACCGTTCTCCGTCCTCGGTGCTTCCATAAAACAGAACTGGGGATAAATAGTTCCCCACCATGCAAGAAGGTTGGAAGTTTTATTAAAATTTTCACTGCATGGGCAAAGTAATACAGCTGTCAGAAGTGCTGCCGCTATATGATATTTGTTTTTTCTCAGACAAAGCATAAAAGTACCTCCCATATTTTTCTTAACAAAAGTATTCCCTGTCCCAGCCTGGAATAATCACATTCATACCCACTAGTTGCTTATTGCTTTTCATAGCCGCTCTGGAGCCTGTTTGAAAAATCATTCCCGCAATCTGCACGCCCTGGTACTTACCTGATTCGGCTAAAATTTCACTTCCAATTCCTTTCCATAAATTTTCAGTTCTGGCAATTCAGACAAAGCACCACGTTCATAAAACTCATGATAAACCTCACGAAGCGTTACTGCCTGTCCCGGGCTTCCATTTGGATTATTTTCCAGCAGCCCAAGAAGATACTCTCCCAGAGAAACGTCCTGAGGCTTACCCAGGCTACTGCTTCAGATGCCGCAGCACAGCGAAACACATAAACATTTTCACCTATAGTCGGCTCCTGCTTCAGATACTCAAGAACCTGCTCCCAACGCCCTCCATCCAACAGACTCTCTCCAAGAACCAGAATTTCCAGATGTCCCATATCCAGATATTTTTCCTGTGTCCGGCTGTATATATTTTCAATCTCACGGAAAGTTTCTCCCTGAATCGACGGAGCAGCATTCCCCTGGTCTTCCCCGTCTTTTTCCTGTCCGGTAGATTTTGGAAGATCCGGGATTCCGTAAGTCAGCTGATATCTCCCATCTGTAATATCGGCTCCAAGTGCAAGCGGATACATGCGTTTCTCAGGTTCCACACCGCCACAGCCGGTTAACAGAAACAATGCACTGACACATGCTGCGGCAAACTTCTTTTCCACTTCTTTTTCCAGCCATAAAAATATAATCTGAAGCACCAGCATTCCGGGCACAAATATATATTTCAGATACAGTGGAAAGCTATTCCGAATTCCCCATCTGCCAGTTTCTGACACGGCTCCGGCAAAAACCAGAATAGATATCCACAGCTTTCCAGTTCCCATATCTGCTTTTTCCACAATTAAATGACCATAATGCAGAAAACTTCCAATAGAAAATAAAAGGCTGTATAAAAGAAATCCCATCCAGAGGACATCAAATCTTGCCAATACATTTCCCGGAAGCTCCGCACCTGCCAGAAGCGGCAAAATCGGACAGCTTTCATATTTCAGCCGCCCCCATCCAAATACAGAAGGAAGCAGCAATTCCGTCAGAATAAGCAAAATTCCCAGGGTAAAAACGGCAAGGCTTACAGTTTTCCCTGTATCTTTACTGTTTCCTACACAGTTCAGTGCAAAGGGAAGCAGCCCCAATCCGGAAAATGCACATATCACATCATATCCACTTTCCATAATTTTTCTTCCTGAGAAAGAGGAATTCCATACCATTTCCTGAAAATACTCCCATTTTCCCTGTCCCACAGCCAGGACTAACATAAGCATAACCGCTGCAAGTACCACGCCTCCTGACACTTCTCCCATTCTGCCTCGTCTCTGAATCCCCTTTTGCGTGCCCAGACTGCAAACCAGCAATGTGATCAGACAAAGCCATTTTTTTCCTATACCTGTTCCCAGACTGACTGCAACAATTTCTACCAGAAGATTCAAAAGAAACGCAGCTCCAAGAATACAGTATATAAGAAAAAACGACGCTGCCAGCCGTCCCAACACCACACCGGCTGTTTTGCAGGGTCTGGCAAAAGCATAACGAAGACGGATGAGAAAATCACATAAAACAGCACAGCTGCAAGGGCCGCTGCAGTCCCTGCCAGCCCGCCAAGCCCCAGAGTTTTTCTGTTTTCGAAAAGGCATAATATTAATGGTGCAATAAACGCAATCACAATCTGCCTGTAGAGCTGCCGCTGGGAGATTCGATTATTTTCTGCAAATTTCATTTACTTCGGTTACCCTTCCTTCCTGTTCTTATTGCGGATTTTTTGCAGTCTCACTCGCTCATTTTTTCTGGCATATGGAGGGCGCCTCCATCTCTTTTTAAATGGCACTCTCACAATTTTGCTTCCAGTCCCATTATCCGTACTTTGTTTGACAAAGGGCGACAGGTATGGAACTCCAAAGCTGAGAAGTCCCGCCAGATGTGATACTGTCAGATATACTCCTGTCACAATTCCAAAAATCCCCAGATATCCTCCCAAAAACAAAAAGAAATATTTAAGCATCCGAAATGCCGAGGCAAATTCTTCATTAGGGATTGCAAGAGAACCAAGTGCCGTGATCGCCACAACCATGACCACGATCGGGCTTACAAGATTCGCTTCCACAGCAGCAGATCCCACGATCAGTCCTCCACAATTCCCATAGCATTTCCCAGCGCTCCCGGAATCCGTACACCAGCCTCCCGAATCAGTTCAAAGGATAACTCCAGCAGAACAAGCTCCGCAATGCTGGAAAATGGCACACCTTCTCTTGCCTGGGCAAAGGACAGAAGCATATTCGTAGGAAGAATCTGCGTGTGAAACCGGATCACTGCAAGATAAAGTCCCGGCAGCAATGTAGCTGCTGCCATTGCCACATAGCGCAGTATTCGAAGAAACGATGCCATTTCAAATCGGTTATACCAGTCCTCACTACTTTCCATAAAACTGTGAAAAACACCTGGTAAAATAAGCGCTGACGGAGAATTATCACAGAGAAGCACTGCTTTTCCATTTAAAATTTCCTGCGCCGCCCGATCCGGTCTTTCCGTAGTCTGATACTGTGGAAATGGGGAAAACCAGGAATCCTCCGTCAGCTGTTCCAGCATTCCGCTGTCCAGAATTCCATCAATCGAAACTCTCCAAGCCGCTCTTTCACCTGCTCCAGAAATTCCTCCTGCACCAGATCTTTCATGTACACCATCTGTACCAGTGTATGTGATCTCTCCCCAATATAAAATTCCACTACCTTTAATCTGGTATCCCGTAGCCGCTTCCGGATCAGTGCCGAATTTATTTTCACAGAATCAGAGAAGCCTTCCCTGGAACCTCGCAGAACCTTCTCCATCTCCACTTCTGTTACGCCCATGCTTGGATAACCGGCACTGGAAATTTTCATGGCCTGGTCAAATCCGTCCATAAAGAAAACCGCATTTCCGGCAAGCAGCCCTGCGAACACCTGCTCCATGTCAGTCAGCTTCTTTACATCCGCAATTCCCAGACTGTTATACTCCACAAATTCCTGCATCTCCCCAGGCGAAATCTCCCAGAAATGCCCCACCATTTTTCCAATGGCAGAGTCTTCCAGCATCATATTGGAAGTCGCTACCTCAATATAGACCATCAGACAGTCAACCTTCCGCTCATCCCCCAGCCGCATCTTCCGGATCTGAATATCTCCACAATCTGTCAGACGTTCTCTTATATACCGTTCATTTTCTCGAATATCCTTTGAAATCATAACAATATTATCATTTTTATCCAACACTGCTCCTCTTTTCCATTTTCAGGCAACAAAAGAAAATCCTGCCCGGTAGGGCTTTGTGTAATAGGGAATTCCAATGAAATTTCCTATTACACAAAAAAGACACTGGTTATCTCTCCCAGTATCTCCCATAAAAACAATTATATTCATTTTCTCTCAACTTCCCAAAAAGAGGAACGCGGGCAGGATGTGCCCGCTCCGCTCCCAGAAAACCACTCAGTTTACTCTTCTGCCCGAATCGCCTGAATAATTCCCATCCGCTGATTTTCCAGATGTTCAAAAGACAGCTCCTGTGCCGCTTTCACGTCCCGTTCCTTAATCGCCCTGGTAATTTTCTCATGCTCTTTCACCAGACGGTTTCTGGACTCATCCTCTTTCAAATATTCTACACGATATCTGTAGATCTGCTCGCGAAGATTATTCAGAACCTGCATCAGTCTTTTATTATCAGCAGCTTCATAAATTACCTCATGGAAATTCACATCCGCCTCAGCCATCTTTACCAGGTCGCCTTCCGCCGTACTGGTCTGGAAAACCTCAGCCGCCTGCTCCAGCTTCCGGATATCCGCATCTGTCATATTAGCACAGGCTTCTCAATGGCCATATTTTCCAGAGTGATCCTGACCTCCAGAACGTCATTCAGATCCTTCTCTGTAATATTGGCAACCTGGGCTCCACGTCTCGGGATCATCACAACCAGCCCTTCCAGTTCCAGCTTACGCATGGCCTCCCGGATAGGAGTTCTGCTCACCCCAAGCTTCTCCGCAAGGGCAATCTCCATAAGTCTTTCGCCCGGCTTCAGTTCTCCCTTCAGGATTGCCTGACGCAATGTGTTAAAAACGACCTCCCTAAGTGGAAGATACTCATCCATATGCACTGTAAAATCACTTGTCATTTGTATTTTCCTCCGCTAAAAAACATCTGTGGCAAAAACAGTCTTCGCAAGTCTGCTCTCCCTGAGAACAGCTGCTGCCCGATCCATTTTCTCCTTATCATCAAAAATGCCAAATACAGTAGGACCACTTCCGCTCATCATGGCCTTACGTGCTCCGTTGCTCTCCATCAGATCTTTGATTTCCTGGATCACAGGATATTTGCTGATAATTCCCGGTTCAAATACATTTCCCATTCTGGAAATCATTCCATCAAGATCACCATTTCTGACAGCTGTCACCATACCATCGATATCCGGATGAACCACAGCAGGATCGTCCAGTTTCAGGTTCTCATAAGCAGTCTTGGTTGAAACATTTACTCCTGGTTTTCCCACCAGAACATAGCAGTGAGGTACTCTGGGAAGTCTGGTCAGCTTCTCCCCGATTCCCTCTGCAAGAGCAGTTCCGCGCATCACACAATAAGGAACATCAGCTCCAACCTTCACAGCACGCTTCATCAGCTCTTCCTCAGAAAGTCCCAGTCCAAACAGGCGGTTCACTCCAACAAAAGCAGCTGCCGCATCAGAGCTTCCACCAGCCATGCCGGCTGCTACCGGGATAAACTTCTCCAGATTCATGGTAAGCCCCTCTTTTATATCAAACTCATCCATTAACATTTTCGCCGCTTTATATACAAGATTCCGCTCGTCAGTAGGAACGTAAGGAATGTTCGTGGTAAGGACAATTCCCGGCTCCTTTTTTTTCTCAATTTCAAGCACGTCATACATCTGTATGGTCTGCATGATCATACGGACTTCGTGATATCCGTCATCACGTTTTCCAACCACGTCAAGTCCCAGATTTATCTTTGCAAGTACCGCACTTCCTGCAAAACGGATATCCTTGAAACGGAACCAGATGTAAAGAAGCATGAAAATAGTGGCAACAAAAACGGCTACTACAGCATCTCTTCTCATTTCGTTGCTGACAGTGGAGGAAATACTCTCTGCCTGGATCAGGGATTCATCTACACCAAACTTGTCAACAAGTGCCTTATTCAGTGCCTCACGTTCGTCAAGATTCAGGGAACGTGTCTTGATGATAACCTGATTTGTTCCAACAACCTTAGTAGGCTGTACATTCTTATCTCCTGTAACCTCTTCCACTACAGGTGTAACCTCAGAATCAATGGTCTTAATGTCCATATCTTCGTTAAAGGTGACATTGGTAGAAGTACCACCTGAAAACTCAAGGCTGTAGTTCAGGGCTTTTCCGCCTGTAGCCTTGTGGATCAGCATAGTGGCTGGTCCGGCAAGGATCAGGATAATGGAAAGGGTGAAGCATAATCTTCTCTTTCCAACAAAGTTAATGACTTTCTTCTCTTCAGTCTTTCCATAGAATTTCTCATCGCGAACGCCAACTGCATATAATGCATTGATCACAAGTCTGGAAAATACCAGAGCTGTAAACATGGAAATCACAATACCAAGTGCCAGTGTATATGCAAATCCTTTAACAGAACCAGTACCCAGCCACATCAGAACGAATGCTGCGATCAGGGTTGTGATGTTTCCGTCAAAGATTGCGGAAAAAGCCTTGGAGAAACCAGCTTTGATCGCGGATCTTACGGTAGAGCCTGTACCGATTTCCTCACGGATACGTGCATAAATAATAACATTCGCATCTACTGCCATACCAATGCCAAGGATGATACCTGCAATACCCGGAAGCGTAAGGGTAATGTCAAATGCATTTAAGGTAAGCAGAATTGTCGCTGTGTAGAAAATCAGGGAAAGGCCTGCAACTGCACCAGGTACACGGTAAGCGATGATCATAAACAGAATTACGATGATCAGACCGATCAGACCTGCAATAAGGCTGGTGGAGATTGCTTCTTCACCGAGCTGTGCAGCTACAACGCTGGAACGAAGCTCTGTCAGTTCAAGGCTCAGGGATCCGATACGGATATAGGAAGCAAGCTCCTGTGCTCTCTCAACACTTTCCATACCACTGATCTGTGCCTTACCGCCTGTGATGGCTTCATTTACTCTTGGAGCGCTTAATACGCCGTTGTCATAGATAATCGCGATCTGTTTTCCAACATTGTTCTGAGTTGCCTCTGCGAATTTTGTTTTTCCCTCGTCTGTAAGAGTCAGATCTACCACGTACTCTCTGCTGCTGGAATTCTGCTGCTGGATTGCACCGCCTGTAGCATCTGCACATCTGTACCTTCCAAAACCACAGAGCCGGCTGCACGGATCTCGTCAAGACTTCTTGCCAGAGAGTATCCGGTCTCGCTGCTGGAATCTGCCTGAAAATTTGCGTTTCCATCCTCATCCTGCTGTGTGATAAAGCACAGGGAACCTGGCTGGCCAAGTTCTTCCAGAATAGCATTTGCATCTGTTACACCAGGAATCTCTACATTGATACGGTCAGAGCCTTCCTGATATACCTGAGCTTCTGTACTGTACTGCTCAACACGTTTCTGCAGCTTGTACACAGTATCGCTCATGTCTTCACTGCTTGGGTTACTGTCCTTTGCCTGATATGTAATGCTGACACCACCAGCCAGATCAAGTCCGGTCTTGATATTCTTCATGGCACCGGTTCCTGTAGGACCAATACCTACAGCAGCCGTATAGCAAAAGAATACGGTAACGATGGCAGTCAGGATCAGGACTAAGATACCTCTTGATTTTTTCATTGTTCTGTCCCTTCTTTTTTGTTTTTCGCAAAAGCAGGGACTGACAGAAATCTTCGCAGCTGGCGAAGTGCTATCAGTCTTCTGCCAGTGCAGCTTTTATCATGATGGCGCACTCCACACGCTTCCTCTGGAGCTCGCATCCGATTTCATAATTGCTTCTGATATCCTTATGGGCATGATATCCGTTTGCTGCGCATCCGCCACTGCAGTAGAATCTTGCAAAACAATCCTTGCAGGCTGGCTTGGTGTAAACATTGCAGCATCCGAAATCCTTCTGGATGTCAGGTCTCGTAATCCCTTCATCCACATTTCCCATCAGATATTCTTCTTCCCCAACAAACTGGTGGCATGGGTAGAAATCCCCCCATGGAGTTACGGCAAGATATTCTGTGCCGCTTCCACATCCTGAAAGCCTCTTGTATACACAAGGGCCACCGGTAAGGTCGATCATGAAATGGAAGAAATTAAAACCTTTGCCTTCTTTCTCGCGTTTTATCATCTCTTTCGCAAGAAGGTCGTATTCTTCCATGATCTTCGGCAGGTCTTCCTCCCGAAGTGCGTACTCCTCAGATGGATCTGCCACTACAGGCTCTACAGAAATCTGCTTGAATCCAAGGTCTGCAAGATGAAGAACATCCTGGGAGAAATCAAGATTATGATGAGTGAAGGTTCCTCTTACATAATACTTGTCCTGGTTACGGGACTCTGCAAATTTCTGAAACTTCGGAAGGATCAGATCATAGCTTCCTGCCCCTTTGCGGAATGGGCGCATAAAATCGTGAACTTCCTTACGGCCATCAATACTGAGGACCACATTTCCCATCTCTTTGTTGCAGAATTCCATTACCTCATCGTTCAGCAGAACACCGTTGGTAGTAAGGGTAAAACGGAATTTTTTATTGTGGATTTTCTCCTGCTCACGGCCGTATGCTACCAGGTCCTTAACAACCTGCCAGTTCATAAGCGGCTCGCCGCCAAAGAAATCCACCTCAAGATTTCGTCTGTTACCTGAATTGGCAATTAAGAAATCCAGTGCTTTCTTTCCAACTTCAAAGGACATCAGTGCCCTTCTTCCATGGTACTCTCCCTCCTCAGCAAAGCAGTACTGACATGCCAGGTTGCAGTCATGTGCTATATGCAGGCAGAGTGCCTTGACAACCGTCGGGCGTTTTTTGAAATCCATGATATAGTTTTCGTAAGTGTCCTTTGTAAAAAGTGACTCCTCATCGATCAATGTCTGGACTTCATCGATTGCTTCCTCCACTTCCTCTTTGCCGTATTTTCCGGACAGTGCAGATACGATCTCATCCCTTGCATACGATTCCGGCTGGCTCTGATCGATCATCTCAATGACATCATAAGTCACGTCATCCACCACATGAATCGCTCCGCTGTTTACATCTAAAACAATATCATAGCCGTTGTTCTTATACTGATGAACCACTATAATATTTCCTCTCTTTCTATCTGATTTTACAGCAAAACATTTAAAGTTTTCTGCAAATCAATATATTTTTTTCAAGTATTACGGCATTTTAATGTTGCCGATAAAACGTACAAATGACCGCACGCTATGCGAACGGTCGTTTGCAGATTTCACTTATATCCGACCGTATGATTTTCATCGTTGTATCACACAGTCATTTTGTATGATGCCATAATGGCATATCCGGCACTCATATGCACAATTTTACCATGCTATGCATGCCCGGCCGTACCAGCTCAAATCTTA
>ENA-OQEX01000714-OQEX01000714.1-human-gut-metagenome-genome-assembly--contig:-NODE-714-length-15901-cov-3.315139_pt1 | contig 15901 bp, 20 predicted proteins | sample MGYA00242802_ERZ504649 | MGnify/ENA primary metagenome ERZ504649 (study PRJEB26092, sample SAMD00036194) | human gut metagenome | host: Homo sapiens | study: EMG produced TPA metagenomics assembly of...
AACTCCCCCTTATTGACCACTTAGGGGTGCATTCCCAACACATGGGGTGCCACCCCCCTTTTTTCTTGTTGTGCTACGGGGTTCCAGTCGCATTTTTTTCGGTGATATTTTGAACGCGAAGACAGGCTGGGAAATGCCCGATAGTCGTGTTCCCCTCAGCAGGTGAAGCCCTGCTTTCAGGCTGCAAAACCGACTCGGGTGTTCCGAAAGCGGCTTTCGTTGTTGTACATCGATACATAAGAGAGAACACCCATGAAAAACACCATTATTCGTGCTGCCGGTGTGCTGTTGGCTGCAAGCATGATATTTGGCGGTGCGGCAGCCACTGCATCGGCCGCGGAAGCAACGTCGCCGAGCACCGGCACCACCAGCAGCACGCAAGCCGCGGAATCCATCAATCGCGAATGGGTGCTGAATCCTGCGAACAACACTGAGCTGGCGGCTCTCGGCACTATACAAGGCGGATCCCAGACGTTCGACGGGCTGACCATCGATGCCACTGCAAACGGTGCCAAGTTTGCGCCGCGCGCCAATGACACCCAGATCAACGCCGGAACCATCATCAGCATCCCGGTGCCAGCCCACACCAATACAGCCACCATCACCCTTGCGTTGTCCGGCGGCACCACCACTATTACCGCGGATGCCGGTGAAGTGAGCAGCGACAACACAGTTATCGCCTTGCCTGCTGCGGAGTCGGCTCGTACGGTAAACGTCACCTTCACTGCCCAGACCTATCTCAACGGCATCGCCCTTGCCGAACAGCAGCCGGAACCCGAGTTCCCCGGTACGCCCACGGTCGCGGCCAAAGACACGAACTGGGACTTCACGGAAACCGGCATCGATCGACCGGCCGTGCAGGGCCTACCGACAACTACCAAGGCGTCGCCATCGACGCTCGGGCGCAAGGCGCCAAGTTCAACCCGCGTACTACCGCGGCAAGCGGCGGCAGCGATACTCAGGTGAACGCTGGAACCATCCTGTACATTCCGGTCGCACAGGCCGAGGGCGGCGCTACAGTCACCGTGAAGGGCCAGCTGTACGGTCCTACGCTCAAGCTCGACGGTACGGACATCACCACCGGCACTGCTGTAACCATCGCAACCGACAGCACGCGCTACGTGCCGCTCTCCGTTGAAGGCACGGGCAGCCTGTACCTGACCGGCATCGCCATCGACTACGCGGCCGGCTCCCCCGCCGCCACCAGCCACACGGTCACCGTGGGCCCGAACGGCCAGTACCGGACCATTCAAGCCGCTCTGGATGCTAACGACTCTTCCGAAACCGACCGACTAGTGCTGAAGATCACTCCGGGCGACTATCGCGAGAAGATCACCGTGACCAAGCCGGGCGTCACCTTCGCCAACGCCGACGTGACCGCCAAGCGCGCGGTGACGATTCGCGCCAGCTACTATTCGTCCAACACATTCGATGCCGACGGCAAGTTTGTGCCGCAGGATGAATTCGACCTTGGCACCAACAAGTGCGCCACCGTGACCATTGGCGCGGGTGCCACAGGTTTCTCCGCCTACGGCATCACCTTCCAGAACGATTACAACGTGGTGGATCACACGGCGGCGGGCGAGCAGACGCCGGCCGTGGCGCTGAACACCCAGGCAGACAAGGTGTACCTGAAGAACAGCCGCATCATCGGCCGTCAGGACACTCTGTACGTGCAGGGCGCCGGCAACCGCGTGTACGTGGACGGCGGCTACATCGAAGGCACGGTTGATTTCGTGTTCGGCGACGCCAACGCCTACTTCGCCGGCACCGAGCTGCACATGGCCGCGTTCGCCGGCAAGAACAACGGCTACTTCACCGCCGCCAACACCAAGAAGTCCGGCGTGGGCCTGGTGTTTGACCGCTGCAACTTGACCGTTGCCGCAGCATATGACGACGATGCCAAGCTTTCGCTGGGCCGCCCGTGGCAGACGTTCGCGCAGTACACGCAGGTGCGTAAGGGCGACGGCAGCAGCTATGTGACCGGCGTGGATTTGGGTACGAAGAACTCGGCGTATACGGACACTTCCTCGGCCGTGACCTACCTCGACAGCACGATGTCCAGCAAGATCACCAAGAATCGTTGGAATGTGTGGACCAGCAAGAACCAGAGCGGCAAAAGCGTGGACGTGACCTTCCACGATGATGTGCGATTCGCGGAATACGCCAGCCACGATGAAACCGGCGCGCTGCTTGATCCGGCTGATTATAAGAACGTCGTGCTCGGCTCGATGTCTGCTTTGGATGAGGCTCAGGTGCAGGCGAAGCGTGCTGAATTGCTCGCGGCACTGGGCTTCGGCTCGGCGGCTGGTCAGTGGGTTGTGCCGGATGGCGCGTGGCCATTCGCTTACGACCCGAACTACTCGACCGGCACTGATGTGCAGCCGACTCAGCCGGGCGGCAACGCCTCGCCTAACGCGGATTCGGCGGCCAAGGCCGACACCATGCCGGAAACCGGCTCGGCCATCATTGCGGTGGTTGTAGTCGCCGTGCCGCTGCTCGTTGCTGGCTTGGCGCTGGTAGCAGTGCGCCGCAATCGCCAGCAGTGATTGAAAGCGTTGCTGCGAACCGGACCTGGTGACCTTGTAGACGGGGGGCTATCTCCGTTGAAAGAGGTACATTGATGGCTTTGCAGAAAGCCAACTGCTTTCAAAGGGGTACCTGAACCACGAAACCTCGAGTATAAGCGTTGCAATGACGGCGTTTATACTCGGGGTTTCCCATATTCAGTACCCCTCTGAATGCAGTTAGCTTGGATCGATGATCATATCCAAGAATTCACTCGTATAGTGGTGCGTAATGCTTACGTATTTGGGATAGCACTTGTTGCTCGTTGTACATATAGCAATGCCCTTGCCTCCTCACGGGGAAGCAAGGGCATTACGCTACTGCTTAGTACTGCTTAGTATTGCTCAGCACTGCTCAGCGATTGCTCAGTGGCAAGCGTCACAGCACGCCCTGGGCAACCATGGCGTTGGCGACCTTGACGAAGCCTGCGGCGTTGGCACCGAGCATCAGGTCACCCTCGTGACCGTATTCCTTGGCGGCGGCCAGGGAGTTGGCGACGATTTCTTCCATGATGGACTTGAGCTTGGCGTCGACCTCTTCGAAGGTCCAAGACAGGCGGTAGCTGTTCTGGCTCATCTCCAGGCCGGAGACGGCCACGCCACCGGCGTTGGCAGCCTTGGCCGGGCCGTACAGCACGCCGTTCTTCTGGTAGACCTCGATGGCCTCCGGGGTGGACGGCATGTTCGCACCCTCGACGACCACGGTCACGCCGTTGTCCACGAGCTTCTGTGCGGATTCGCCATCAACCTCGTTCTGGGTGGCGCACGGCAGAGCGATGTCGCCCTTGACGGTCCACACGCCCTTGCTGCCCTCGTGGTACTCGGAGCCCGGAACGCGCTCGGCGTATTCCTTGATGCGGCCGCGCTCGACTTCCTTGATCTGCTTGACGACCTCGACGTTGATGCCGTTCGGGTCGTAGATGTAGCCGTTGGAGTCGGAGACGGTGACGACCTTGGCGCCCAACTGCTCAGCCTTCTGAGCGGCGTAGGTGGCCACGTTGCCGGAGCCGGAGATCACGACGGTCTTGCCCTCGAAGGAGTCGTTGCGCAGCACGCGCAGGGCTTCCTGGGTGTAGTAGCACACGCCGTAACCGGTGGCCTCGGTGCGGGCCAGGGAGCCGCCGAATTCCAGACCCTTACCGGTCAGGACGCCGGAGTACTCGTCGCGGATGCGCTTGTACTGGCCGAACAGGTAGCCGATCTCACGACCACCGACGTTGATGTCGCCGGCGGGAACGTCGGTGAACTGGCCGATGTGGCGGCTCAGCTCAGTCATGAAGGCTGGCAGAAGCGCATGACCTCAGCGTCGGACTTGCCCTTCGGGTTGAAGTCGGAACCGCCCTTGCCGCCGCCCATCGGCAGCGTGGTCAGGGAGTTCTTGAGAATCTGCTCGAAGCCAAGGAACTTGACGACGGACTCGGTCACGGTCGGGTGGAAGCGTAGTCCGCCCTTGTACGGGCCAATGGCGGAGTTGAACTGGATACGGTAGCCGCGGTTCACCTGAACCTTGCCCTCGTCGTCAACCCAGGCCACGCGGAACTTGATGGTGCGCTCCGGCTCGACGATGCGCTCCAGTACACCGGCCTTCTCGTACTCCGGGTGCTTCTCGACAACCGGCTGCAGGGTCTCGAAGACCTCGCGAACGGCTTGCAGGAACTCCGGCTGATCGCCGTCACGGGCAACGACCTGGTCGTAGACACGCTTGATGTACTCGTCAGTGAGCATGATTCTCCTCGATTTGCTAGGGAATTAAGACGGTTTTATTCTATGCGCGCAGGCCCTTGCTGCATAGAGTCTCGCTCGGATAACGGGAAAGCTATCGGCGTGGTTATGGGGTGGTTCAAGTTTCCGTTTGTTAGATTTTTCGGCGATTGCTGGATGTCTGTCTGTGCGTGAATCGGGTCGAAATGGAAGCTGCATCACACCGAAGGTGCGTTCATATAGTGGACATAAAGGTGGACTTGGGTGATGTCGGATGTGCGTTGGGAATCGTGCGCCGTAGGGGCCGAGGTCTTCGGCGCGCAGGTTACCGGGTTCGCGGTCAGTGCGCGAAGTAGGTCTGCAGAATCATCGTGGTCTCGGTGCTTACCGGCACCGTGCGGTGGATGAGATTGAGCAATTCCTCAAGGGCGGTGGGGGAGGCCACGCGTACCACCAGTACGAAGCTGGGGGCGCCGGCCACCGAATAGCAGGAGACGATGCCGTCGATATTGTTCAGCTTGTCCGGAATCGAGGATTCGGCTGAGTAGTCGAGCGGGGTCACGTTGACGAACGCGCTGATGGGCAAGCCGCGCTGCTCTTGGTCGATGATGGCCTTGTATCCCTTGATGATGCCGCGCTTCTCCAGCTTCTGCACGCGCGACTGGGCGGCGGAGACGGACAGTCCGGTCGCCTGGGCCAGTTGCGCGAGCGTGGCGCGGCGTCGGCCTCCAGCATGGTGAGGATGCGCTGGTCGGTCTCGTCAATCGCGGTCATGGTGTCTTCTCCGTTCGTTGTGCTCTGTGTTCACTGTACCTGTTGCCGGAATGCGATGGCTTTCCGATTTTGCCTGGTAATTTCAGTAGTTCTTCCTGTGTTTTCTGTTGTGTGGTGGAATGTTTATGCCTAAAGTCCTAATTGAATGTAATAATTCCTTCTGAAATAAGAGAACGACGAAATAATTCCATTGAGGAGGGATGATATGCAGAAGTTTTCCAACATGCCTCTGTCCGAAGTTGCATCTGCTGCTGTGCCTGCTGCCAGACGGGTTGCTGTGCCGACCGCCAAGCCCGCGAGCTTGTCCGCCGAAGCCCTGAATATCCCGCGCTCCGGCATCCGAGACGTATTCGACCGTGTAGAGCGCGTGCCTGACGCGATTTCACTGACCGTGGGGGAGCCCAGCGCCACGGCCGCGCCGCATATCGTGGCGGCCGCTTGCGAGGCCGCACAGGCTGGCCGCACTCGGTACACCAACGTGCTCGGCGTCCCCGAATACCGCAAGGCCGTGGCCGATTACTCCGCCCGTGTGAAGGGACTCACTTATGATCCCGAAACCGAGATTCAAGCCGTTGACGGTGCCACGATTGGCCTGTTTCTGGCGCTGAAAGCGTGGTAGGCACCGGCGATGAAGTGATTATTCCCTCGCCGTTCTTCACTTCCTATGACGCCGAAGTGATGCTGTGCGGCGGCCGCCCGGTCACCGTGGCGCTGCGTCCGGAGCACGGCATGCGCGTGAACGCGGCGGACATCGAAGCGGCGATCACCCCGCGCACCCGCGCCGTAATCATCAACTCACCCGGCAATCCGACCGGCGCGGTAACTTCTGCCGCTGAACTGGCGCGTATTGCCGAAGTATGCAAGCAGCACAATATTTGGGCCATCTCCGACGAGGTTTACCATCCGTTCGTGTTTGGGGAAACGTTCGGGGAAACGCTTGGGGGAGAGGCAGCCGTGGCACCATCGATTGCCGCGGTGCCGGGCATGAAAGACCGCACCATTGTGGTGGAAAGCCTGTCGAAAACCTACGCGATGACCGGCTGGCGCATCGGCTACCTGCTGGCACCCGAAGCGGTCATCGAACAGACCGGTAAAATCGCCGAACTCATGCACTCCTCGGTGAACTCCTTGGCGCAATACGCAGGCGTGGCAGCACTGGCCGGTCCGCAGGATCATGTGGCCGCCATGCGCGAGGAATACCGCGCCAAGCGCCAGATCGTGCTGGACGGTCTGGCGGATGCCCGGTATTGCGCTTGATTGAACCGCAAGGTGCGTTCTACGCCTTTGTGGACGTACGCCTGACTGGCCTTGACTCCGGTGAATTCGCAGACCGTCTGCTGGACGAAGAGCACGTGGCCGTGGTCCCCGGCGAGGCCTTCGGCGAGGAGGGGCGCGGCTTCGTGCGCCTCTCCTACGCCGGAGATGCCGGCGAGCTGCGTGAGGGCGTCGCCCGTCTGCGCGCATTCGCCGAACGGGTATGGAACCCCATCACCGGACACCACACCGCCACTTATCACCCCATGGAGGTGTTGGCCTGAGGCTTAAAGCGAGGCTAGGCCGCCAATTCAGACTCGTCGGCGCGAGCGATGGCCTGCTCGTAATCCTTGGTGCCTTTGAACACTTCCTTGGTCCACGGGTTGATGCCCTGCTTCTTGGCGCGTAGCAGGATGTAGCCAAGTGCCAGCACATTGGCCGCCAACGCGATTAACGAGACTGCAAGGTTCACATTCGGATTGTTCACGGACTGGGTGGAGAACATGGAATAGTCCTGGAACATCGGGAACACCTGCGCGAACATGCACCAGATGGCCAGCGTGTTGGCGCGGTTCTGAATCCAACCGCCCTTGTTCCAGAAGAAGTTGGCCACGGTGGGTGCCAGCAGCAGCGCCAGGCCGCAATACCAGGCGTGGGTGGGCAGGCAGTTGTAGGTGTAGCAGAAGTTCCACAGGTCGTAGGCCACGATGAACACCCAGGTCATGTCCGGCCAGAGCATGTCGTCCTTCTTCTTGGAGGCGTAGATGCCGAACCAGCCGGTCATGCAGAAGATGTTGAGCAGGCCGGCCACGCCGTTGAAGACGTTGTGCCAGCCACCGTACAGGGTCACGCCTTCGGTGGAGATCCACGTGGTGCCCCAGCCGCGGATGGCGGATTCGAAGTCGGACACTACGGCAATGAGGATGTTGATGGCCACGATCACGAACGGGAAGCACTTGAACCAGTGCGATTTGCCGATGGATCCCCACTTGTATTTGAGGGCCATGAAACCGATGCAGCCGATGGTGGCCGCGTACAGCTTGGCATAGTGGAACCAGCTGGTCATGTGTACGTAGGTCGGGTTGTTGAGGGCCCAGTCGGCACCCATGGCGGCGGCCGTGTAGATGGTGATGAAGTAGACGGTCAGCACGGCCGGTATGACGAGGAAGGCGATAACGCCACCGGTTTTGGTGCGGCGGGCCAGTTCGTTGGCGCCGATAAGACAGCAGAAGACGAGTATCCATCCGATCCATTGGTAGATGCGTTGTCGCCGTAGACCTGAAACAGCATAAGCGGTCCTTTCCGTGTGTGCGCTGTGCGCCTCGCAGTCCTCCATTGGGTTGCTGAGACGCTATAGACGCCGCTATGTTGACGCAGCGTCAATTTCTCTCACGGCACAGTCTAGCCTCAAGTTGACATCGCGTCAAAACAACCGCATTAAGGCTGCCGCGTTTCGTATCGTTACGCGTAGGGGCTGGCTGAGGCGTAATGCTGAAGAGTAACATTGAAGCAATGGCAATCAAGCCGATTTGAGGAAGAGAAGCACACGATGGCGTACTGCGGCCACTGCGGAAATAGAGTTGATAGGCCGGCACGATTTTGCCCGGCATGTGGAGCGTCTGTAGACAGCGCACCGGTTGCGTCTGTACCAGTGCCGGCCGCATCGTCAGCCGTACCGACTGCGTCGATACCGGCACCTGCTGTGCCAGCGCCTTCAGTACCACCATCGATACCAGCCGCGCCGGTTGCCCCATCGGTTTACGCCGCGCCCGCTGCCCCACAGCCGGCACCAACTGCTCCCTTGCCAGCTTTGCCGATTCCCGCTCCTGCCGCATATCAGGCGACTGATGCAACCGCCGTCCTGGCACCGCCGCGCAAATCCAGCAAGAAGCTGATCGCCGTTCTCTGCGCATTGCTTGCGACGATTCTGGTGGCGGCCTTGGCATTCATCGTCCCCAACTTCACCGCCGTCAAAGCGATGCTGGGCTTCCAGCCCACCAATCCGCTGGTCGTCACCTTCGACGCGATCAACTCGCTGTCCACTCTGCGCAGCACCAAATACGAACTCAGAACCCACAGCAGCACTGACGACTCCCTTGACGCGCGGATGTCTGGCATGTATTCGCTGGGGCAAAACCACCAATGACTCCTCCGCGTCTGTGACCATCAAGACAGATGAACAGGCAACAACCCTCGCTTGGCACAAAGGCGCATTCGCCGGGAAAAAACGTTTGGTATGACGACGACCCCTACTACATCTACTACCCGGCCGACCAATATGAAGATGACTTAAGGAACGGCGTTGGTAGTGATGTGGCGGACTTGATATTGAACGTCAAGGATGCGTTGGTCAAGAACGGTGCTTGGGACATCACCGGCGCGGAGCGAACGTTCTACGATCAGCTGGACAAGATGAACGACGATGGGTACTCGAACGACATCGACCGGGCCAAGGGCACGAAAACGTCTGCCGAGGTGAAGGCCGAGGCCAGCAAATTCATCCAACAATATCTCGGCGTGGAGCTGGAAGATAAGAATGTGCGCAGCCAGCTGTTCCCGAATACATCGTCTGCCAAGTCTGCCGGCAACACGCAGCTCTCGTATCAAATCGATGTCAAGGCATTGGCCCAGCACTTTGTGAATTACTGGATCAGCCATGAAGCGCAGTATCCGCATCTGAAATCATGGGTGATTCAGCAGATCGAGGATACCGGTGTGGGCGATGCTGAAGGCGAGTACCGTCAGGCGCTCGACAATGTGCGCAACTGGGACTTCGGCACGGATGAAGAGCCGGATATGCCGACTATCACCGTGGATCTGAACTACGGCAGGAAGCGTCTGATGAGCTCGATTGCCGTAAGCGTGTCCGGCAAGGACGAATACGGCGACTCCTACAAAGGTTCGCTGTCGTTGACGCTCAGCCAGCAGAACGCGGTGTCTGTGGACGACCCCGATTTGACTGATACGGTGAGCAAAGCCAAGGACAACAACGAGCTGGATCTGTCTTGAGCAGAATCAGAATGTGCGGAACGCCGTGAACAGATCATCGACGTGACGTCGCATGTGATTCACAGAACGGGTTTTGGGGCTTTTCCGTTCGTCAGGTAGCCGAAGCATGCGGATTGACCGAGCCGGCGGTCATATACCATTTCAAGAACAAAGTCGGCTTGCTGATTGCCGTGCTGGAGCATCGTGATCGGGAAGACATGGCTACGTTTGCCCATTCTCTTGGCGTTGAACCTGAGGATATGTGGAGCGGCAACGCGCAGTTCGGCATTCGTGATATCTGTGCTGCCCTTATGGAGCGCAATGCGGCTCAGCCAGAGATGGTGCGGTTGTATATACCGTGCTACAAGGCGAATCGTTGAACGAGCATCATCCTGCCTATGAGTATTACCAAAAACGAGAACATCGCGTGATGGACACCTTAACCCGAGCAGTCGAGCGTGACGGTTTGGCAGATCCTCGTCGCGAGCGCGGACTGCTTTGTCGATGATGAACGGCATTCGGGTCCGTTTGGCTCAGGGATCGGGCATCGGTCGATTTAGTGGCCGATTGGAATGCCTATGCCGACTTCCGGTGGCCTCGACAGTCGTGAGGCAATAAGACTTTTCTCGTGAGATACGCTATCGGCGTGTCGTCATCTTTTTGTTGCAATACGCAGAAAATGCAAGAACAAAAACCCTTGGAATCGGACTGATTCCAAGGGTTTTGTTGTGTCTGTGGAGCTAGCCGGGTTCGAACCGGCGACCCTCTGTTAGCATTCTCAGAAAACCCATGGGAGAGCAAGATCATGCATGAATCTTCAAAAGGTTGAAATCTAGCCGTTTTTAGAAGATTTGCAGCCTATCCGAGAACGCATTGAAATGCATGGAATCCCATAGTCATGTCTACTGAATGTCTACCAATATAAAGCACCGCCCCGAGCTATCAGGCGGTGTCCTGTCTGGCTGCGCTAGCGTGTGTTGCAACGCGGGGGTACGTCCTTGCGGACGAAGTTGCGTATCCACCAAACTGAGGTAACGGCGGACGCGTGCTATCGAATAGTCGTGCTCGGCGGCTAGGTCTTTGATCGATCTGCCGGACTCGTATTCATCCCGCAGCAGTTTCCCTACGGCCAGCTCGCTTTCCCTAGTCAGCCGTTCGTGGTTCTCCAGCGGGGGCATGTTCTCGATCTCCCCTCCGTGTAGCCCTTGTACACCTTGCCTTGCGGAGTAACGGATTCGTCTGCCTCATTGCCCCAAGCTGACCAATGTGGCTGGGGATAGCGGGCAAACATTTCCAAGTAGGGGCCGGGCGAACAGCTCGTTATGAGGTCGTACTGCTCATCCGGCTTTCGCGAGTGTTCGCGTTTGCGTGTCTCGATCATGTTCACCTGACGCGACCTGCGTCAAGGGTGCGCATATGCCCCTTCACGCCGAAAAGCAGAAGCTCTGTGACGTTGCGGAAGTAGAAACCGACCCCTCGACCGTCTGGCCCGCCATCCTTGCGACGCTTGGCCCAGACGATGTTCGACACGTAGCGGAACCCCCATGCCTGCATGACCTCGATGCCTTCGGGCAGCAAGGCATTGGGCACCCAGAGATACAGGTGGGCGTCTTTCGCCGTTATGTCGTCAACTGGCAAGGCTTTGATCTCATCCAGAGACATAGTCCCATAGCGCCCCAGACGCTTATGCTCGGGAGCTACCTTTCCCGTTCGATTCTGGAAACGCCATGGCGGATCGGCCAGAATCGTCTTGAAGCCACCTGCCGTGGTGGGGAGTGGTGCGTACAGTTCTTCAGTCACCCCAACAGAATAACACAAATAGATCTTTAAATAGATCTTTTTGGTGCCGTGTCGTAGTTCTATACTGTGTTCATGGCGTTCACGACACACTCCTACGACGATCCCGACGTGCTGGCAAGCGGCATCCGTTCCCGCTACGAGTTCCATGAGGTACGAAGCGCCTGCGCTGTGATGAAGGCAGTGTCGCCCGAAGAGTGGGCAGATATCACCGATGTGCTGGGCAGTTTCAGCTTCTCCGCGAACTTGCTGCTCAGGGCAGGCGGCAACAACTCCGAGATGGCGGAGACACTGAACCGCGCGCTGCGGGAGCGGGGATGGAAAGAATGCGCCTACGAACTTGAGACGAAAGGCAGGATCACATTCAGGGAATCGGGCGTGCCGGACGAAGACCTAGGCACCATGAGCGAGGCTTCCTATTGGGTGGACAATCGGAAAGGCCGTGTGCTTGTCGATATCGAATGGAACGCCAAGGACGGCAACCTTGATCGTGATCTTGCAGCCTACCGCGCATGGCATGAGGCCGGCCTGATCGACGCTGCAATGATCATCACCAAACACCGTGAAGACCTGCTCGACAAAGCCATCGAGTTATGGGCACCTCATCTGGGTGCGACCATTGACGAAGTGTACAAGGCGACGCGCAAAGCGCGGAAGGCACGCACCGAGGAAGACAGACGACTGGCATTGCCGCTCGACTTGACAACCACGACCGTCACAAGCCTTACCAAGGCGATCGATCGAATCAACCGAGGCGAAGCCGGTACATGCCCGGTTGTGGCGGTCGGTATCTCGGGGGCAACGTGGGATGGCACCCCGTACAGGGAGGTATAGGTGCTCATTCCTTGCTGAGTTGCTCGGAGGCTTTGAATAAGTCATCTTCAGTATTGACGGTGATCTCTTCCTTTACGAGCAGCCCCATCTCCGGATGCTCGGTGCCGAGCTCGCCCGCCTGAAGTTCCCCACCCTTCAACATGCGCTGATTTGTACTGATCCTTCGCAGCAACGCGTTGCGTTTTTCTCCCGTACGCTCGGGGTACTGTTTGCTTAGCGGTTCATTGCTGATGATCCAGACCGTCGTGAAACATGCCACATGGTTGTTGTACCGTGCTGGAAGCATGACAGGGTAACGATCCAAGAAAACCAAGAGCTGGTCCCAGCTGAACTGGCTATCGAACTCATCTAGTACCAAGATCGATTGCCCCTCGTACTCATCCCACGGATGCCGATAATCGGTCACGCGGTAGATGTTCTCGATGGGATTGTTGTCATATATGTATTTCGTTTTCCCGACACCCGGATCACCCCACAGATAATGCACAGTGATGTCGCGAAGCTGACGACCATATTTCACCCGGTCGCGCGCTGTCGCAAGTTCGGAAAGGTACCGAGTGTAGCGAGCAGCTTGGCACGCGTCGTCATTCAACAACACCTCCGAGACGCTGGCGCCGTCCATGATCTGCCGACGTAGCTCAGCGAGATCGGAACGACTGCCCTGCTGATCCTTCAGGTTGATTTCTCCTCCCCGCCAGGACCGTCTACACGTGTCTCCTCCTTGGAACAGTAATCGACGCAATCCTGTACCGTGCCCTTGCGCATTTCGATGTGCGCGTCGTTGAAGCCGGCCTTCTTGAACTTGTTCTTCAGCGTCCCCATATGGACGGGAGTCTGAAGTTGCAGGAATGCCTGAAAATGAGGGTAGTCGCTCTTGCCTCCCTCCTCCTGCTGGAAGATGTATGCCCCCAGAATATCCAGCAGTTCCTCTACGTCCTGCCGCGTGTGTTTTTCGGCAGAGATCGTCAACATCCAGTCGCGCGCAGTCGATGGCATTTCACTCCTTCCTGTTCTGCTCAAAAGTTGGCGGGAGTAACACTGCCCCCGCCAAGCCGCCGCAAGCGGCGGCACGACCGCCGAACGCTTCGCTGAAGCTACGCTTCGGCGGTCGCGGAAAGCCCCTGCAGGTCTCGTCGTCAATCCAATCCACGCGAAACAGTTGGGATTTCTTTGCGGCGGAGTTCCACAACCAGCCTGTTCCCGGCGAAGCGGCGGAGATGGCCCAAGGGGCGGCGCCAACTCGGAGTGCGGCTGAGGGGAGCATCATCTTTGCCTCCGACTCGCCCATGCGCATAGCGATCGTCTGACCGTTGAAGTCATCGCGAATCGGAATCGCCTCCTTGCGGGGGTTTTGGCTGAAGCCCCAGACCAAATTCCCCGTCGCGCGACCCATGCCAAGGACAGCTGTGAGATCGTGCTGGAACTGCTTGGAAACCTTTGCGTCCTGTCTGAACAGCTCCGCGAGCTCATCGATCACGAGGATGTTTCTAGGGTTATCCGGCGTCGGTGTGTGCATCCGGGCACTTCCGGCCATGTCCCGTGCACGTTGGTTCATGCATTACGGAATGACGATACAAGTTCCGCTGCGGATTCCACATCGATCGCGACCGTCTGGAACATTGCGCGGCTCATGCTTAGTTCCATCGCCTTCAGGTCAATGCCGTACAGGCGAACCAGTCCAGCTTGCGCAAACGGTTCAACTTGGACAAGAAGATTTGCAAGGACGGACCCTTTCCCGGAATCGCTTTCGCCGATGGTGAGCAAATGCCGCTCGCACCAATCGATATAAACGGGACAGCCGTTGGTATCGACAGCGAGGCAGATGCTCTCCAAGGTGGAGGCGGGGCAGCGTCCGAACCACCGCCCCGCAAACTGTAGTCCCACGGCTACATCCTCCTAGTGCGTTGCACCCACGTGAAACGTCGGTGCGCGATTGGCTCAGCTGTCTCGTCTGGCCACAGTTCGTTGACAGTCATCGCGCCGCGTCCAGCTGCTTCCTCTTGGTTGCACCATTCGCGCGGCCATGCGATGTAGTGACCGCCAAGTCGCTTGCCGTAGCGAACAAGCTTCCGATCTTCATCCTCGACCTGCTGGGTGTTCTTGGTGCGTGCGGCGATGATGTTTTTCGTCGCGCGGATGTCCCTTGCGATCTTGGCGACGATGGCACACGCCACCAGTGCAGCAATGAGAGCGAGCCAACCCCACCAAGGGATGCTGATGCCGGCCTCATTCATTGGAGTGCCTTCCTGTGTTGGTGCCAGCGGACGCAGACTCCACGCCGTCGGCGACGATGGTGAATCCCAGGTCGTCCACGGCGTAGGGGGAGAGCAGCACGCGGCCAGTGAGTCGGAGCTGGGTCATCTCCGGGATCGCGGCGGAGGGACGCTGCCGGACGAAGACACTCACCTTGTCGCGGATGCGCTTGCGGCGGCAATCTCGGACAGCCACGCCGGGGAGTTTGTAGACGAGACCACCGAAGCGCTCGTCGTCAACGCGGTGCTGCTTGTTGCTGTCCTCGTCCTTGACGTTCCTCGTTTTTGGGGCCATGTCGTCCACTTCAATCTCGTCGAGCGCGACGACCGAAACCCCATCGGGAATCAGGTCAAACACCGCGCCGCGGAGTTCCTTCATTTCGTCGGCCATTGTGAGTACCTCCTTAAGGTTGGCCGTTACTGGATCACTTCATGAACATTGCGCGCGACGAAGTCCACCAAGTCGCTCTCTCGATACAGGACTTTCCTGCCGAGCGTCACATACGGCAGGTGGGAGTTCTCGAACCTCCAGCGAGCCAGCGTCTTCACCGGCACATGCAGTATGGTCGCCGCATCTGCCGGGGTGAGGAGCGTTGGCATCTCGGAGTGTGTCGCGTTTGTGTTCATGGTTTTAGCCTGCCGGAATCAACGTAGGTATCGGTAGGGGAATGAACATAATCCGTAGTTTTGCGGTATCATGCATATATGAGCTTGACAAACGATCGAGAGAAGTATATAGGTGCCTGTGTTCGACGGGCGCGGCATCGATGGGCGCCTATTGACAGAGATGGCAAAATTAGGGGGTCTCGCGAGGACTTGGCGAAGAGAGTCAAGGAACTTGTGCCGAATAGTCTTGTCACAGCCGATGTGCTTGAAAACATTGAGACTGGCCGTACGCGACTAAAACTGTCTGATGCGTTAGATATAGCGATTGCCTTGGGGGTGCCTCTCGTGAACTTGTTTGTGGATGTTCAAAAGCCTTTTGAGAACAATCCTTTGTTCCCGGATGGGAAAACTAATTTGCAGATCTATGATGAACAACGTCTAGATGATTTCGAATTGCAGGCAGAAGATACAGATTTTAAAAAAGCGGGAAGGCTATTGGCTGATACTAACAAGCTCCAGTGGATGCTAAAGGCCTATCCGGTTCATGGTTTAGTCGATATTTCAGCAGTAGCTGAACATAAATATCGGATGGCATTGAGGGAATGGAATAATAGCCAGTTCTGGATTTATACAGATAAAGGACGTTTTAGAATGGGTGGGTATTCTAAAACACCACAACCGAAACGTGGAGAATATTCAGCAACAAAACAGGAGCAGGTTGAACTATCTCTAAAAGTATTCAAGGTGCTTGTGAACACGGTTAATGATATTGCAAAGAATTTGAATTGGTTAGGCAGATATGCGTATTGCATTCCAGATGAAATGGCTGACCGAATACTCGATGCTGTAGCTGAGGCAGGGCGTTGTGTTCAGTCGTTTGACGTAGATGCCATCTCGGTTTCTCAGCCTAAATACTGGGATGTCTCCTTTGAAGAACTCGTTGCACGTGTGAGGAAAAGCAATGTCGAAAGCTTGGATTGAAGACCTCTGGCTGACCGAGCTGTATTTCGTCAAGTCGGTGTTTCGTGTTTAGTCATGTATTTTTTCGGGTTTAGGCAGTTGCATGCATTTTCCTTATTTTTCCGGTTGCGCGGAGGTGTTCCTGCCGAACATGAGGGCCTCACTGAC
>ENA-OQEX01000715-OQEX01000715.1-human-gut-metagenome-genome-assembly--contig:-NODE-715-length-15846-cov-2.625676_pt1 | contig 15846 bp, 24 predicted proteins | sample MGYA00242802_ERZ504649 | MGnify/ENA primary metagenome ERZ504649 (study PRJEB26092, sample SAMD00036194) | human gut metagenome | host: Homo sapiens | study: EMG produced TPA metagenomics assembly of...
CAATAAATGGAGATTTTTAGCAAATGAATAAAGAAAAAAATGTAAAAAAAGCCTTTTTATGGAATATGATCGGAAGTACCTGTTACTCAGGCTCCTCCTTTTTGTATCTCCTGGTGGTAACTCGTGTGTGTGGCGCACAGCTGGCAGGGTTTTATTCCTTAAGCTACGCTACTGCACAGCTGCTTCTGCAGGTGGGACGCTATGGTGTCCGCACCTATCAGGCCACGGATCTGGAGCACAAATATATTTTTTCCGAGTATAAGGTTTCCCGCATTATCACCTGTGCACTGATGATGCTGTTTGGAATTATTTACAGTTCCTTCAGCTTCAAAGGCGAATATATTATCATCAGCACTTTTATTATTATGATGAAGATGATTGATGCGGTGGAGGATGTTTTCCACGGAAATCTTCAGCAAAAGTACCATGTTGAGCAGATGGGAAAAATGCTGGCGGCGAGAAATCTGTATTCCGCAGTTTTTTTCACCGCTATGCTTATTATCACCAAGAACCTGTACTGCACCTGTGTTACTACTTCTACAACCTCCCTTATTCTGTGTCTTATCATTAACTCACAGATGACCAGAAAATACGTTGGTCATGAAGAGGATGGACGCAAGCTTCAGATGTCTCATGTGTGGGAGTTACTTCGAACCTGTACCCCTATGTTTATCGGTACTTTTCTTTCCCTGCTGCTCTACAACATTCCAAAATACGCAATGGCTGGCGTTATGACAGATGAATATCAGACTTACTATAGCATTCTGTTTATGCCTTCTTTTGTGATTTCGCTGATGTGCGAGTTCGTGTTTAAGCCTACCATCACCACCATCGCAGAATTATGGTGGGAAAATAATGTGAAAAAGTTCACACTGTACATACTACGGATCATTGGCATCATCCTGGTCTGCTGTGTAGCTGTTGTGGCTGGAGGGCATCTCATCGGTCGAACATTGCTGGAGATTATTTACGGTGTAGATCTTTCCCCATATAAGCTGCATTTCGTAGTTTTACTTATCGGCGGTGGAATCAGCGCGGAAGTCTACATGATCTACAATATCCTTATCGCTATCCGCTGGGGAAAATGCCTGCTTCCAGTTTATTCCATCACCGCAGTTATTACCATCGCAGCTGCCCGGATCCTGGTGCAGCAGTTGGGAATTATGGGCGCAGCATTGAATTATGTACTGTCCTGCTCCATTTTGTTTGTGCTGTTTACTTTGATTCTGGTTTATGTAATTCTTCGAAAAAAACATCAGAACTAATTCAGTTAATACAACATCCCCCGGAAGGGAAATGTCCGTTTATTGGGACTATTCTTTCCGGGGGATGTTTTTTTATTTTCCTTTCGGATTTATGCGTGGAAGCTGATACTCTCGTATATTTTCATAGCCCGATAACGCCAACAGCAAAAGCAAGTCACGCTGTGGTCCTTTCCAGGATTCTACAGGTTCGTACCATTCGTGGATGGTATGCTCTCCACCGCCTTTTCCTCCCCAGCCACGGTGATGGCAGGGATTCCAAGACTGATGGGGATGTTGGCGTCTGTGCTGGCAGCACCGATGTACAGGGTTTCCATGCCAATGGCCTGATTTGCAGCATTTGCAGCCTGGACAATCTGGCAGGATTTTTCCTGGGTACCAGCGGGGCGCCTGCCCTTTTGTTCGAAGGTGACTGTAATGCGGTCATCTTCTGCTGAGATTTCCCTGTCTCCATTATCAGCATTCACTGGCACTGCACCAGCTGTATCTCCCACACTGCTTTTCGCCGTCATATTATTGTCGTCAAAGGTTCCTGTACTCTCAGAACTTAAAGTTCCATATCCCAGCGCGTTTTCCTCATTCACGGCTTCTTCTATTGCCTGGTGGAGTTTTGCAGATAATTTCTCAAGTTCCCCTGCATCCACAGAGCGCATATCCACCAGCATAGAACACTCTGCCGCGATTACATTTACAGACGTGCCGCCGTTTACTACGCCTACACTGAAAGTAGTTTTCGGATTCTTTGGTGTCTGGAAATCGCCGATTTTCGCAATCGCCCTTCCCATTGCGTGAATCGGGTTGGGAATTCCGAAGCCGGTGAAGCTGTGTCCGCCGGTTCCATGGAAAGTTACCAGATAGCGTTCGCTTCCTACTGCCTGGTAGATGATTCCGGAGGTGTTTTTATCATCAATGGAAACGAAACCATCGTAGTGCCTTCTGTGTCTGCCATATCCTTAAATACATGCTTAATTCCCCTCAGATCACCAAGTCCCTCTTCGCACACATTTGCACAGAACACAATATCTCCCTCGCCGCGAATGCCTGTAGCTTTCATTGCTCTTGCAAGACTGAGAAGCTCCGCTACCGCCCTGGTATCGTCTCCGATTCCCGGACAGCTGTAGCATTCGCCTTCTTTCTTCAAAGTAAGGTCTGTCTCCCTTGGGAAAACAGTGTCTGTATGTCCCGCAACCATAATTCGCGGTCCATTCCCAGTCCCTTTCCAGGTTCCCAGCACATTTCCCACCTCATCAACGTGCACCTCTGAAAGACCGGCATCCACCATCTTCTTTCGGACATATTCCGCTTTCTCCCCTTCTTCATAGGAAGGCGCAGGAATCTGGCACATTTCCAGGTGCTCCTGCAAAGTTCTTTCATCATCTTCGCGCAGAAATTTTAGTGCTTCCTGCACACCGTTATATCTCAGTAATTTATCCATAATCTTTCCCTTTCAACTATAGAAAAAGTCAGCAAGTTCCAGCCTTCCCAGCCCAAACCTCCTGACTCTCATACGTCTGATTATTATCTTTTTATCACCATACAGCGGTTTTCCACTCATCTGGTCAACACTACATTTGAAATGATTTCTTGCAGAATCGGATCCACTGAACATAATTATAATCTCTCCAGCAGCTTCTCCAGATCCGCATAACTCTCAATATTATTGGACTCCCTGCGAAGCCCTGCACTGTGGGGCATTCCGGCTGTATACCATGCCACATGCTTACGCATCTCCCGAATGCCGATAAACTCACCCTTCATCTCTATCTGCGCCCGCGCATGCTTCAGAATCATCGCTTTCACCTCGGCAAGAGACGGTCTTGCCAGCTCTTCCCCTGTTGCAAATAGTGATTCATCTCCCGGAAAATCCATGGATTTCCTTCCACAGCACGCCCGATCATCACCGCATCACATCCGGTCTGCCGGAAAAGTTTCTCCGCCTTTTTCGGCGAATCCACATCCCCATTTCCAATCACCGGAATGGAAACTGCTTCTTTAACCCTGGCAATGGTCTCCCAGTCTGCTATCCCGGAATAATACTGCTGCCGTGTCCGTCCATGAACTGCAATAGCTGCTGCCCCGGCATCCTCCACGCGCTTTGCAATCTCCACAATATCCACCGGCTCATTCTCAAAACCGATACGAACTTTCACTGTCAATGGCTTCTGAATGGCAGAAGAAATGCTTTTCACAATCTTCACGATCAGATCCGGATTTTTCAAAAGAGCAGAACCCTCACCGTTATTTACCACCTTCGGCACCGGACATCCCATATTGATATCCAGAATGTCAAAAGGCTCTTCCTCGATTTCCTTCGCTACCTCCGCCATCAGCTCCGGCTCGCTTCCAAAGAGCTGCATGGAAATAGGATGCTCCACCGGGTCGATTTCCATCAGAGCCTGGTATTTTTGTTCTTATAGGAAATAGCCTTGGCACTGATCATCTCCATGCAGAGAAGCCCAGCGCCCTGCTCCTTGCAAAGCCTGCGAAAAGCCAGATCGGTAACGCCCGCCATTGGTGCCAGGACGAACCGGTTAGGGATCTCTACATTTCCAATTTTCCACTTCATCTTCTTTGGAAGCTCATATCTCAACTTAGAATCTAAATTACTACTCATATCACCTTAATTACTTTCATATTTGATGTGTAACTATTCAACCCTTTCAACAATTACTCGCTTCGTGAACTCAAATATCACATCTGATGAGCTGCTATTTCCCTGTTTATCAATTTATCCACACAGCTTACTCTTCTGTCTTCTCTTTATCCACATCTTCCCCAAGGAAGAACACACGATAATACATTTCCAGAGATTCCAGAAGCTCCTCTTTCTCTACACGCAGCTTTTTGATTTTCAGTGCACCGCCAATATCATCATAAAATCCATCAGCTTCCGTAGCCTCAGTTTTAAACTGCAGATTCCATGATCATCAAACTCCAATGTGAAAATTCCGCCAATCTCTTCTGTGAAAAGAACACACATGATCTGCAGTTCCTTCTTCACATGATCTGGCAGAGAATCAAAGTCTTTATTAAAGTAATATTTCTGTTCATAGGCGCTTGCGCCGCAAAGCACTACATTCTCCTGATACAATTAAGTCCCACCTTTCTGTTTTCATCTGTGTCAACAACATTTTCGCAAGTGATATGCCCCATTCACTGTAGGATTATCGCAATCAGTGGGGAATATCATTTGCGAAAATGTGCCTAAACAATAGCCTTACACATAGCTATACAGCCCGCGAACCGAAACCTCACCGGCGCTGACAGCTACAATCGTTCCATCAGTTTTCTCTACCAACAGCTCTCCGCCATCTGTAATCCCTCTGGCCACGCCTCGTACGGCTCTTTCGCCAGCACACGCACCGGCTGATTGTAATTAGCAAGAATACTTTCATATTCCTCTTTCAGCCCACTGAGGTCACAGGTCGCTGCAAATTTTTCATAGTATTTCTCAAAAGCTTCCATCACAAGCCCGGGAATCTGGCTTCTGTCAAATTCCTTGCCGCTCTCCAGATAAAGGGATGTAGCCTTGTCTGCCATCTCCTCCGGAAACTCTTTGATATTTACATTAATTCCCACTCCGATGACTGCATAGTCAATTTTTCCATCGCGAACCCCCATTTCGGTAAGGATTCCGCATATTTTTTTGTGGGAAACCACCACATCATTGGGCCATTTGATACTTACGTCAAATCCAAGATTCTTCACTGCTTTCGCCACAGCCATACCCATTACAAGGGTAAGGTTGGTGCATACTGAGGTTCAAATTTCGGTCTGAGAAGAATGCTCATCATAACCGACGTACCCTCTGGTACCTCCCAGGATCTGCCAAGTCTTCCTCTTCCTGCTGACTGAAATTCTGCCAGTGCAAGAGTTCCCTCTGATGCGCCTTCCTTCGCCAGACGCTTGATCCACAAATTGGTAGAATCTGTTTCTCTTGCAAAATGGACGGTTTTGCCCGCCCATTTTGTATGTATCTGATCTGCAATTGTGGTTTCGTTATAGATACCGTCTGTAACAATTTCTTCATATGATTCTTTTTCGGAAATCATTTCAGATACCCTTTCTTTCATTAATTCATTGTTATCTGGAAGCCGAATTATTTATTCTCAGGCTCTCCCAGTGTAGCAACCATAACCGCTTTAATGGTATGCATACGGTTCTCAGCCTCATCAAATACCTTAGAAGCCGGAGACTCGAATACTTCGTCTGTTACTTCCATATCTGTCAGATTGAAGCGCTCGCCCATCTCTTTGCCAATCTTTGTCTTAAGATCATGAAATGCTGGCAGACAGTGAAGGAAAATTGCTTTCTCCCCTGCATTCTTCATAACTGCAGATGTTACCTTGTATGGTGTCAGATCATGGATTCGCTCTTCCCATACTGCATCCGGCTCACCCATGGATACCCATACATCTGTGTAAATAACGTCTGCGTCCTTCGTTCCAGCCTCTACATCCTCTGTAAGAGTAATGGTTGCGCCGGACTCTGCTGCGTACTCTTTGCACTGAGCAACCAGCTCCTCATTCGGGAAATATTTCTTAGTTGTGCAGGCTACGAAATGCATACCAAGCTTGGAGCAGGCTACCATCAGGGAGTTACCCATATTGTAACGGGCATCGCCATGTAAACCAGCTTGATTCCTTTCAGATATCCGAAATGCTCACGGATGGTAAGCATATCTGCTAACATCTGTGTTGGATGATATTCGTTTGTCAGACCGTTCCAAACCGGAACTCCTGCATATTTTGCAAGATCTTCTACAATTTCCTGACCAAATCCACGGTACTCAATACCATCATACATTCTTCCAAGAACTCTCGCAGTATCTGCAATGCTCTCTTTCTTGCCGATCTGGGAGCCAGTTGGATCCAGATAGGTGCTTCCCATTCCAAGATCATGGGCTGCCACCTCGAAGGAACAACGTGTTCTGGTGCTGGTTTTCTCAAAGATCAGGCAATATTTTTGCCTTTGTAATACTCGGTAAGCTCACCGGCTTTTTTCTTTGCCTTTAACTCAGCGGATAAATCAAGAAGATACAGAATTTCCTCTGGTGTAAAGTCTTTCAGGGTCAAAAAATTTCTGCCTTTTAAGTTCATAATAATCCTCCTCTATCTTCCTCTTACTTTTCTTTATCCTTCTCATCCACAACAACTTCCTTCAAAGAAGCTGCCAGTCCTGCCAGGTTCTGGATCTCTGACGGGATAATGATCTTGGTAGATTTGCCGTCTGCCACTTTCGCAAGAGCTTCGAAGCTCTTCAGGGTAAGAACTGCATTGTCAGCACCTGCCTCCTTGATCATACGAAGACCTTCTGCATTCGCCTTCTGAACCTTCAGAACTGCCTCTGCCTGACCTTCTGCCTCTTTGATCATGCGCTCTTTCTGCGCTTCCGCGCGAAGGATAGCAGCCTGCTTCTCAGCTTCGGCATCAAGAATTGCAGATTCTTTTTTACCCTCTGCAACAAGGATGGTAGACTTCTTCTCACCTTCTGCAATCAGAATTGCCTCACGTCTCTCACGCTCTGCTTTCATCTGTTTCTCCATGGCTTCCTGAATAGCAGCCGGAGGAATGATATTTTTAAGCTCTACACGGTTTACCTTGATTCCCCATGGATCAGTTGCCACGTCAAGGGAAGCACGCATCTTGGTATTAATCACCTCACGGGAGGTCAAGGTTTCATCCAGTTCCATATCACCGATAATGTTACGCAATGTAGTCGCGGAAAGATTCTCGATAGCCATGATCGGATTCTCAACGCCGTATGCGTACAGCTTCGGGTCTGTGATCTGGAAAAATACAACAGTATCAATCTGCATGGTTACGTTATCTTTTGTGATAACCGGCTGTGGTGGGAAATCTACAACCTGCTCTTTCAGATTGACTTTTCTTGCCACACGCTCTACAAATGGAAGTTTGAAGTGTACGCCGGTTCCCCATGTTGCCTGGTAAGCGCCTAAACGCTCAAGTACGATCGCATATGCCTGGGGTACGATGCGGATGCAGGATGCCAGGATCCACAGCACCAGAATAATGACGATCAGCAAAAATAAGATACTTCCCATATTACGCCTCCTTTGGCTCCACGATCAATTTAACGCCGTGGACTGCTTTTATGATTACTACAGTGTCAACCGGAATTGTTACGCTGTCATCGGATGTCCGGGCCATCCATTCAATGTCATTGATGCGAACCTGGCCTGTCTGGGCCAGATTATTGATCTTCTGGATCACGACAGCCTTTTTTCCAAGAAGACCTTCCACATTTGTTTTCTCTGTGTCTTTTCTCATAAGCTTCAGAGCTGCCGGTCTTGTAAAAAACAGCAGCACCAGTGAAACACAGAAAAACAGAAGAAGCTGCGGCACGATTCCCATTCCAATGCCGGCTGCAATAGCGGCAGCAAGTGCGCTCCTGCAAACCAGATCGTAGTAAGTGCCGTGGTAAGCCCTTCAATAACCAGAAGCACAGCCAGGACTCCCAGCCAGATAATTGGTTCCATAAGACTCCCCCTTTCAGATAAGCGATTGTCAAAATCTGCCATACGTCATCAGATATACTTCAGCAGACAGATTCCAGATCAGCTAACCCTACCGTCTCTGCCTTGCAGCCTCATACATCAAAATTCCTGCAGCCATAGCTGCATTCAAGGACTCCACCTTGCCGCACATGGGGATCCGGATGAGACAATCAGCAGCTTCTGCTGCCTCTTCCGTCAACCCGTTTCCTTCATTTCCAATAAGAAATGCTGTGCCGCCCTGATAATCCTCCTGATCATAGGAATTTTTTCCTTTCAGGTGGGCTGCAAAGGTACGGATACCTTTTTGCTCCAGTTCTGCTTTTAATGATACCACATCCTCCACATATAGGAAAGGCATTCTGTAAACAGATCCCATAGTTGATCGGATGACCTTTGGATTGGTAATGTCTACGCAGGTTTTCGTAAGAAAAACACCGGAAACACCAGCACCCTCACCTGTTCGGAAAATAGTCCCTGCATTTCCCGGATCCTGAAGATCCTCAAGAACCATTACCAAAGGAGCATCTCCTTTTAAAATATCTTCCACAGTCCACGCCGGTTTCTTCAGAACTGTAAGAATTCCCTGTGGAGTCCTGGTATCACACATCTGGCGGAAAACATTATCTGCCACAATTTCTCTTTTTTCTTCCGGAAGCTCCATGACCTGCTTCATCAGGGACTCATCTGCAGTCAGGGATTCTGTCACATAAACCCTGGAAATCCAGTCCTTTGGAGCTTCCCCGAACATTTTCCGTCCCTCAGCCACAAACAACCCCTGTTCCCTGCGGGCCTTGGCCTTCTGGTTTAACTGTATGATATTTTTCACCTGTGTATTATTTGCACTGGTTATCATAAATTATCCTCCCTGTTACAGCGGCTTTCGGAATTTATTCAAATCCTCGTTCTTTCCTACTGCAACCAGAATACAACCCGCTTCCAGCTTCTCCGCAGGATTCAGGTTTACATTTACAGAATCTCCATGCTTCACTGCAACCAGATTTATATGATGCTGCTCACGGAGCCTGATCTCTGAAAGACTTTTCCCCACCCATTCATCCGGAATCCGGAATTCTGCCATACTGAACTCCGTAGAAAGCTCAAACACATCCTCAAATCCACTGGCTGTAAAATTACGGGCAACGCGGATTCCCATGGAACGCTCCGGATATATTACCTGATCAGCACCAATTTTCTCCAGGATCCGGCCATGAAGGGAATTCATTGCCTTCGCCAGAACAAGCGGGACGCCCAGGTCCTTCACCTGCATGGTAGCTGTAATACTGGCTTCCATATTTTCTGCAACCGCAATAATCGCAACGTCTACGTTCTGCACGCCCAGGGATTTCAGAATTCCAGGCTCGCGCACATCTGCACGAACTGCATAAGTGACAGTATCTGCAATTTCCTGAATATTTTCATCTTTATCATCAATTGCCAAAACATCATAATCTGCATTCGCAAGCTCTTTTGCCAGGGTCATTCCAAACTGCCCCAATCCAATGACTGCAAAGGATTTTCCGCTCATTCTAATCTCCTTTAAAATCTGCTATGAAAGCAACGGACTTTCATGCGGGATAATGTCGTCCACAGACGCCATTTCCTATCCTATCATAATATTCTCTTCTGCCAGATGTACATCTTTAGTTCGCTTCTGCGCACGGGATACAACTGCCGCGCCCAGTGTCAGCGGACCGATTCTTCCAAGATACATGGTAAAAATAACGATCCATTTGGCCGGTGTATTCAGGGCCGCGGTCAGTCCTCTGGAAAGACCTACGGTTCCAACTGCAGAGGTAAGCTCATACAGCACATCCACAAAGGGGGCTTCCGGCATAACTGCAAAAATCCCCAGCACGGAAATAAGCAGCACACTAACCGCCATTCCCACAACTACCTGCGCAGAACGGATATAACTGCTGCGAATCTTTCTCCCATAAACCTCTACATCCTTTTTTCCCCGAGGTTGGCAATAATACTCAGCACAAGCACTGCAAGTGTAGTCGTCTTCACTCCGCCGGCAGTCCCCATAGGAGAACCTCCAACCAGCATAAGAAACAGACAGATCATTACACTTCCGCTGGTCAGCGCCCCCTGATCAACTGTAAAAAACCCTGCTGTTCTTGTGGTCACAGACTGAAATGCCGCTGCCATCAGCTTCTGTCCAAAGGACAGACTTCCCAGTGTGTCCGGGTTCTTATACTCAAACAGTAAAATACAGATTGTCCCACCAAGGAGCAAAATCCCGGTTGTAGTCAAAACCAGCTTGCTCTGCAGACGAAGGGTCCGGAATAATCTGCCAGGAGAAAGCTTCTTCTGAAAAACCAGCTTTATTCTTTCTCCAAGATCCCACCATACGTTAAAGCCAAGTCCAGAAGCAATAATTAATCCCATAGTTGTCACATTCACCAGAGGATTGGTTACATAGTCTGCCAGACTGTTCTCTCCCAAAAGATCGATTCCTGCATTGCAAAAGGCTGAAACCGCTGTAAAACAGCCTGTCCCAGACCTTTCACCAGTCCAAACTCTGGTACAAAGCAGAATGCATAGCCGACGGCTCCGATTCCTTCTGCTGCAAACACACAGAGAACCACTTTTCTCACCACTGTTACCAGACCGGACATCTGCTCCAGATTATAGGATTCCTGGATCATTCTGCGGTTCTTCAGACTGATCTTCTTATTCAGGGAAATAAAAATAACGCTTGCAAGTGCGATCAGTCCAATTCCGCCAATCTGGATCAGCAAAAGGATCACCAGTTTGCCAATCAGACTCCAGTGAGTGGCTGTGGTCACAGTCACAAGACCGGTTACACATACGCAGGTGGTGGCTGTAAACATAGCATCGGAGAACGAAGTGGTCTGGCCTGCTGCCGTACAGAAAGGCAGCCACAAAATTAATCCTCCTACAAAATTACCCCCGCAAAGCTGAGGGTAATAATCTGTGCCGTATTCAGTTTATGCAATTTATATTGCAGGTTTTGAATGAACATAAGCTTCCTTTATGCCACTGCCCTCAGCATCTTTTGCAAAATATTCTGCTGCAGAATGTCAGGGACAATGACTCTTTTATAATTACGGTTCACCTGTCGCCGACACATAGCTCAAAGGATTTCTGCAAAATGTGTATCACAGACTGTAAAACCCAGTCGGAAATATGCCCTGAGACAAGTGAACCGTATTATCGCTGTTATTTCCTATAGTTATGAGAAAGGGACTCACAAACCTCCCACATATATGGAGTGACGCTCTTCTCCATTGCAAGAGCTTCATTGATATCGAAATCAACGAAATCACCATGGCGGTATCCAACAACACGGCTCTTCTTGCTTCCAGAAGAAGGTCTACTGCCATAGCACCCATCATGGATGCATATACACGGTCCTTACATGTCGGGCTTCCACCACGCTGCATGTGACCAAGGATAGTAGCACGTGTCTCGATTCCTGTAGCAGCCTCGATACGAGTTGCCATAGCCTGTGAATGACCGATACCCTCTGCATTGATGATGATATGGTGTTTCTTACCCATCTTACGGCTCTCAATAATGTTATTGATCAGCTTCTGCTCATCATAGTCATACTTCTCAGGGATCAGAACATCCTCTGCTCCGTTGGCAATACCGCACCACAGTGCAAGCCAGCCGGCTCCACGTCCCATAACCTCGATGATACTGCATCTCTCATGGGAAGTAGAGGTATCACGAACCTTATCAATTGCTTCCATAGCAGTATTTACAGCGGTATCAAAACCAATGGTGTACTCTGTACATGCAATGTCAAGATCGATGGTTCCTGGAATTCCGATTGTGTTGATTCCAAGGTTGGCAAGCTTCTGGCTCCGGCAAAGGAACCGTCACCACCGATTACAACAAGTCCGTCAATACCGTGCTTGCGGCAGATCTCTGCACCACGCTGCTGTCCTTCCGCTGTACGGAACTCAGCACATCTTGCAGTGTAAAGAATTGTACCACCACGCTCGATGGTGTCGGATACATCTCTTGCTGTCATGTCGATGATCTCTTCGTTTAAAAGGCCGTTATAGCCTTCTGGATACCTTTTACTTTAAGTCCGCTGGAAAGTCCACGTCTTACAACTGCACGGATTGCAGCGTTCATTCCAGGAGCGTCACCGCCGCTGGTAAGGACACCAATGGTCTTAACTTTGTTTTCTGCCATAATAATCTCCTCCATCTTATGAATCGTCGGGAGCTGTGTCTCCATTTTCAGTGGAAACGCCCTCGTTTTTCTATACACATATTCAGCATTAGTTTATAGCATTTTCAAAGGTTTTTCAAGACTCTTTCCTTAAGTAATTGCCGAAATTACACTCTGTTTTCCGTGATTTTACCATAATTTTCCATATACCTGTCTGATTCTTCACTTTAAAGCGTTTTCAGAGCTCTTTCTACAACCCGGACATTGCCTTCACCATATTTTTTACTCATCTGTGCAAGCCATTCATCCTGCAGATTTACATGGTATGCAGCAGACAGTTTTTTCATTGCTTTTACATCTTTCAGATAAATAACGACAGTGTCTGTACCCTGAGAATTCCGTAGATCCTCCAGAAGCCCTTTTTCTTTCTGGCTATAATCGTCCTTACTTTCAAACTGGATCCAGAGTTCTCTCGGAATATCGGAGAAAGGCCGTACCTTTTCCAGGATCAGCTTGCTGGCCTTGTCATCCTCGGCAGATACCCGTCCCTGGATGAATACCCTGCATCCTCATTGATCATATTCTGCCATTTCTCATAATCTCTTGGAAAAACCATGACTTCTACAGTTCCAACCAGATCCTCCACGGTAAGGAACGCCATCACTTTGTTTGTTTTGGTATACTTCACGTTTTTCTCTGTGATCATTCCTCCGATGATGACTTTCTGATTGTCCCGTACTTTTGACTCATCCGGTTCACCGCCTTCACGGTCGTCTTCATCTGACGGCTGGAAATCAATAGTTCTTGCGGAAATCATTTTCTCCATCATATTACGGTAGCGATCCAGGGGATGGCCGCTCAGGTATATGCCAAGGACTTCTTTTTCGTAGGACAAAACCGTCTCTTTGTCATATTCTTCCAGATTCGGCATACGAATCTCAAATTCTTTTTTTCATCTTCGCTGGCAATGTCGAATAAGCTGAGCTGCCCTGCCATAGACTGCTTCTTGTTTCGGGAAATGTCATCTACGATCTGACCAAAAACGACCATCTTCTGATGACGGTTTCCTTCCAGACAATCCAGAGCACCGGCTTTGATAAAGTTCTCAATGGCACGCTTGTTCACAGCTTCCATATTCCGCTCAATAAAGTTCTTCACGGAAAGGTACTCGCCATATTCTTTTCTCTCTGCAACAATAGCCTCGATGACCGGACGCCCTACGCTCTTGATTGCGGAAAGCGCATAGAGGATCGAGCCTCCTGATACGGAAAAGCCATACTCGCCTTTGTTGATGTCCGGCGGCAGGATTGGAATGTTCATCTGACGGCAGACTTGAATATACTCGGCAACCTTGGTAGCTTGTCGATTACGGAGGTCATCAGCGCAGCCATATATTCTACCGGATAATAGTATTTCAGAAAGGCAGTCTGATACGTAACATAGGCGTATGCCGCAGCATGGGATTTGTTAAATGCATACTGTGCAAAATCGATCATTTCATCGTAGATCTTATTTGCAATTTTCTCATCAATTCCATTTTTAATACAGCCGGGAACACCTTCCGCTTCGTTTCCATAGACAAAAGCCTGGCGTTCTTTTTCCATAACGTTAAGTTTCTTCTTGGACATGGCCCGGCGGAGAAGGTCACTTCGTCCCAGGGTAAATCCGGCCAAGGCTCTGTACGATCTGCATAACCTGCTCCTGGTACACGATACAACCGTGAGTCGCCTTCAGGATTGGCTCCAACTGAGGACAATCATAGTGGATGGTGTCTGGACGGTTCTTGCCGCGGATATACTGGGGAATAAAGTCCATAGGGCCTGGGCGGTACAGGGAAATTCCGGCGATTACATCCTCAAGGCTATGTGGCTTCAGTTCTTTCATGAATCCTTTCATTCCGCCGCTTTCCAGCTGGAACACACCGTCAGTACGACCTGTTCCAAGAGAATCCAGCACTTTCTGGTCATTATAATCTATCTTTTGCATATCAAGGGATATGCCGTAATTTTTCTTTACATTTTTTACTGCGTTGTTGATTACAGTTAGGGTTCGAAGGCCAAGGAAATCCATTTTCAAAAGTCCCAGCTCCTCAAGAGTTGTCATGACAAACTGGGTGACGATGGTTCCGTCCTGCGCGCGTGAAAGGGGCACATACTCGGAGACGTCTTTCTGGCTGATTACAACTCCGGCAGCGTGCATGGAGGTATGTCTTGGAAGACCTTCCAGACGTTTGGCCATGTCAATCAGATGATGCACATCCGGCTGCTCGTCGTATGCTTTTTTCAGTTCCGGGTTTACTTCCATGGCTTTGTCGATTGTGACAAGCTTCACATTCGGTATTTTGGCAGGAACCATTTTCGCAATGGAGTCTACCTGGCATATGGCATATCGAGGACACGGCCTACATCACGGATAACACCGCGGGCTGCCAAAGTACCGAATGTAACAATCTGAACCACACAGTCTTTGCCGTATTTCCGTACAACATAGTCGATTACTTCCTGTCTTCGCTCAAATCCGAAATCCACGTCAATATCAGGCATGGATACTCGCTCCGGATTCAGGAAACGTTCAAACAGAAGGTCATATTTGATTGGATCAAGTAAGGTGATTCCAAGGGTATATGCAACAATACTTCCGGCTGCGGAGCCTCGTCCGGGACCTACTTCAATGCCATTACTGCGGGCATAATGGATGAAATCCCACACAATGAGGAAGTAGTCAACATAGCCCATATTTTTGATAGTGTTCAGCTCGTATTCCAGTCGCTCCCGTAGCTCTGGGGTAACCGGATCGTACAGGCGCTCCAGCCCTTCGAAGCAGAGCTTATTCAGGTATTCCCAGGAGGTGTAGCCTCGGGAACGTCGAATCTTGGCAGCTTGGTAACTCCGAATTCAATTTCTACGTGGCAGCGCTCTGCTATTTTATGTGTGTTCTCCAAGGCTTCCAGTGCATATGGGAAAAGTGCCGCCATTTCCTGCTCGGATTTCACGTAGTACTGACCGCCTTCGTAGCGCATACGGTCTGTATCGGACAGCTTCTTCCCTGTCTGGAGACACAGAAGAATGTCGTGAGGATCAGCATCTTCTTTGTAGGTGTAATGAATATCGTTAGTGGCTACCAGGTCAATTCCAGTCTCCTGATGCATGCGCAGAAGCTGCTGGTTTACATTCTGCTGTTCCGGAATTCCATGATCCTGAAGCTCCAGGAAAAAATTGCCTTCGCCGAAAATTTCCTGATAGCGGAGGGCCGCCTTCTTAGCGTCCGGGTACATTCCTCTGGTAAGGAACCGGGCTACTTCACCGGCCAGGCAGGCGCTCAGCGCGATGAGGCCTTCGTGATATTCCCGGAGAAGCTCCAGGTCTACTCGTGGTTTATAGTAAAAGCCTTCTTTAAAGCTTTTGGATACGATTTTCATAAGGTTCTGATAGCCCTGATTGTTCTCGGCAAGAAGTACCAGATGGTAGTAACGGTCGTCGCCACTGCCGATCTCGCGGTCGAAGCGGGAACCAGGGGCTACATAGACTTCGCAGCCAAGGATCGGATTGATTCCGGCTGCTTTCGCTGCCCGGTAAAAATCGATGACGCCGTACATGACCCCATGGTCTGTGATGGCCGCGCTGTCCATCCCAAGCTCCTTTACACGGGCAACGTATTCTTTTATTTTATTGGAACCGTCCAGCAGGGAGTATTCGGTGTGGACGTGGAGGTGGGTAAAAGCCATTGTGTGTCTCCTTCTTCGCAAATTTGCTATTTAATGTGTTGGTCGTTATCCCGGACGCGATTTCACAATGTATATTCACCGCCGCGCGTCGCAACGTTCCGGCAAGCTAATGACTAACTACGACTAAGACGCTCAGGAAAGCCTTCGCGCCTAAGTCTCCGTAAGTCATGGATCTCGCCTCCACTAAAACC
>ENA-OQEX01000716-OQEX01000716.1-human-gut-metagenome-genome-assembly--contig:-NODE-716-length-15830-cov-3.180730_pt1 | contig 15830 bp, 18 predicted proteins | sample MGYA00242802_ERZ504649 | MGnify/ENA primary metagenome ERZ504649 (study PRJEB26092, sample SAMD00036194) | human gut metagenome | host: Homo sapiens | study: EMG produced TPA metagenomics assembly of...
ATAGAGGCTCTCAAACATCTTTGCTGCTACTCCGGGATTACTCATCATTCCTGCACCTAGATGGAAGCTTCGCAATATTTCTCTCAGAATGAAGCTCTGCAAATCCAAGTCTTGCTTGATTTGCATCCAGAACTGCAACTGCATCATCCAGATCATTTCCATCGACTGTGAAGGAAATATCCTTCTGCCGCACGTCCGATAGACTGCAGGATCACATCTACATTAATATTCTTCTTCGCAAGGGTATCAAATAATTTAAAGCCACACCCGGCTCATCCTTTAATCCGATTACCGCAATTCTCACTGCATCTGTATCCAGCGCAACACCGCTGATCAACATTCTCTCCACTGTAACTTCCTCCTTTACCACAGTTCCTTCACTGTTGTTTAAACTTGAACGTACCACAAGCGGCACGCCATATTTCTTCGCCATCTCCACAGAACGGTTGTGAAGCACACCTGCCCCGAGAGTCGCAAGGTCAAGCATTTCATCGTAAGTGATCTCTTTGAGCTTTCTTGCTTTCGGAACCTTACGCGGATCTGCTGTGTAAACACCATCTACATCTGTATAGATTTCACAGGCATCTGCATGAAGAGCAGCCGCAAGAGCAACCGCTGTTGTGTCAGAACCGCCTCTTCCAAGAGTCGTATAATCATCATACTTGTCAACTCCCTGGAAGCCGGTAACTATTACAATCTTTTTGCTGTCCAGCTCTCTTCTGATACGCTCTGTATCAATTCTTTTTAAACGTGCATTTCCATGACTGCTTGTCGTATGCATGGAAACCTGAAAAGCATTCAGGGAAACCGCAGGAACTCCCAGTTTATCCATCGCCATTGCCATCAGTGCAACAGACATCTGTTCTCCGATGGTAAAGAGCATATCCATCTCTCTTTTCGGCGGTTTCTCATTGACATCCCTTGCCATAGTGATCAGTTCATCCGTATATTTTCCCATTGCGGACAGAACGACAACCACGTCATTTCCTTTTTTGTACTCTTCTATACAGCGGTTGGCAACATTAAAGATACGTTCTTTATTTGCAACCGATGTACCGCCAAATTTCTTGACAATCAACATTGTTTTACTTCCTCCATAATAAGTTTACAGGAAAGAGAAGATTCTCATATCTTCCCTTTCCTGTTCTGTTTACAGTAATCACTGTACAAATATTTATCTGAAGTATTGTATCAGTGTCCACCTTATCAGGCACACTATATGATACACGAAATCTGTCAGTTTATCAATCTTTAACTCGAATCTTTGCAAGTACCTGATCTCCGATCTGAGCCAGTTTCTCTTCAAATGCTCCCTGTGTCATTTCATCAGTGATAAATGCACATTCCTGCGGAAGCTGTCCCAGGCTGATGATCTCAACATCACCAAATACCTTCTTCGCTTCTTCTGCTGCTTCTTTTTTAATTCTCACAAAAAATCTTCCTGTCACTTCATCCAGTGGTTTCAGTACTGCCGGAGTGCTGTTCCAGTTTGTCACAATGTTAACATGGAGATGTTTTGCGGCATCCACAATATCACCAACTACAGCACTTGCTGTAGGCAGTTTACCTGCACCGCTTCCATAGAACATGGCATCTCCAAGCATATTTCCATGTATAAATACTGCATTAAACACATCATTTACACTGTAAAGAGGGCTGTTCTGGCCGAGCATAAACGGTGCTACCATTGCATAACAGGTTCCGTCTGCCAGTCTGCGGCTGGTTCCAAGAAGTTTGATGGTTCTGCCAAGCTTCGCAGCATACTCCATATCTTCAGGTGTGATCTTTGTAATTCCCTCTGTATAAATATCTTCAAAATCAAAATATCTCTCATAAGCAAGAGAGGAAAGGATTGCGATCTTACGGCATGCATCGTATCCTTCCACGTCGGCGGTAGGATCTGCCTCTGCATAACCCTTCTGCTGTGCTTCCTTTAATACAGTGTCAAATTCACAGCCTTCTGTGCTCATCTTATAAAGCATGTAGTTGGTAGTTCCGTTCAGGATACCTGTTACTTCGTCAATCTCATCTCCTGTAAGGGAAGAATTGATGACACGAATGATCGGGATTCCGCCGCCACAGCTTGCTTCAAATAAGAAGTTAATGCTCTTTTCCTTTGCAATATCCATCAGCTCGCGGCCATGCTTTGCAACCAGAGCCTTATTGGAAGTGCAGACATTTTTTCCTGCCAGAAGTGCCTTCTTTACAAAAGTATAAGCAGCTCCACACCGCCCATAACCTCTACTACAATATCTACTTCCGGATCACTGACGATCTGTTCATAATCATGGACCAGAACCTTCTCTACCGGCTGTCCCGGAAAATCACGAAGATCCAGAACATATTTTACATGAAGTTCCTGTCCGGCACGTCTGGAAATGCTCTCTTTATTTTCATTTAATACTTCAAATACACCGCTTCCAACTGTGCCATATCCTAAAATTGCTACATTGATCATTTTCTTTTACTCCCTGCCTAATATTTTCAGATAATGAATTCCTTCATTCTGTTCAATCGTCTCTACCATGCTTCTGCATCCCCCTCGCCCGGAAGAATGTCCACACTCAGAGTAAGTGTGGCAACCCCATTGATAGGAATACTCTGATGAATGGTGAGAATGTTTCCATGAAACCGTGCAATCGTCTGCAGGACAACCGACAAAAGCCCCGGTTCATCGTCCATCTGGATAATAAAGGTGATCGTCTTTCCCCTTGTCTCTTCATGAAATGGAAAAATATCATCTTTGTATTTGTAGAAAGAGCTTCTGCTGATTCCTGTGCGCTCTGCTGCATCCTGTACAGTGTCCACTTTGCCGGAGTCCAGAAGCTTCTTTGCCTCCACCACCTTCAGCAGGACTTCCGGAACTGCTCGTTCCCTCACTACAAAATATTTCTTTTTCTCTGTTACTGGTTTCTGCATATCAATTTACCTGTCCGTTCTTTAAAGACATTTGTTTTTACACACTGGATATATTATCACACCACACAAAAATACGCAAGAAATATATTCTGCTGAATCATTGTGTAAAAATCATTATGCCTCAACACGAAAAAGGCTGTCCTGATTTCAGACAGCCTTTTTTATTCTTTTATTTCTTCAGTGCGATCCATTTCAGATATGCATTGATGAAAATATCAATTCCTCCGTCAAGTACTGCATCCACATTTCCGGTCTCCTCGTTTGTACGATGATCCTTTACCATGGTATATGGCTGCATAACATAAGAACGGATCTGATTTCCCCATCCGATATCTGTCACCTCACCGCGGATACCGGAGAGTTTTTCCTCTGCCTCCTGCTGCTTGAGAAGATACAGCTTGGCTTTCAGCATCTGCATGGCTTTATCTTTATTCATGTGCTGAGAACGTTCATTCTGACACTGTACCACGATTCCGGTAGGATAATGTGTGATACGGATGGCAGATGATGTCTTGTTGATATGCTGACCGCCGGCACCACTGCTTCGATAAGTGTCAATACGGATCTCATCGTCATTGATCTCTACATCCAGATCCTTCTTGATATCCGGCATAACATCACAGGATACAAAAGATGTCTGTCGCTTACCTGCTGCATTGAAAGGAGAAATACGCACCAGACGGTGAACTCCCTTCTCTGATTTCAGATAACCGTAAGCATTTGTTCCGTTTACCTGGAAAGTAACCGATTTGATACCTGCCTCATCGCCGTCCAGATAATCCAACACTTCCAGGGTAAATCCTTTCTTATCTGCAGCGGCTGTACATACGGTAAAGCATACCGCACCAGTCACAGGCCTCTGTTCCGCCTGCACCTGCATTCAGCTTAATGATAGCATTCTCACTGTCATATTCTCCGGAAAGAAGTGTCTTGATACGGATATTGTCAAAATCCTTCTGAAACTCATCCAGCATTTCCTGAATCTCAGGAATCAGTGCAGGATCGTTCTCCTCATATCCCATCTCGATCATGGTTTCCATATCTTCCATCTGTGTAACCAGATTCTGATAGGTCTCCATGTCATCTTTCATGTCTTTTAATTCTTTCATTTTCTTCTGGGAAACTTCTGCATCATCCCAGAAATCAGGCGCTTCCATTTCGCGCTCTAATTCTTCGACCTTCTGCTCTTTGTTAGCCAGGTCAAAGTGAATCCCTCACTTCCACTAATGGTTCTGTATAAGTCGCAAGAATGCTCTTGAACTGGTCTAATTCAACCACAGCTTCACCCACTTTCTTATTATAAATATTCTCTGTCGGACTCCCTGTGGATAACCGACTGAATTGCTATAGATTATAGCAGTCCTGATAAATAATTCGTTTAAAATAATAACATATCTTTAAGCAAATTACAAACAAAGAATTACACATAAAGCCTGTGTAATTTATGAGAAGAAGCTCTCTGCAACACTGATATCTGCAATATATCCCACTGTTCCTGTCATATAGACAGTTCCGTCCTCTTCCATATCGATCTGTATCATTCCGCCCGGCTGATTTACATTAATACGGGATTCCACCAGTCCTAGCTTATAGGCTGCCGCTGCTGCCGCACAGCTTCCTGTTCCGGAAGCCTTTGTATATCCGGAGCCTCTTTCCCAGATTTCAATCTCCAGATTTCCCTTGTCGATCTGACGGCAGATCTGCAGGTTCATCCTCTCCGGGAATTCATCTGCATTTTCCACATAAGGTCCCAGATTCTTTACAGCTTCTGCACTTACATTGTCTGTAAAAATAATGCAGTGTGGATTACCAACTGTCAGGCAGGTAGCCTTGTATTCTTTTCCATGGAATACGAAATTCTCCTTAATTACTTCACGAACTTCACCGGAAACAGGGATATCGCTGGAGATAAAAGATGGTTTTCCCATGTTTACTTTAAATTCCGTTGCCCGGCTGTTCAGGCATTCCACATGAATCGTGCCTGACATAGTTTCAATGTCAAATTTTTTCTCAGTAATATATCCATTATCCATCAGATATTTGGCAAAAATACGCACGCCGTTTCCACTGATGGCAGATTCACTTCCGTCTGCGTTAAAAATACGCACACCCAATTTCCCATCAATTTCTACCGGTCCATAAAGCACACCGTCAGCGCCAAGCCCAAATCCTCTCTGGCAGAGAAGTGCAATCTTCTTTCCCTGAAGCTGTACCTGATTTTTCTTCGGATCAAGAATCAGATAATCGTTTCCAAGTCCCTGATATTTACTCATAATAATTGTATTTGCCATAACCATATCTCTCCTTCTGATTTATAATCCCGGATACTTCCCGCTTTTGTATCTGCATCGATAATCAATTGTCGGGCAATCTTTCCAACTCACTTCGCCACTTGTCTGATTAAATTTTGTGTCAGGTAATTTTCTCATATCACATCCTGACTTTATATTCATTATATTTTATTATTTTTACCATGTATATAGAGTAAAATGCTTAAAATATTGCAAAAAATGCTCTGTAGATATTACAAAAAAGACCATTATATCAGTTCTCTGATATAACAGCCTTACAGCAGCATCACTCCTCTCTGTTCAGTTTTCTATTTCTTTACCCTATTTCGAAATAGTTACAAAGTTTTTACGATTACTTTGTAATTGTATGATACTATTATCGTGTAATAATGTCAATATCTTTGTAGCATATTTTCTCAGAAATTATAAAATATATTCGTTACTATTTGTTACATTCTTAGTAATAATTGTACATTTGCGCATTAAATGATATGATTATACCATGAATCAAACTTTTCCCTCCGCTTATTGCTTTCCACTGCTTATTTCTTTTCACAATCTCCACAGGGGACTTGCTTGATTCGATTAAATAATCATTGCAGATATCGATCGGAGGCAGATATGTTATTATCAGAACAGTTCTATCAGACAAAAAAACAGGATACCTGAACGAACAATTCCGACTTTTCATCTTAAAGACCAGACCAGAAAGGAATTCTCTTACCATTATCATGATTTTCACAAGGTAGTTATCTTCATCTCCGGCAAGGCTGCTTATCATATAGAAGGAAAAGCTTATCAACTGAAACCATGGGACATTCTTCTGGTAAACCGCCATGCCATCCACCGCCCGGAGATTGATCCATCTGTTCCATATGAACGTTTTATTCTCTGGATCCAAAACGATATTCCCTGGCAGGAACTTCTGAAATGTTTCCAGAAGGCAAATGACCGAAACTATAATCTGGTCCGTCTGAACTCTGCTCTTCAGGAAAAATGAAAGACATCCTGTTTGAACTGGAAAATTCCGCAAAATCCGATGAATATGGAAGGGAAATCCTGACACAGTCACTTTTTCTTCAGTTTATGGTTTATCTGAACCGTATCTTTCTGGAAAAGCAGTACATTTTTGATAAAAAATCCTACACCTTTGACTCGCAGATTGCCAGTATCCTTCAGTATATCAACCACAATCTGAAAGAAGATCTGTCTGTAGAAACGCTTTCTGCCAGATATTATGTAAGCAAGTACCATCTGATGCGGAAGTTCAAACAAGAAACCGGCTATACCCTTCATAATTATATTGTAAACAAGCGGCTTCTTATGGCACGTACTCTGATCTCAAATGGAATGCCTGTGACAAAAGCAGCACAGGAAAGCGGGTTCGCAGAATACAGCACTTTTTCCCGGGCATACCGTAAACAGTTCAAAAACAACCCCAGCGAAGAACTGCCTCATTATAGCAATCCTCTAAAATAATGCATCCACTACCTTTACACAACAATTCCATAACACAAAAAAGATGTAACCATGTCTGAAAGAATCTTTCTTCTCAGACATAATTACATCTTTTATTGTTCTCAGGTCGGGCAGATATTCGCGCTCCGCTTACTGTTTCACTTTCTTCTTCGCTGTCGCACAGTAGAATACGAATCCCAGCAGTACCAGTGCCACGATCATCCATCCGGCCAGTGCTGCTGTTCCCAGACCTGCAAATTATCATAGTAACCTTTCAGATAGATCACAATGATAATCGCCGGAATTCCATAGGCAACATAATTTTTCAGACATTTCGGGAATTTCATGCCTGTACCGGCATTCACCTCTGCAATGAAATTGTCCCATCCCCATCCGTTCTTTCTGGTACAAAACAGAAGGTAACCAAGACTTCCAAGAGGAAGAAGGTTATTAGAAACAATAAAGTCTTCCAGATCCATGATGTTGCTTCCATCTCCGAATGCTGGAATCCGGAAAGTACATTGAATCCAAGCACACATGGAATGCTTAAGATCACAACAAGAACTGCGCAGACAACAACACTCTTTTTACGGTTCCAGCCAAACAGTTCCATATTAAACACGATCAGGTTCTCAAATACAGCAATGATCGTTGAAACCGCAGCAAATGTCAGAAACAGGAAGAACAGACTTCCCCACAAAGCCCCTCCGCTCATCTTTGCAAAAATATTGGGCAGAGTGATAAAAACAAGGCTTGGACCTGCATCCGGCTGGATTCCATAGGAGAAGCATGCCGGAATAATGATAAATCCTGCTGTCAGCGCAACAAAAGTATCGAGTACGGTGATGCTTACCGCCTCTCCGGTAAGGCTTCTGGATTTGTCCAGATAACTTCCGAAGATCAACATGGCACCAATACCAATGGATAATGTAAAGAATGACTGACTCAATGCCGCAAATACTACATTACCAACTCCTGCTTCCTTAATCTTCTGAAAATCAGGAATCAGATAGAAGCTGATTCCTTCTCCCGCGCCTTCCATCATTACTGAATGAACCGCAAGGATCACCATAATGATAAGCAGTGCACTCATCATTACTTTGGAGATTTTTTCAATACCATTCTGCAATCCCATGAAACAGACTGCAAATCCGATCAGACAGATGATCACCATCCATAACATCATCGTCGGCGCATTTCCCAGCATATCGGAAAAAGACTGTGTTACTGCTTCCGGAGTCGCTCCAACGAAATCTCCCCGCAGACTCTTCACACAATAGTATATCATCCATCCTCCTACTGTTGTGTAAAACATCATCAGCATATAACATCCAATAATACCAATAAATTTCAATGGCTTCCAGCAGCTTCCTGCAGGTGCCAGTTTGTCAAAACATTTCGCAACACTTGTGTGGCTTCCCCGTCCTACCGCAAATTCTGCTACCAGAACCGGAATACCGAGAATAACCAGAAAACATAAGTAGATCAGGATAAAGGCCGCGCCTCCATATTCCCCGCAGATATACGGAAACTTCCACACGTTTCCAATACCGATGGCACATCCTGCTGACACCAGGATAAAACCAAGGCGTGAGCCGAAAGACTCTCTTTTCATACTGTTTTTCCCCCTTTATGGAATTGTTATGTGACTGTTCATCAATCATAATCACATAGCTGTGGATGTACTGAACAGTTCAGACAGATATTCACAATCTGCCAATTCAACGCGCTAACGTGTTTTTGCGCACGATAAAAGGGCCTCATGATTCAGCCCTTTTATTTTGCAGCAGACATGATCTGCTCACAATGTTCTGTTTACAAAATCATTACTGCCCGCTCTGTAGTAATGAACTCACCACTTACAAAAATGGGAGTCTTCTCAACTGAGATAAACGAGTCAGGCCTTATTCTTACGTCCACAGCACTGTTTGTATTTCTTACCGCTTCCACATGGGCAGGGATCGTTCGGATATACTTTGATTTCTTTTCTCTGAACCGGTTTCTTAGGACCGGCACTGTCATCCTTGTTTGTTCCGGTAACTTTAGCTACCTGTTCACGCTCGATCTTCTGCTCTACATGTACATGGTACAGCATACGAAGAGTATCTTCCTGAATGGATGTGATCATTTCGTTGAACATATCAAATGCACTCATTTTATATTCAACAACCGGATCTCTCTGTCCATAAGCAGCAAGTCCGATACCCTGACGAAGGATTTCCATATCATCAATGTGATCCATCCACTTGCTGTCAATGCATTTCAGAAGTACAACTCGCTCTAATTCACGAAGCTGCTCCGGTTCCGGGAACTCTGCTTCTTTTTCTTCATAGAGCTTCACTGCCTCTTCTTTCAGTTCATGTCTGATCTCATCGCGTTTCTTGCCTTTTACACTCTCAGCTGTAAGCGGTCTGATCGGAATGATCGGAGTAAGAACACCGTTAAATTCATTCAGATCCCACTCTTCAGAATCTACATCATCAGAGAAACACATATCAACATAAGTATCCACTGTATCCTGAATCATCTTATAGATTGCTTCACGCATATTCTCACCGTCGAGAACCTGACGACGTTCTTTGTAGATGATCTCACGCTGTTCATTGTTTACCTGGTCATAATCAAGAAGATTCTTACGGATACCAAAGTTGTTAAACTCAATCTTCTCCTGAGCTTTCTCAATTGCATTGGAAAGCATCTTGTGCTCAATCTGTTCATTCTCTGCAACACCAAGGGATGTAAAGATCTTCATCAGTCTCTCAGAACCGAACAGACGCATCAGGTCATCTTCCAGGGAAATATAGAAACGGGATTCACCCGGATCTCCCTGACGTCCGGAACGTCCGCGAAGCTGATTATCAATACGTCTGGACTCATGACGTTCTGTACCGATGATCATCAGACCACCTGCATTTCTTGCCACATCATCCAGCTTGATATCTGTACCACGACCAGCCATGTTAGTGGCGATCGTAACTGCTCCTGCCTGACCTGCCTGTGAGACAATCTCTGCCTCAAGTTCATGGAACTTGGCATTCAATACATTATGTTTGATTCCCTGTCTCTTCAGCATACGGCTGAGAAGCTCGGAAGTTTCAATCGTAATGGTACCGACCAGTACAGGCTGCTGTTTCGCATGAGCTTCCACTACAGCATTGACAACTGCGTTGAATTTCTCTTTCTTTGTCATATAAACAGCATCTTCATGGTCAACTCGGATAACCGGTCTGTTAGTCGGGATCTCTACAACGTCCATTGCATAGATATCACGGAATTCTTTCTCCTCTGTGACAGCTGTACCGGTCATACCGCCCTTCTTATCATATTTATTAAAGAAGTTCTGGAAAGTGATGGTTGCCAGAGTCTTGCTCTCACGTTTGATCTTAACATGCTCTTTCGCTTCGATTGCCTGATGAAGACCATCTGAGTAACGGCGTCCCGGCATGATACGTCCGGTGAATTCATCAACAATAAGGATTTCATCATCTTTAACTACATAATCCTGATCCTTATGCATCAGGTTATGGGCACGAAGTGCAAGTGTAATATTATGCTGAATCTCCAGATTCTCCGGATCTGCCAGGTTTTCAATATGGAAAAATTTCTCAACCTTATGAACGCCCTGCTCTGTAAGGTTTACGATCTTATCTTTTCATTTACAACGAAGTCACCTGTCTCGATAACTTCTTCACCCATGATGGCTGCATCTTGGTCATCTCATGGCTGGCTTCACCGCGCTCTAACTGCTGAGCAAGGATATCGCAGGCCTCGTATAACTTGGTTGACTTACCGCTCTGTCCGGAAATGATCAGAGGGGTACGTGCCTCGTCGATGAGAATGGAGTCGACCTCATCATGATACAGTAGTGCAGATCTCTCTGTACCAGCTGTTCTTTATAGATAACCATGTTGTCACGCAGATAATCGAAACCGAGTTCGTTATTCGTAACATAGGTAACATCACAGTTGTATGCAGCACGACGCTCATCCTGCTTCATATCATTTAAAACAACACCGACTGTCAGGCCAAGAAACTCATGGATCTTTCCCATTTCTTCCGCATCTCGTTTAGCCAGGTAATCGTTGACTGTTACGACATGCACACCTTTGCCTTCCAGTGCATTTAAATATGACGGAAGTGTGGCGACAAGTGTTTTACCTTCACCTGTTCTCATCTCTGCGATACGTCCCTGATGGAGAATGATACCACCGATAAGCTGCACACGGAAATGTTCCATTCCAAGAACACGCTTGCCTGCTTCACGTACAACCGCAAATGCCTCAGGAAGCAGATCATCCAGTGTCTCTCCCTCTTCAAGACGTTTCTTAAATTCTCTTGTTTTCCTCTGAGTTCTTCGTCGCTTAACTTCTGCATGTCCGGGCGCAGGCTCTCAATTTTCTCAACCAGAGGCATGATACGCTTAACCTCTCGCTGGCTGCGGGTCCCGAATACTTTTGAAAACATATTCATATTAGGTTTTACTCCTGTTTATTTCTTTTTTATACAAGCATTGCTGCCATATAACAATTGCTACTGTGCGGAATAATTTCTGTTCACTCCGTCCACAGCAGACATGTCAGCAGCATGCGAACATTACAAACGCTTACTATAATACACAATACTTGTATATTCTAACACTTTCCGTTATGGAAAACAATGAATTTTTCATGAACAAACCAAGAAAATTACGGAGTCACCAAAATTTATCGCTTTGTATCCACGATCAGTCTGCCAAATTTCTGCAGTTCCTTTTTGGCCTGTATAAAATCCGGTAAATGCCACTCCCAGTTCGGAGAACCAATGGTTCCCGGTGTGTTGATATGGCCCTCTTTTCCAAGTCCAAGAATATCTGCCAACGGAATGATCGCATATTCTGCCTGATTCTGCATGGTATACTGCAGGAATCTGTCCTTGACAGAGCCCTGTGATGCTCCCGCCTTCTTTAACATCCTGCGGATTTTTCTTCTGGCTGCGGCACTCATATTTCCATACCACTGCATGATCGTATCATTGTCATGCGTTCCTGTGTAAAAAATCATGTTTTCCACATCATGGAAGGTATCTCGGGCATATTTTCCACCTGTTTCTATGGAGAAGATCAGAATCTTCATTCCCTTCAGATGATAATGATCTTTCAGCATCAGAACCTCCGGACGAAGCAGCCCCAGATCCTCTGCTACCAGATCTAATCCCGGAATTTCTTTCTGAAGTGTATCAATGACCTCATATCCCGGTGCCTCGATCCATTCACCGTCAATAGCAGTCGGGCAGTCTGCCGGAATTTTCCAGTATGTATCAAATGCCCGGAAATGGTCGATCCTTATAATATCAAACAATTTGTTGCTATAGCCAATCCTGTCCACCCAGAATCTGTAATCCTGTTCCTTCATATGCTCCCAGTCATAGATCGGATTTCCCCATCTCTGCCCTGTAGCACTGAAATAATCAGGCGGTACTCCGGCGATGAAGATCGGACGTCCATCTGTATCAAGAAGAAAGTTATCTTTTCCACCCCATACGTCTACAGAATCCTGTCCCACATAGAAAGGAACATCTCCCATGATCTGGATTCCGGCATCGTTTGCAGCCTTCTTCACCTTCATCCACTGTGTGTAGAAATATACTGAAGAAACATCTGATACTGTGCCTCTGTCTCCACCTCTGCCGGTAACTTCTGTCTGTTCTCCGGCCAGGTTCTATATTCTTCCGGCCAGTCATTCCAGCATTCTCCGTTATTTGCTTTCTTTAATGCGCGGAACACACCATACTCATATACCATTCCTGTGAAGCAAATTCTTTATATACACTTTCTTCCTGTCCCTTTTTCTCTGTAAAAACATCAAATGCGGTTCTTAAGAAAGGCTCTCTGTACTGGCGGACAGCCTCATAATCTACTCTTGTAGCTCTCTCCTGAAATTCCTTTGGATGTTCCTTTAACAGACCTTCGTCTGCAAGCGCATCAAGACTGATATATAACTCATCCCCTGCACAGGAGGAGTATGCTGGTATGGGGAATTACCATAACCAACCGGATTCAGTGGCAGTATCTGCCATATTTTCACATGATTCTCCTTTAATAACTCGATAAAATGGAATGCAGATTCTCCAAGTTCTCCGGCACCAATACGGGACGGAAGTGCGGAAACTGGCATTAATACTCCGGCTTTTCTCATGATTTTTGTGCTCCTTCCTTCTTTTTACACTTCTTCATTTATAAAATTTCGGTAACTATTCTTCAGCAATCCATTCCAACAGAACGTTCCACCAGAATATACAAGTCAATATTCCATTGCCGCAGACAATCCGGAATAAATTTCAACTTGTAATTTTTTAACTGCTGATCAGTTACAAATTTCATAATATCTTTTGATATTTTAACATATTTAGGCCACTGCGTCAAAGCATTCCTTATGCGTTAAAGGTATATATTTTTCCTGACAAAAAAGCTCCCTTACAGGAGGCATTTTTTCTCTCTGTAAGGAAGCTTTTCTTTATGAAAACTTTTTTATGGCTGTCTATGTTTCATATTTTTGATCTTATAAGCAGATTTAGAATTCCGGTTCGATCAGACCGTAAGTATTGCCTTTACGTTTGTAAACTACATTTACCTGCTCTGTCTCTGCATTGTAGAATACAAAGAAATTATGTCCGAGCAGTTCCATCTGTACGCATGCATCTTCCGGATACATTGGTTTGATTCCGAATTTCTTGGTACGGATGATCTTAACTTCTTCATCCTCATCGTAGTCCTTGTCCAGATATGCTTTCTGGAAGTTAGCTGCTGCCTGCTGTTTGTCTACGATTTTATTTTTGTACTTGCGAAGCTGACGTTCAATGACTTCCTCTACCAGATCGATTGATACATACATGTCATTGCTTACCTGTTCGGAACGAATGATATTTCCTTTTACAGGGATTGTCACTTCAATTTTCTGTCTTTCTTTTTCAACACTTAAAGTTACTACAACTTCGGTGTCAGGAGTGAAATACCTTTCCAGTTTACTGAGCTTGTCCTGGACTGCTGTCTTAAGACCTTCTGTAACTGTAATATTTTTTCCGCTGATGATAAACTTCATGCTTCCATCCCCTTTGCTGTTTGATGAACCTATTATAACACACATTTTTAAATTTTAACACTATTTTATTAAAATTTCACATTTTTTCTGTTTACTTCAGAAATAACTTTAAAGTTCATTTGCCATTATGGGGAAATAGCAAAAATTCTGTAATTGTTCTGTACATTTTCACAGTGATTCCTGAGATTACTATAGTTAAAGTTTAATCAGTTCTGAGAATGAAATATTGCCGCCAAAAAGATCCAATGCACTGCCTACTGTGACATCCAGTCTGTCTTTTCCATATTTCCGCAGGTCCTCAATATCCTTCATGGAGCCAACTCCCCCTGCGTAAGTAACCGGATTTCCTTTATATTCACCCAGCAGAGATGCAAGTTCTGTTTCAACTCCCCGTGCCTTTCCCTCCACATCTACTGCATGGACCAGAAACTCATCGCAGTAACTTCCCAGTTCTTTCATAATATCCAGTGTCATAGTGACATCTGTAAATTTCTGCCAACGGTCTGTCACAATATAGTATTTTTCATCTTTTCTGCGACAGCTCAGGTCAAGAACCAGCTTCTCTTTTCCCACAGTCTCTTTCATTCTGTTCAGATTTTCCCAGGAAATCCTTCCATCTTTAAATACATAGGATGTAACGATCACATGACTGGCACCTGCATCAAGATATTCCCCTGCATTTTCCGGGTTCACTCCTCCGCCGATCTGTAATCCTCCTGAATAAGTATGTAATGCAAGAATCGCCTGTTCTTTTGTTGATTCATAGTATGGGGAGTCATGACCATTTAACAGAATTACATGTCCTCCTTTTATCCCTGCCTTTTTATATAATTCTGCATAGAAAGATGCATCCTGCTCAGATACAAAATTCTCACTTGCCTGATCCTGTACGTCCGTAAGGCTCCCGCCTACGATCTGCTTTACTTTTCCATTATGTATATCAATACATGGGCGAAATTTCATAAAATTCGTACCTCCATATCCGTTATATGTACTCTCAGAATCTTTTTGTACTTATACCAAGCCTCTTAAACTAATGCATTTGAGACAGTTCAGCAGAGTGCGAAAGACAAGGAAGATATCTGCAGGCGTGCTGACGCAGGATTTCAGTTACTGTTCACTCCGTTCACAGTAACGGATTTCACGCTCTGATGAGCTGAATCAATATGCATTATTTACAATGATTGCTATAGTTAGATGCAAAAACAAATGCAATAAAAACTTCGGGAATACACTATTTAAATTTTACCAATTTAACACGATAATACCATAAATTATTCCTGATGTCTATCTTCCTTCTGCCGCATTACCAACAGCATCCCCCACATCTTCTACAGCATTACCTACCCCTTCGCCCAGATCTTTGACGCTGTTTCCCAATTCTCCGGATACTGTGCCGTCACCGTTGTTGTTTTCATCAATTCTGGCATTATCTGCAGTGTTATCTGTTGCATTGCTATTCTGTTCTGTCTCATTTTCTGTAACTTCATCCTCTGCGGCAGTTCCATTATCTGTGACGGTTCCACCATTATTTACATTTTTATCTGCAGCATTGTTTCCTGATGTGCTATTTCCATTTGTATTGTTTTCTCCTGCGTTATTTTCCATGTTATCATCGTTTGCAGCATTATTATCCGTCATATTTTCTTCGTTTGTGTCTGCCTCATCAGCTGCTTTATTTGCATTTCCACATGCTGTGAACATGCACAGTGACATAATAAGTGCTGTACCTGTCAGAATCTTTTTTACCTTTATTCCCATATTCATCTCCTGTTCCCGGAAAGCATTCTGCCGGTCCATGCAGCAGAACCTCTCCGTCTTTTCATGTTTTTATATTATGTTTTTAATATGTGCCAAAAACTCAATACTATTCTGGAAAAATTTACTTTTCATGCTATGATTTAAATAACACAAAACAGATTACTCCGTACATATATACTCCCACAATCTAGCGTACCGACAAGTTGATTTCTCGAACAATCTTGCGTCTAAATTTCTTATTTCCGCGTTGTCGTCGGTCGCCGTAGCCACCGCTACGCCTCCTTCCTCCGCCTTGAAATAAGAAAATTTATCCTGCAAGATTGTT
>ENA-OQEX01000717-OQEX01000717.1-human-gut-metagenome-genome-assembly--contig:-NODE-717-length-15811-cov-4.765175_pt1 | contig 15811 bp, 19 predicted proteins | sample MGYA00242802_ERZ504649 | MGnify/ENA primary metagenome ERZ504649 (study PRJEB26092, sample SAMD00036194) | human gut metagenome | host: Homo sapiens | study: EMG produced TPA metagenomics assembly of...
CGTCCAGCTTTTCGATGTAGACGATGTCGCCCTGCTCCACGCGGTACTGCTTACCGCCGGTAACAATGATTGCGTACATTTTGTTCATTCCTTTTCGTTGTACTCGCTGGTCGTAAAGGCAGGCCCTCACAGGGGCCATTTGAGGCGCCCACACCAAGCGGCTAGAATAGTATAGCAAAAAAATGTGCGGATTTCAAGAGGAAAATCCCGCTTTTGCGGAAATATTTTCAGTTTTTCTCCTCTTTCAGCTGTTAATATGCTTCAGCACCTCATCCATATCCCGGCGGCCATAGACGATGCGGAGGATCCGGATGACTTTTTCCTCTTTCAATACCTGATAGAACAGGATATACTTTCCCACTATCTTCCTGCGCACATGGATGCCCGGCAGATATTCATCAAATACCAGCTTCCCGCTCTCTGGAAAAATACACAGACGCTCTATGCACTTATCCAGCTCATTCATCAGCATCCCGGCGGCTTTTTCATTTCCCAGCTCATTTCGGATATATCCGACATTCTGTCTGACATCCTGTTTCGCACGCTGCGTCAGGGCGAAATGGTACTCACAGTCCATATTCCCTCCTGATTTCTGCCATCGCCGTCGGCCCATCCACCACGCGGCCTTCCTCTACGTCCTTCAGGCCCTCCATTACCAGCTTCAGTTCTTCCATCTCCTGCATGGTGCGCTCATAGTAATCAATGTCCATCACCACGAGGCGGCCATAGCCGTTCTTCGTCACAAAGACCGGGCCGTTCTCCTCGGCGCACCGGCGCTCGATCTCCACGGTATTCTTCAGTTCTCTCATCGGAATGATCTGCATCGTAATGCCCCCTTTATGTTCTGTGGCTATATTATACACCAAAAAGAGCCACAGCGCAAGGTTCTCCGCGCTGCGGCTCTTTTGAAATATTCGGATCAGGCGTCTTTTTTCTCCGCCAGTTTCTCTTTGAGCTGCTGCTTCACCCGCTCGTTATAGGCATTCGTGCGCTCGAGGAAGAGCTTGCGGGGGCTGGAAGCCACCAGCTCCTCCCTCTCCACCGTAAATTCCGGCTCTGCCTTGCGCACCTTCGCCAGCAGCTGCGGTTCTCTGCCGTCAGAGCCAGCGTCACCATGAGAGGCTTGGACTTATATTCCGGTCAGGAAATTTCCAGTGCCACACCGCCCACGACGGCCGCAGCCGCCACCAGCTGGGAAGCGCGCAGACCGAGCGACGGCACCAGCAGCAGGCTGTCGGTGCGGAGAGCTTCGATCCAGAAGCGGCCTGCGCCGTACCAGACAAGGTAGCGCAGGGCAATGTCGCCGTTGAACTTCCGCTTTTTGATGTACGCCGCCAGCAGGGCCAGACCCACGAAGCACCAGATGCTCTCGTAGAGGAAGGTGGGGTGGACGGGCATGGAAGGGTCGATGGTGACGCCCTTCGGCACCGTGACGGTGCTGCCCATCAGGTAATCTTCCGTTGCTTCGCTGAACATACCCCAGGGCAGGGTGGTGTTGCAGCCGAAAGCCTCCTGATTGAAGAAGTTGCCCCAGCGGCCGCAGCCCTGTCCGATGAGGAAGCCCATGCCGGCCAGGTCGAACATGGGCAGCACCGGCACGCCCCGCCATTTGCAGGCCAGGCCGCCGAACACAAAGGCGCCGATGATGCCGCCGTAGATGGCCAGACCGCCGTCGCGGACGGCCAGCACATCCCAGATGCTATCGTAATCATAGGGTGCCATCGCCACATAATACAGGCGGGCGCTGGCGATGCCCAGCACCACGCCGATGAGGATGACATCCACCATCGAATCGGCGTCGATGCCGAACTCCGTGCAGCGGCGGAACGCAAAGACCAATGCGAGGCAGAGGCCGAAGGCGATGCAGACGCCGTACCAATAAATATCCATGCCGCCAATGCTGAAGCCACCCGGCTCAGCTCAAAGCTGAGGCCGAGGCCCGGGAACTGTACCAGATTCGTCATTCTTCCGTCTCCTCTTCTTCGTCCTCTTCGACGGCGGTGCCGTCCGGCTCGATGTGCATCACGGCCATCCGCTCAGGCCGCAGGATGTGCTGCAATGCCGCGTCGGCGTCCTCTGCCGTCAGGCCCGCCAGCATGGTGATCTGCTGGGCCACAGTCTGACCGGCCAGCGCGAAATCTGCCATCTGGCTGGCCGAATCCTCGACGTTTTCCAGATTTTCGATGAGCTGGCCGTATTTTTCGTTCTTGCAGAGGGTGAAGATCTCCCGGTCCACGCCCTCCTTGCGCACCCGCTCGATCTCGTCCAGCAGAAGCTGCCGGACGGTGTCGGGCCGGTCGCTCTCGCCGGTGAAGAGGATGCAGCAGCATCCGTCCACCCGCAGCACCTCGCCGCCGAAACCCGGGTCGGTCAGGCCCTCGTCGTAGAGGCGGCGGTAGAGCGGCGACATCCCGCCGCAGATGCAGCAGAGGATGAGCTCGTACAGCATCTCGCTGCGCAGGTCGCCGAAAGGCAGCGGCTCTTCTTTGAAGCCCAGACCGAAGCAGGGCTTGGCGATGGGCATGGTGATGGTCTTTTCGGCCGCCGCCAGCGTCATCGGCTCGGGGCGGAGCAGGCGCTCGACCTTTTCCGCCGGGCGCTCGTCCATCAGGCCGTGGCGGGCGCAGGCAGCCAGGATCTGCTCCATGCTGGTGCTGCCCGCTGCGGCCAGCACCATATTGCCCGGCGCATAGAACGCTTTGCAGCAGTCGTAGAGCATCTCCGGCGTTATCTCCGCGATGCTCTCCACCGTTCCCGCAATATCGCTGCGGATGGGGTGGCTGTGATACAGGCACTCGCACAGGCCGGTAATGAGCCGCCAGTCGGGGCTGTCATCGTACATCTTTATCTCCTGCCCGATGATGCCCTGCTCTTTGGCGATGGTCTGCTCGGTAAAGTAGGGATGCCCCACCATGCCCAGCAGCACGTCAAGGCTCTCGTCCAGCTGTTCCGTGGCCGTAAAGAGGTAGCAGGTGCGGTCGAAGGCCGTGAAGGCGTTGGCATTCGCGCCGGTCTTGGCGAACTTTGCAAAGGCATCGCCGTCCTCATCCTCGAACATCTTGTGCTCGAGGAAATGGGCCACACCGGCGGGCAGATGCACCTCCCGCTCCCCCAGCCGGAAATCCCGGTCGATGGAGCCGAAGCGGGTGGCGTAGATGACATGGGTGCCGGAGTAGCCCGGCATGGGGCGGACGAGTACGGTCAGCCCGAGGCAGAACCTTCCACTGGTCAGCGGCGGTGCGTTCCAGCACGCTCTGGGTGTTCTCAGCCATTCTCGTTCCCCTCCTCCCGCGTCAGCAGACAGCTCACCGACAGGGTGAACTGCCTCAGAATGTCCCGCACATCCTCTCTGGTCACAGCCAGCAGGGCGCGGCGGGCGTCGTCCGGCGTCTGCACCGGGCCGCCCCGCAGCACCTCCATATAGTACCATGTCTCGATGCCGCCCAGCGTATCCTCCAGGCCGTTCATCCCGGCCAGCAGGCCCCGGCGGCAGTCTTCCAGCTCTTCGTCGGTGATAGGGCCGTCGCAGAGGTCCGCCAGCTCTTTGAGCACCGCCTGCTCGGCGCGGGCCGCGTCGGCGTGCTCGACGCCGCTGTTGACGGCCATGCTGCCCGTGAAGCTCTGGAAGGAGGACGAGCAGTAGTAGCACAGATGGTCGCGCTCCCGGACGTTCAGGAAAAGGCGGCTGGTCACGCTGCGCCGTAGAGGGCCATCGCCAGCCGGACAGCGGCCAGCTGTTCAGGCGCATGGGCCGGCCCAGCGTGAACAGCATACAGAGCTTGGCCTGTGTGGTGTCGAAATGCTCCACCTTCCGCACCGGCTCCCGCCGGGGCATGGCGATATTCTCGGCCCGGGGCAGCGGGGCGCGGTCGATGGCCGAAAGCTCCGTCAGAAGGGCGTCCTTCACGGCGGTGGTGCTGGCCTCGTCGCAGCCCAGCACGATGAGCTCGATGTTCGCCGTCCGCAGCATCTCGTAGTATGCCTCGGTCAGCGCTTCGGGCGTCAGGCCGTCCACTTCTTCTAAGCAGCCCTCCTGCCGGACACCGGCGGGGCTGTCTCCGAAGAATTCCCGGTTGGCCTGCCGCTGGCAGTAAAGGCGCTTGTCGTTCACTTCGTCTTCCAGCGCCTTCCTCAGCATCTGCTTTTCGATGCCCACGGCCTCGGGGTCGAAGGTGCCGCCCACAAAATAGGGGTGGAACGCCGTGCCGAGGGCCAGTGCGGCGTACTCCTGCGTCAGCTTCTCCCCTTCCAGTGCGAACTGGTCCTTGATGCCGGTGATGCTGACGCAGAGATTGTGGCTGCAGCCCATGGGGCGGGCGTCCACGGTCAGGTCGGCGCCGTAGAGGCGGGCCAGCTTTTTGGTCATCTGGGTCATGTCGGGGCAGTCGGCATAGCCCCGCTCCATCACCAGCGGCAGCAGCGCGTGGGCCGTGGCCGTCTCGCGGCGGGCCGGGAACGCGAAGTGGATGCTGATACGGCAGCGGTTGAATTTCTGTGCGGCGTCATACGAGAGGTGGACGCCGGGCGCGATTTGGGATCGTCTCAATGTTCTATCGTCCTTTTGTATTATTTCGTTTGTTCCAGCGCCAGATACTCTTCCAGCGAGAGGCCGGAGGCGCGGATGGCGAGGGCGTTGTCCCTGCCCACATACCGCCAGTGCCACGGCTCAAACACCATGCCGGTGGCGGCCTGACGCTCCTGCGGCCAGCGCAGGATGAAGCCGTGCTCTGCGGCATAGGCTTCCAGCCACTCATAGGCACGGGTGTCGGCGAAGCGGTGTCCTTTTCCATGCTGTCTGCCGCGAGGATGTCGGCACCGTAGCCGGTGGCATATTCGCTGGCCTCCGGCGCAGGCTGGACGGTCGCAGCCCTGACAGCGGCCTCTTCCTCCGAGCAGCCGGACTCCCGGCAGCTCTGGACCGCGGCCTCATAGGCGCTCTGGCGGGCGGCGGCATCCTGATACCCTGCCGTCAGCACCAGCTCTATCTCATCCTGCCTTGCGGCCTCGGCCATCTCGCGGTAGGCTGCGGCGGCCTCGGCTTCCAGCGAAACGCCGGTGGCATCATCGGCCACGGCCAGCTCCGGCGTCGGCTCTTCCGTCAGGGGAAGGTTTGCATTCACCAGCACGAGGCGCTTATCCGAAAGGTCCGTCTCCGCGCCGCCCTCATACTCCCGGGCCTCGAAGCCGTCGGCGGTGCGATGAGGCATAGGCCCTGGGCAGCAGCCAGAGGATGCCGCCGGTCATCACAGCCATGACCGCGCCGCAGCTGAGCAGAAAGACCGTCCAGTTGCGCACGAGGCGGATACGGTGTCTCCGGCGGCGTTCTTTCGGCGACAGCGCGCGGCGGGGTGCGGGTCGATTTTGCTCCATGATGCAGCTTCCTTCCTGTTTTTGACGTTCGCCCTGAATACAGGCAGATAATAATATTATACACCCCTTTTATCTGGGTGTAAACGGCAGGGGCTGTAAAAAAATTGTGTACGCAAAAAGCCGCCGCACCGGCGCAGGACGCACGGCACGGCGGCTTTGAAGCCACGTCTTACTCGAACAGCATCTCGTGGATGGCGCTGACAGCCTTGTCGGCGTCCTCACGGTCGATGATGCAGGAGATCTTGATCTCACTGGTGGAGATCATCTTGATGTTGATGTTGTTGTTGGACAGCGCCTCGAACATCTTGGAGGCCACGCCGCTGTGGCTCTGCATGCCGGCACCCACGATGGACACCTTGGCACAGGTCTCGTCGCAGATGACCTGATCGAACTTTGCGCTCTCGCGCAGGACGCGCAGAGCAGTCTCAGCTTCGCTCTCCGCGCAGGTGAAGCTGATGTCCTTCTTGCCGTCGCGGCCGGTGGACTGCAGGATGATGTCCACGTTGATATTCTTCTGGCCAGCAGGCCGAAGATCTTGAAGCTGGTACCGGCTCATCGGGAACATTCAGGATCGTGATAACAGCAACGTCGGTGTCCTTTGCGACACCCTTGATCAGCATACCTTCCACGTCTTTTACAACCTCCTTGACGACCGTGCCGGGCACGGGGTTCAGGCTGGAGAGGACCTCCAGCTCCACATTATACTTTTTAGCCAGCTCCACGCTGCGGTTGTTGAGCACCTGTGCGCCGAGGGATGCCAGTTCCAGCATCTCGTCGAAGGTGATCTCATCCAGCTTGCGGGTGTTGCGCACCTTGCGCGGGTCGGCGGTGTAGACGCCCTCCACGTCGGTAAAGATCTGGCAGCGGTCGGCGTGGAGCGCTGCTGCGATGGCGACAGCGCTGGTGTCGGAACCGCCGCGGCCCAGCGTGGTGATGTCGTCCAGCTTGTTCAGGCCCTGAAAGCCTGCCACGACGACGACGCGGTTGCGCTCCAGCTCCGAAGAGATGCGCTCGGTCTCCAGCTTGGTGATGCGGGCCTTGGTGTAGGCACGGTCGGTGCGGAAGCCTGCCTGCCAGCCGGTCAGACTGGTGGCATGGCAGCCCAGCTCGTTCAGAGCCATAGCCAGCAGGGCGATACTGATCTCCTCGCCTGCTGCCAGCAGCATATCCATCTCACGGGCAGAAGGGTTGTGGGTGATCTCTGCTGCCTTTGCGATGAGGTCGTCGGTGGTGTCGCCCTGTGCGGACACCACCACGACCACGTCATTTCCCGCGTTGTGGGTGTTGGCCACGATGCGGGCCACGTTGAAGATACGGTCCCGGTCCTTCACCGAAGAACCGCCGAACTTCTGTACGATCAACGCCATATCTTGTCACTCTCCTCTTTTTGCTCCCTCAGTGTGTGAGGGGTACACCGGGCGGAAGCGGTCTTGCACTTCCGGTCCTGTTTATCATTCCACTGTCGCACCGGTGTTGTCGGCATCCAGCCGCAGCAGTGTAAATGCTTCACATCCGTCCAAACCTTCCAGCAGCTCGAGGCCCTTTTCCAGTTTGGAGTAAAATTTCTCGGCGTTGGCCTTTTCGGCCACAGCCATCACGGTGCTGCCGGCGCCCGAGACGTACACCGCCTTGGCACCGCAGAGCCGCGCCATATCGAAGACCTCCTTCGAGCCGGGCATCAGGGGCATCCGGTAGGGCTGGTGGAGCTTATCCTCGGTGGCAATGGCCAGCAGGTCGTGGCGGCCCTCGCAGAACGCCGCCGGGATGAGGGCCGCACGGGACAGGTTATACACCGCATCCTTGTGGGTGACCTCTTTGGGCAGGGCCGCGCGGGCGGCTTCGGTCAGCAGCTTGTAGTCCGGCACGATGGCCGCGAAGCAGAGACTCTCGTCCACGTCCCGCTTGACGGAGTAGACGACGCCGTCCTCGAAAACGCTGCTGGCCAGACCGCCCAGAAGGGCCGGTGCCACGTTGTCCGGGTGGCCCTCGATGGAGGTGGCCAGCGTCAGCAGCTCCCGGGTGTTGAGCACATCGCCCAGCATTCGGTTCGCGCCCAGCAGGCCCGCGATGATGCAGGCCGAGGACGAGCCGAGGCCCCGGGCCATCGGGATGGCGTTGGTCTGGACGAGCTTGAGGGGCGGCATGGTCTTGCCGACCTTATCGAACAGACCTTGGCCGAGCGGTAGACCAGATTGGTCTCGCCGCGGGGGATGCGGGTGCCGTCCGCCGCCGAGATGTCCAGATGGTCGCTCTCTTCGAAGGTCACGGTATTGTACAAGGTCACGGCCAGACCCAGCGCATCGAAGCCGGAGCCGATGTTGGCACTGGTGGCCGGGACGGAAACTTTTATCTTCATCGCAGTTCCCTCTTCTCCCGCGCTCAGGCGTCCTCAGGCAGGCGGCGGAGCACCAGCTTCACGCTGCCGCCCATGGCCTCTACCTTGCGGGCCGCTTCGGCCAGAGCCTTGCCGTCGGCGCTGTCCACAAAGTAGGAGCAGCCGTCGAAATGCTCTTCCACACATGGCCCTTGCCGTAGATGCCTCGGCCACCGCCGGGGCGATGCCTTCCACACGCACATAGTATGCGGCGGGAGCGGGGTCGGTGAGCATTCCTTCCACCGGCTCGGCGGGCTGCCAGAACAGGCTGTCGTGGACCTTGACGCCGTTCTTGAGGCGTCCACCACGTCGGCCACGACAGCACTGGCGGTGGGCAGCTTGCCCGCGCCCTTGCCGTAGAAGACCACGTCGCCCAGCATATCGCCCTTGACGAGGACGGCGTTGAAGACGTCATCGACACCGGCCAGCTGGTTTGCCTTCGGCACGAGGCAGGGCTCGACACCGGCGGCAACGCTGCCGTCCTCGCCCCGCTTCATCCAGGCGATGAGCTTGATGACGCAGCCCAGCTTCTCTGCCGCAGCCACATCATCCACCGTGATGTCGCGGATGCCGCGGGTGGGGATGTTCTGGGGGTAGATCTGGTGGCCGCAGACCAGCGAGGACAGGATGGCGATCTTGCGGCAGGCGTCGCGGCCGTCCACATCGTCGCCGGGGTCCCTCGTCTCGGCGTAGCCCAGCTCCTGAGCGATCTTCAGAGCCTCGTCAAAGCCCAGATCCTCCCGCGCCATCTTGGTGAGCATGAAGTTGGTGGTGCCGTTGACGATGCCTTCCACCTCGGTGATGACGTTGGCCGCGAGGCACTGGTGCATCGGGGTGATGATGGGCGTGCCGCCGCCCACGGAAGCCTCGAACAGGAAGGCGCAGTTGTGTGCCTTGGCCAGAGCCAGCAGCTCTGCGCCGTAGGTGGCCACCATCTCCTTGTTGGAGGTGCAGACGCTCCGGCCGCTCTCGAGGCAGGCCTTGACGTAAGGGTAAGCGAAGCGGGTGCCGCCGATGGTCTCGACGACGACCTTCACTTCGGGGTCTTCCAGAATGGCGTCAAAATTCTTTATAAACAGCTGTGCAGCCGGATGATCCGAGAAGTCCTTGGGGTCAAGGATGTACTTGACCTCCACCGGTTCGCCTGCGCGGTGGGAGACGCCTGCGGCGTTGCGGCAGAGCACCTCGTACACACCGCTGCCCACCGTGCCAAAGCCCAGAATCGCGATTTTTGCCATGATACTGCCCTCGTTCCTTTTTTCTATGAATGTACTGTCACAGATTGTATCCGCAGTGTACGCCCACGACCATCCGCTGGCGCGAAAGCTTTTCCGTCAGCTCCTCGGGGCTCATCTGCATGGTGTCGGTGCGGATGGTGACAGCCACCAGCGCGGCTCCGTTCTCCGGAGTAGACTGATTGATGGTCACGATGCTGGCACCGGCGGCACTGATGCCGGCCAGAAGGCTCTGCAACGCACCCGTCTCGTCCCGCAGTCGCCATGACAGTGATGACCTCGCGGCCATTCTCCGAGTCAAAAATGCAGTCCTTATATTTATAAAATGCACTGCGCGACAGGTCTACGCTGCGGGTCGCAGCCGAAATGCTGCGTGCCTCTCCGCTGGCCAGAAGCTCCTTGGCCCGGACGACCTTGAGGAAGACTTCCGGCAGGACCTGCGCATCCACCAGATAAAACGGCGTTCCAACTTGTTCACCTCTCAAACACAAGTGTTCTTGCAGAAAATATAATAGCATCCGGCTCCCTGCATTGCAAGAGGTCGGATGCTATTTTGTCAGATTATCCAGTTTTGAGCCGTGAAGTACCCCTTCAGCGCACCGAATCTGCAACCCGATGTGCTGAAAAGTATGATTTTTGCCTCAGTCGGTGTCCAGATTGGTGGTGTCCGGCTCAGGCGCGAGAGGCTGGCTGGCGACAGCTGCCTGACCGTGGGAATAATTGCAGACGTCGGGCAGGTCGTCGGCACGGTAGTAGCCCACTGCCGTGCTCGGGCAGGAGCCGCTGGCCAGCAGGCCGCTCTGGGTGCAGTAGCTGCGCTCCACGACGCCGTCAGCCGCCGGGAATGCCTTATAGGGCAGGTCTGCCTGGACCTGCTCCATCAGGCCTTCCATGCCATGACACAGGTGCGGGTCTTGGCCTGCTGCTTGCCGAGGGTCTGGGTCATATCGAAGGGCGCGTCATAGCCCCACCACACAGCGGTGACGTAATAGGGCGTGCCGCCCACGAAGCACAGGTCCTTTTCATCGCTGGCCGTACCGGTCTTGCCGAAGGCCTCCATGCCGTTGGAGTTGGGGTAGCGGCCGCTGGCCGTACCGACGCTGGAGAACAGGACATTCTTCAGCAGGCGGTTCATGACGTAGGCCGTCTGGGGCGTCAGAGCCTGATAGCTGGTGTCGTTGCTCTCCATATAGATGTTGCCGTCCCGGTCGAGCACACGGGTGTAGAGGTGAGGCGTGGTGTACTCGCCGTCGTAGAAGATCTGGAACGCCGCCGCCAGCGCCATCGGTGTGACGCCGTGGGTCTGGCTGCCCATGACCATCTGTGCAAGGCCCACGTCGTTGACGGGATCCAGCGTGCTGAGCTGCAGGGTATTGTAGACGAAGTTGAAGATGTTGTTCGCGCCCACGAGGTCGCCAACGCGGATGGCGATGGTGTTCAGGGAGCGGGCGAGGCCGTTCCAGAGCGGCAGGTCGGAGCCGTCGCCGTAGTCGCCGTCGTAGTTGCGGGGCCAGCTGCGCCATGCGTTGGGATAGGCCTTCAGCTGCTTGTCCGTCAGGCCCATGAGGCCGTTCCGGCGGCAGTAGTCCTCGTCACGGATGACCATGTCCTGCTTGAGGTAGAGGGGCGAGTTGTTGAGCATGGTAGACCAGTTGACCAGACCATACTCGATGCCCAGCGCATAGGCGCCGATGGGCTTGATGGCAGAACCGGTCTGACGGGTGACGCCGTAGGCGCGGTTCAGGGAAAGGCTCTTGGTCTTTTCGCCCAGACCGCCCACCATGCGATGACATTGCCGTCATAGTCCAGCGTGACCATCGCCGCCTGGGTGCGGACGTTGCGGTAATAGTAGACCGTACCGTCGTCGCCGGTGCGGGTCTTGGGGGTGCCGTCCTCATTGAAGACCTGCACATCGTCGTCGGAGATGCTGGTCACCTCTTCCTCATGCCAGCCGGCCGGGAAGTAGGCGTCGTCGGTGTTGAGCATCAGGTTCTCCATCGCGGTCTGGATCTTGGGGTTGACCGTTGCCTCGATGGTGTAGCCGCCGGTGTAGAGCATACTCTGGGCGGTGGACTCGTCCACGCCCTCCTTGGCCATAATGTCCTTCACCACCTCGTTGAAGAGGGCATCGGTGAAGTAAGAGGTGGTGGAGCTGCTCTTCTTCGTGTTGTCCGTCTCTGCCAGCACCAGCGGCTGGGCAGCGGCGCTGCGGTAATCCTCCTCCGAGATGACACCCTGCTGCCACATATTGTAGAGCAGGAAGTTCCGGCGGTTGATGAGGTTCTCGGGGTTGGTGTAGGGGTTATAGTTGGTGGGATTCTTGGTGATGGAGGCGATGGACGCGCACTCCCAGAGGGTCAGCTCGCTGACATCCTTGTCGAAGTACTCGTTTGCCGCCGTCTGGACGCCCTGGATGGTACCGGTGAAGCTGATGGTGTTCAGGTAGGCTTCCAGAATGGTCTCCTTGGAGTAGCTGCGGCTCAGGATGAGGGCGCGGTAGATCTCGCGCAGCTTGCGCAGTGCGCCCTCGATGCCGCTGGCGCTCTTGTCGCTGGTCAGGTTCTTGATGAGCTGCTGCTCCAGCGTGGAGGCGCCCTGCTTGGAGCTGTAGATGGGCAGCAGGTATTCATTGATCATCGCGCCGATGGTGCGCTTGAAGTTGACGCCCGGCTCGCTGTAAAAGTCTTTGTCCTCGGTGCAGATGAATGCATACTGTAGGTTGGTGGGGATCTGCTCGAGGTCCGCCCAGACGCGGTGGCTGTTGGAGGAGCGCAGGGTGGCGTACTCCACCTGTGCGCCGGTGTCGGGGTCGGTGGCCACCACAAGGCTCGACTGGCTCAGCTCGATGTTGTCGAGGTTCAGCAGGTCGCCGTCACTGGCCGTAGCCTGCACCACATAGTACACAGCGCCCACTGCCACCAGACTGCCCGCCATAATGCCCAGACAGACGAGGGTGACGATGGTCCGGCCCAGGAATCCGAGAGCGGGATGGCCACGCTTTTCTCCCTGCTCCTGCGGCCCGCGGGCCTCACGGACCCGCCGGTTCTGCTCCGCTGCGGGCCGCTGCTCCCGGAGCGCACCATCACTGTGGAGTCTCCGTCTTTCATTGTTTGAGATAAGGATCGCCTCCTATCGCAATTTTCACTGTTCTGCATCTCAAAGCATCCTCTGACGATGCCGTTTGCTGTTCCTGCTGCGGCCAGACGGCCCACAGCCATAATAACACATTATAGTCCGCGCCGCCCGCTTCCGCAAGGGGGAAATCGACGGGATACGATGTTAGTATAGCACATCTGCCCCGCCAAAGTACAGCATCCGGGTGTGAAAATTCTGCATTCCTGTCTGAGGCAGTTTTCTTTTGCACATACTACCGTCTGAAACACCATTTCAGCCGAAAGGAGTCCACTGCCATGCGCAAGGTCTGGCTCTGCATTTTTTATGCGCTGTGCATTTTTACCATCGTGTTCAGCCTGTTCTGGATGGCCCTGCCCAGTCTCCCCTTCCCTGCCGACTCCGGCGAAGAGACGCCGGCCTCCGAGCCGGGTCTGGCCGCGCAGGGCTCCGCCGGGCAGAGCGGCACCGACTTCTACCTCTGCGACGAGGGCGGGCGGGTGGTCGTCTACACCTGCTCCGACAACGGACTGCCCGACAAGCGGCTCCTGCGCACCGGCATCTATGTCAATCTCCTGCCTGAGGCCGATGCCCTCCGGCTCAAGCAGGGCCTCTACGTCACCGGCGAAACGGCCTCCGGGCGCTGCTGGAAGACCTGGGCGAATAAACAAAAACAGTGCAGACCTCCCCGGGGAGGTCTGCACTGTTTTTATCCTTTATCAGAATCAGGCTTCGAGCTGTTCCAGCGGGATAAGGTAGTCCTTACGGCACTGCTCGTAGTTGAGCATATATTCCTTGGTGGGGTTGTGGTGCATCATATTCTTGAGGGTATGGGAGTCGTAGTCCTCGCCTGCCTCCATGCCCACCAGACGGGCGGCGATGTTGGAGCAGTGGTCCGAGATACGCTCTGCATTGCTCAGCACATCGAGATAGACGACACCGGTATCAATGGAGCAGACACCATCCTTCAGACGCTTGATGTGCTGCGCACGAAGCCGCTCCACGAGGATGTCGATGACCTGTTCCAGCGGCTCCACCTGACTGGCGGTTCGGGCGTCGTCGAACTCGAAGGCGTCCGTGGTGAGGGTCAGTATCTTTTCCAGCGCATTGTCGAGAAGCTTCAGCTCCTGCTGTGCCTTCTCGCTGAAGGTGACTTCCTTGTCGGCCAGCTCCTGCGCCTTTTCTTTGATGTTGACTGCATAGTCGCCGATGCGCTCGCACTCGGTAACAAAGTTGAGCAGCTCGGTCACCTCATGGCTCTCCGCGTCGCCCAGCTCCTGGTCTGCCAGCTTGATGAGGTAGTTGGAGATGTCCACCTCCATCCGGTCGATGAGGTTCTCGCGGACATCGATGGCGCTCACGACGTCCTCGTCCATCCTGAGCAGCAGCGGGGTGGCGAGGCCGACGTTGCGGGCTGCGCGGCGGGACATCTTGACCACCGCGTTCTTGGCCTGCTGCAGCGCCACAGCCGGGCTCTTGAACAGACGCTCATCCAGCACAGGCATGCTCAGCTCCTGCGCCTCCTCCGCGCTGTTCGGCACGGTCATCATGGCCAGTCTGGACAGCACGCCGCTGCAGGGCAGGAAGAGCAGCATCGCAATGACGCTGGTCATGGTGTGGATGTTCGCAATGCTGCTCTTGTTCATCACATCGCCCCACATGGGGATGCCGATGGTGAACTGGACTGCATAGACCAGCGCCAGCAGGATGACGCTGCCGATGATGTTGAAGTACAGGTGGATGAGGGCGGCGCGCTTGCGTCCTTGGAGGAGCCGCCGATGGTCAGCAGCGGGGTGAAGGCCGTGCCGATGTGGGCGCCCAGCACGATGGGGATGGCCGAGCTGAAGGTGACGAGGCCGGTGCTGGAAAGCGCCTGCAGGATACCCACAGAGGCCGAAGAGGACTGGATGATGACCGTGACCACCACGCCCACGAGAACGCCGAGGATGGGGTTGGTCATGGTGACGAACAGCTCCTGGAACGCCGCGCTCTCACGCAGGGGAGACACACCGGTGTCCATCAGGCTCATGCCCGTGAAGAGGATGCCGAAGCCCAGCATGATCTGGCCGATGTTCTTTTTCTTCGCGTTGCGGATGAACACATAAAAAATGCAGCCGATAAACGCCACCACCGGCGCAAACGTCTTGGGCTGGATGAGGGTCAGGATGAGACTGTCGCCCGAAATATCCGCCATGCGGATGAGCTGACCGGTGACCGTAGTACCAATGTTTGCACCCATGATAACGCCTACCGACTGCGTAAGGGTCATGATGCCGGAGTTGACGAGGCCGACGCAGATGACGACCGTACCGGCCGACGACTGGATGACGCCGGTGATGAGGGTGCCGAAAATGACGCCCTTGATGGTGGACGAAGTCAGTTTCTGCAATATGCCCTGCATCTTGCCGCCGGCCAGCTTTTCGAGGCCGGCACCCATGATCGACATGCCATACAGGAACAGCGCAATACCGCCCAGCAGAGAGGTGATGTGTGTAATGTCCATAAAACAATGCTCCTAAAATCTTCCTATTGCTCTCTTGCACAAGACGGCCGTGCCTGGCTCTCCATACGCAAAACGCCGTCCTTTTTATTATAGCATCGAACCCCCCGGCTCAACAAGCATTATTTTACAGGAAAATCACCTTTTTGACCGGAATTTTAAGATTTCCGGGCCTTCTCAGACAGTTTCTTTCTTGAATTTTACATTCATTTTATATTAGTTTTTTCTAACTCCCGCCCGGTGCTTTCCGGCATTCCCGGGAATGCGTCAGGCGGCATCCAGCTCTTCCATCGCCTCCCGCAGGGTGTCCGCCGAGAACAGGAACGCGCCCGCCTCCGTATACACCTCCACATGACCGCCCACATACCGAAGCTCAATGTCTTTCATTCCTCTTCCCTCCTGTGTCTTTTTGTTCTGACAGGAGTATAGCAGAATAAAAGTCCAATAAAATGTATCTTCAGGAAGTTTTTTGAGAAAAAAGGCACAGAAAAGCTCTCTGTCGGCGTCCTTGCCTCTCAGTCACCTTCGGTGACAGCTCCCCCAAAGGGGGAGCCTCTGGCGTGCCGGTCAGGCCCACGCGGGATGAGCAAAGTCTGATTTTTTCGGAAACAGTAGTGCCCTGCTACAGAGGGCAGCAGCTTCGGGACAATATCCCTTGTCAAGCTGTCGTGAATCTAGACAGCGGAGCACTCCTGTTCCCGAGACATCGTGCTTTGCTTGTCCAGGCGAAATCTGACCGATATGCCAATGGCTCCCCTCTGGGGGAGCTGGCGAGCGGAGCGAGACTGAGAGGGCAAGCCCGTCTCCCGAGAGCCGCTACGCAGCGATAAGCAGGTTCTTTGACAGAGCGATGCTATCGCTGCGCCTGTTCTTCTCTGGCAGCGTCCTTGCCCTCTCAGTCACCTTCGGTGACAGCTCTCCCAAAGGGAGAGCCAAAAGGCATTCTTCCTGACGGTTTTTCTCCATTCACGCAGGAAACAGGGCGATTCGCGCAGGTTTTATTGATTTTTTCCCGCAGATGTGGTATATTCAAAGCAACCTGATATTCTACGGTCTCACCATTTCTTTTCACCGTTCAAAGGAGGTTTTTGTATGCTGTCTTATCGTAAGCTTGCGATGTGTGTTCTGGGTCGCCCCTCCATACGGGGGGGGGGGTAGGTTGATTCACCCGTCCGGCCTCTCAGCGGCAGCGGCGTTTATCCTGACTGCCGCAATGCTCAC
>ENA-OQEX01000719-OQEX01000719.1-human-gut-metagenome-genome-assembly--contig:-NODE-719-length-15792-cov-1.562017_pt1 | contig 15792 bp, 15 predicted proteins | sample MGYA00242802_ERZ504649 | MGnify/ENA primary metagenome ERZ504649 (study PRJEB26092, sample SAMD00036194) | human gut metagenome | host: Homo sapiens | study: EMG produced TPA metagenomics assembly of...
TGATCCGCCTGAAGGCGGAGGATTACCGCACGCCGCTGGTCAATGTGTATTATCATAATCTGCCGATTGTGCGCCCCATCGAAACCTGGGAGAACCATGGCCTTGGCACGATGAAAGCGCACCGGGCGGTAAACGGCGCGGTTTTGAGGCGCGCACCGGGCGTTTCTTACTAAAAAAGGGAGAGCGCCGGGTTTTTCGCTATGAATTCTTTCTCACGCCCTACAAGCCAATTGATTACCAAAAGCATTTTGCCGTGCGCTATTATCATAGCAACGCCATGAAGGGCAACGAGGAATCGGCATTTGAAAAAGGCGGAGCAACATGGCCTGAATTATATGAACATCCACCATGGCAATGATTTGCATCCTTATATCAACTATCCCTTTATCGAAACGGAGCGGATGAAGCGCTTTGTGCAGGCGGCGGCACAGAAGGGGATTGGGGTCAAGGTCTATTACACGGCGCGGGAGATGAGCAATCATACCGCTGAGGTGTTTTGCTATAAAGCCTTTGGAAAGGAGATCATCCTTCAGCAGAAAGGGCAGGGGCTTGATACTTTCCATGACCGGGAGTGGCTGCACCGCTATTTTGGGGAAAATGTGATTCCGGCCTGGCAAGTGCATTACCGCTCCGGCCCGCACAAGGGGGATGATGATATTGCCTTTATCATTCAGCCGGATTCCCGGATTGAGAACTATTATATTGAAGGCCTGCAATGGCTGGTGGATCAGATCGGAATCAAGGGCATCTATATCGATGATACGTCTCTGGATGCCGTCACTCTACGCCGCGCGCGCAAAGTGTTGGATCAGGTGGGCGGCCTGATCGATATGCATATGTGGAATCATGAAGAGGCCAGGGCAGGCGACGCCGCATGCGTGAATATCTATGCCGATATCCTGCCCTTTCTGGATACCCTCTGGATTGGAGAGGGCTTTGACTGCCGGAAGCTTCCCGCCGATTACATCCTCACGGAGGTCAGCGGCCTGCCCTACGGCAACACCAGCCAGATGCTGGAGGGCGGCGGGAACCCATATGTCGGCATGCTTTATGCGATGAATAACCGCTATGGCTGGGGCGTTTATAATGCCGATCGAATCTACCGTATTTGGGATGCCTTCGGCATACAGCAGGCGCAGATGCTCGGCTATTGGCACAGCAAGTGCCCAATCCGTACGGATCATCCTGAGGTGCTCGTCACGGTTTATCAAAAGCCGGATGCGTTGCTGGCAGTGGCCTACAATTTTTCAGAGAAAGCGCAAAGCTTCATTATGAGATCGATTTGGAAAGGCTTCCGTTTCGCCCTGGCAGGAAGGAGTCGGTGCGTCTATATGCAAAAGAATGGCGCAAAATAAAGCGGGCGACCAATTTAGGGGGAGAAAATATCCTCCCCAAACGGGATGGCGTGATGTTCCTTTTGCACAAAGCCTAAAGCAAGACGATCTGTTTGTGTGTGGAGCATTGGGGGAAATGCCGATTAACGCGAAACGCCTCCTGCCGCGCAATGGTAACGACAGGGGCGCTTTTTGATGATATAAGGGGTAAAAGAAGCAAGGCCCGGAAGCCAATTGATTGCTTCCGGGCCTGCGCTTATGAGCGGTGATGGTTGCGCTTTAACCAGCCGCTTCCGCCGCTGCTTCGCGCCTTTCGCCGGGTTTTTATTTGGCAATGGGGCAAGGAAGGTAATGCTGGCAAGGAAGGGCAGCGTGGTAAACAGGCAGTAGATATATCGGAATTCCGCATACACCGGGGTGGAGATCATCAGTGTCAGGAATACGGCGACAACCGGCAGGAAGCATCAGCAGCCGCGCCCGCTTTTTACAATGCAGATCGCGCCGAGTGCAAAGGCTGCCAGCATATTCAGACCAATGCTCCAAAGCATCCCATAGATAGGGATGGAACGGTAGCTGGTAGCCGCATTTGTCACCCAATCATAAAGGGGGCCGCCGATCAAAGGCGTCATGGATGCGCCGAAGTCGTTATCGAGCATATAGGTCCACACATTCCAATATTGCACGTCCGGATACCAATAACCATAGGTTTGATCAGCCTGCGCTTTGAGAATCTCCCCCGGATATTGAATGGCGAGACTGACCCATAGCTTAATATATTCCCATTTGTATTCCGAGAACGCCTGTTGGTTGTCATACCTGCGGATCAAATTCTTTACCGGATCGGAAATGGTGGGCCGATAAGCCTGTTTAATCTCCTCTACAGGCGCAAGCTTTTCGATCAGCTCAATTTGCTCCTCTGTCAGCGGCTTTTCATCAACGATGATGCGGGCAATATGTTGTAAAGGGATCGAGAGCGCTTCCACGGTATCGACGGGGATCACATGGAATGCGGAAATGACGGGCCCCAGCACAATTAGGGTGACGATTACGCTTATCATGCCGGAAGCGAGCACAGGCAGCCATTGCTTACGCAGCATCACCACGGCAAACGGGATGCACAGCGCAAAGGCCAAAAAACCGTTTGTACGCAAAAGGCTCATCAAAACCCCTGTGATGGTAAACATGGGCAGCACAGGCCAGATGGACTCTCCGCTGCGGTATCGATTTAAAAGCTTCCAAAGGGAAATGGCAAACAGCAGCACCACTCCGCCGAATAAGATATCCTTCCACATTGTCAGGCTGTACATCGCATGGAAAGGAACCAGCGCAAAATAGGCCAGCAGCCCGATGCACCAGCTGTTTTTGCCCCTTGGCGGTAAACCGTATGAATCAGGTAAGAGAAGATGAGGGCCATCGTTGTCATCTGGAATAACGTATAGGTGGCGATTCCAGCGTTTGCCGTGCCAAAATTGCGTAGCCGATGGAATAGAACAGCTTGATAATCATGGTGTGCGTGAAGGATGGTGGTTACTCAGCGGCCGGATGCCAAGGATCTGATCCATCTGCCATACGGAATCATTGGAAAGAATCCCGGGAAAGTAAGCGAGAAAATAGGGGAGCCAGCAGATAAAAATAATGAGAAAACAGCACAGAAAAACGGCCCAGTTTTCCATCGGCGGCGCCTTTGTACGCAGGATGGTAAATCTGCCTGCGCATTCATACAACCGCTGAAAGCAAAAATAGAAGAAAAGCAAAAGCCCCGCCGCGATAAAAGCGGTTAGCAGGCCTTGCTGAACAGGGCTGTTTTGAAAATCCTCCATGCGGATGCCGTAATATAGATTATCCTCTTTGCTATATCTGCCCAACAGGGCGATTACCGTACACGCCGCCGAAGAGATCAGAGCGAGCGTTTTGATTTGACGGGTAGATTGAAACCCGTATTTGTAATAGAAATAAAAAATACCGGCCACAAGGAATAGGCAAACGCTGCTCATCACGCTTAATTCTAGAAAAACAGCGGCGGCCATGGTGGAAATGCAGGCCATGCCAAAGAGAAGCGCCGTGCGTAAATGCGCAGGAAGCTCAAATTCCGGGGCTGCTTGTGTTGCAGCTTTCATGCTTGTGATCATTCCTTTCTTTGCGAGGCGGGTGCAAAGGGTGCAAAAAATATTTTTCACCTTCATCCTTTTTCCCCTTTTCTTGCAGATGTAAGTAGAGCTCAAAAAGCTGGCGATGCTTTACCCGGATGGAATCCAGGATCAATCCACAACTGAATGAGAGGAGCGCACAAACCGCGCTAAAGCAGGAAACAATCAAAGTGGGGAAACGCGGCACTAGTCCGGTGCGGAAATAATAGATCAAAACCGGGAGGAAAAGCACCGCTGCAAATAGGGCGAGGATCAGCGCGAACAACCCAAAAAACTGAAGCGGCTTATATTCGCGGAACAGGCGGAAAATGGTGATTAACACCTTGAAGCCGTCGGAAAAGGTGTTGAGCTTTGAAACGCTGCCCTCCATGCGGTCGCGGTAGCTGATCGGTATTTCGCGGATAGCAAGGTTTTTATCAAGCGCATGTACGGTCATCTCCGTTTCAATCTCAAATCCGGCGGATAACACTGGGAAGCTTTTGACGAAGCGGCGGCTGAATGCACGGCATCCGGTCATGATATCCTTTACGTTGCTGTTGAAGATAAAGTTGATGAGCCCGCGCACCATCCGATTGCCCAAATTGTGAAAAGGGCGTTTATTTTCAGTGAAATAAGTGCTGGAGAGCCGGTCCCCAATGGCCATTTCCGCCTTGCCATCCAACACTAGCTGCGCAACCTTCACGGCGTCCTCCGCCGGATAGGTGTCGTCCCCATCGACCATGATGTAGCAATCCGCATCGATATCACGGAACATGCTGCGCACAACATTGCCTTTTCCCTGCTGGTATTCGGGCACGACAATCGCGCCATGTTCCAGCGCGACTTGTGCCGTTTTGTCAGAAGAGTTATTATCGTATACATAGATATCCGCTTCCGGCAGATGCTGATGAAAATCTTCAATCACATTTGCAATCGTCAATTCTTCATTATAGCATGGAACCAGCACTGCAATCTTCTTCATTTTATACCCCCTATCTTTCTCAACAAACGAGAAAATTTTTTAATTCCGCAAGGAACAGATATGGCTCAGTATAGCATGTCTGCATCAAAAGATCAAATCCGGAGCCGCAACCGCAGACATCAATTTTTGCGGTTGATAAACCGCGTTCTGTAGCGGCGAACACCGTTCGCCGCTACAGATCAAAATGGATTGTCATTGCACTGGCTTGCAGTTTCATACAGGGCGGATAAACAAAACCGGGCCCGGTATGTAGCCGAGCCTGGTTTTGCTTTGTGTTTTGAACAGCGCAAGCAATTTTTGAGCAGACGATATAGCAAAAGGGTTATATCATTTTTGAGTTCCTATCAACTGAAGGTTTGGTATCCAGCAGGCTGTTTCTAGCCTGCCGTAGGGCGGCGTATTTTTCCTCCAGAGCCTGGCGTTTTTCTGTTTTTTGAAACGTCCGTTCCCGGTAAACAGATTTATATTGCAATTCATTGCTGCGGCCTGCCACATAAACTTGGTTGGAAAGCACTTCACGCAATAGCGCATCGAAAGAGAGCCAAAGCTTATCGATGGCGTTTTGTGCATATCCGGTCAAATCCATTGTGAAAATCTCATTGAGCAGGGCCACATATTCCGAAACCGGGAGCATTTCGCGGTAGGCGTCCTCCAAGGCTTTCTGCGCCTGATCTACCTCCTGCTGCGACACAGCGCCTTCGGTAAGAATCCTTTTGGCTTGTTCCAGCGCACTTTGAAAGATCAGGTAAGTGTAATCGATATACTGCTCGTTTTCCGGCAGCTTGCAGTTGTTTACAGCCTTCTGCAACGCAGTGGTGGAAACGGATGGCGTTGGCGTTTCGCTATTTGACAGCGGCTTTTTTTCTGGGAGCGTCAGTTCGCCTTCCGCCTGATCGAGCAGGATATCCAGCTTGACCACGCCGTTATGCCGAATGGTGACCGTGAGCGTTGGGTGTCCGGATCCCATTTTGTGGTGTGAGTAAAGGGCGCGTTTGCCCGCCGCCCTCCATGTTGCTGCGAAGGATCAGCTTTGGCGCGCCGCCGTTGAGCGTGCCGGTCACAGTGATCGTGGTTTCCCGCATTTCACTGTCATCCACCCCGAGCGGATTGCCGTTTTCATCGAGCGTTAGATATTCCCCACAGAGATTCACCCAGCTTTTTCCTTCCGGATTTCGGGCGTCGCCGCTTTGATCATTCTCCCTTATCGGTACGGTAGTTGGAGAGATAAAAGGAGAGGCGGTCCTGCCTTTCTGTGACGATCGCTGAGGTGTGCTCCTGCGCGGTGATCGAGAAGGAGGAGGCGTTGCTGTATAGCGGCATCATGCTGGCTGTCTTTACGCCCTGTGCGTTTTCTAGATTATTGATAAAATACCACTGATCTTTGATCCGCATGGCATAGGTATCGCCCTGCGCCTGCTCTGGGAAAAGGGCGTCGTAATCAGCCTGCTCTTGTTTCTGAGCGATCAATGCAATACCGTTTTGGGTAAATAACTCCCGTTCGGCTTGGCGCAGGTTAGAGGGCAGCAGGGGAAGAATCCGGTAGCGGCCGGTCGATGGATACAAATTCGACTCCTTCAGATTATAATGAAAATCCGGATAATTTGCGCGGCCCAAAACCGCGGCAGGCGTTTCTTTGAGCATATCCTCCCGACTTGGAATTGTAATCTCTCCGTTGAGGATGGCGTCGAAAAGGGGGAGATGCCATATTGAAAGCCGGCGATCGGCTTCCCACCGTTGGAGGTGGAGAAGTTTGGCGCCTCCGCTTTGAAGCAGGTGCCGCCGCAGCTCATGACGAGCATCATGGACTGGACGTACATATTTTCCGGATAGGAGAGGATGAGATCCCACTCATCGTCTACATATTTGTCGTATTCCCCAAAGAGGGATTTTTTGTCTCCGTCCACCTGCCAGTGCCACCAGTCGGAGCAACGCCCCAGTTGCCGACGAGCCCCGCCAGCCAAAGCCCCTGCATGACGGAATAGGAGGAGGGGTTTCCGTAGGATTCTTTATTCATCAGTACGATATTGGCCGCATTGTTTTTAAAAGCGGAATAAAAAGCGTCATTTTTCTCAAACCATTCAAGCACCATGCCGTTATCGTAGTTCATATTCGTATCAGTCCAAAAGAAAAATGCGCCGTATTTGGCCGCGAGGGTAATACAATCGATGATGTACTGCGCATTGTTGCTTTCCACCTCACCGCGCCAGATGACGCCGTTGTAAAGCTCTGCGGCATTGAGACCGTAAAAATAATCGTGCCGGCTGGCAAAGCGCTCCTCCAGCCAGGCAATTGGAATGCGCTCCTCCATCTGATATTCCCCATTGATATTCTGGATGGCATATGGAATCTGATTTTTTTCGCATTCGTCGGCGGTCGTTTCTAGCCATGCGAGCGCCTGATCGCTGCCTGGTAGAAGCGTATGGCCTGGGATGAGCAGGAGCACTGTGTAGGGTTGCTGATTTTCAGGGATCGAATTCCATAATGTCAGCAAAGGTTCATCGCCATAGTAGTTGACGAGGTTGAGCGGGTTTTGGCTGTCGATCACGCGCCTAAGCGGCTGCTTTTTCTCAGAGGTAACGGTTTGAAAGGTCTGAAGCAGCACCTTGCGCTCCTTTTCGGAGAACTGCTTTTCATCCTGCGGGAGCTGGTTTGTCATCGTATAAGCGATTGTTCCTGCAATTGCAGTAATCACCACAGCGATGGAAAGGCAAATGGAAATGATCGCCGCAAGCCGCTTTTTTCTCCGCTCTTTTCCGGCCTGCTTTTTCTCCGGATCCTTGCGCATATAGAACGCTCCTTTTCGGAGGGGGTGATCCCCCTAGTTCAATTGAAATCTCTATGCTGATGTTACCATTCCAGCGTTCCACTTGTCAATGCCTGAAGGTTACGGAATTGCCGCTTGTCAAATCGGAGCGCGCCCAGTATAATATTTTCATCGTATTGCTCAAAGGGCTGGGGCGGCTGTCCTCGTCTGCTGGTGCAAACGATGATTCAGGCGGCTTTTGATCTAGCGCGCCCGGAAAGAAGGATGTAAAAATGCTCATTCGTGAATGCCTGAAGCAAAAAGATGTAACGCTATCCTTTGAGGTATTTCCGCCAAAGCCGGGAATGCCCTTTCAGCCCGTGCAGGAGGCGGTGACAGCGCTTTCCCAATACACCCCGGATTTTATGAGCGTCACCTACGGAGCAGGCGGCGGCACCTCTCAGAACACCATCGATATCGCTTCTTTTATTCAAAAGGAGTGCGGCACGGCGGCGCTCGCGCACTTGAGCTGCGTTTCTTCGTCCAGGGCGGAGGTTGCCCAGCTAATTGAGGAGCTCAGGGCAAAGGGAATTCAAAATGTGCTGGCCTTGCGCGGCGATATCCCGGATGGTATGACATTCCCTGAGGCTGGTTATTATAAATATGCTTACCAGCTCGTGGAGGAAATAAAATCCCGCGGCGATTTCTGCGTAGGGGCTGCCTGCTACCCGGAGGGGCATGTGGAATGTGCCAGCAGCGCCGCAGACCTCAGCCACCTGAAGGCCAAAGTGGATTGCGGTTGTGATTTCCTCATTACCCAGATGTTCTTTGACAATCATGTGTTATACAGCTTTTTATACCGCGCGCTGCGCGTGGGGATTGATGTGCCCGTGATCGCAGGCGTGATGCCGGTGACAAGCGGGCGGCAAATTAAGCGCATCTGCGCTTTGGCGGGGACGACGCTCACCCCGAAATTCCGCTCCATCCTCGACCGCTTTGGCGACAATCCCGCGGCGCTCAAGCAGGCCGGTATCGCCTACGCGACCGATCAAATCATCGACCTGTTAGCAAATGGCGTGAAGGTATCCATCTATATACAATGAATAAGCCCGATGTTGCGCAGAAGATTGTTGCAAATTTGTCTGAAATACTTGCCTGATGTTTTTATAACGGGAATGGGGGATTCCATTGGATATTCGTTCGTTGCTTGGGAAGCAGCTGCTCTTTTTTGATGGCGGCATGGGCTCTCTTTTGCAGGAGAAGGGCTTGCAGCCCGGTGCGCTGCCGGAATTGATGAACCTGACTGATCCGCAAACGATTCGGCAGATTCACACGCAATATTATCAGGCGGGCAGCCATGTTGTCACCGCCAACACCTTCGGCGCGAATCGCTTGAAGCTGCGGGGCAGCGGGCATTCGGCGGAAGAGGTGGTTTCAGCCGCCGTAGCCAATGCACGCGCTGCGGCGGAGCAGTGCGGGGGTGATGCGCCACGTTCGTCGCCCTTGATATCGGCTACGGGCAAGCTGCTTGCCCCAATGGGGGAGTTGCCGTTTGAGGAGGCGGTGGACGCCTTTGCGGAGGTTGCCCGAGCAGGCGAGAGAGCGGGCGCAGATCTTGCGATTATTGAAACTATGACGGATACCTATGAGGCAAAGGCCGCTGTGCTCGCAGTGAAGGAGCATACAAAGCTGCCTGTTTTCCTCACCTTCTCTTTCGATGCCCAGGGCAAGCTGCTCACCGGCGGCTCTATCGCCGCTGCCGTTGCCATAGCGGAAGGCCTGCGCGTGGATGCGCTCGGTTTCAACTGCGGCCTTGGCCCCGTGCAAATGAAGGGCCTCCTGCCGCAATTGCTGGAAGCCACCTCTACCCCCATCATTCTCAACCCCAATGCCGGCATGCCCGCTATGCGGGATGGGAAGACGGTGTATGATGTGCTGCCGGATGAATTTGCCCGTGAGATGGAGCAGATGGCACAAATGGGAGCCTGCGTGCTCGGCGGTTGCTGCGGTACAACGCCGGCCTATATTCGTGAAATGGTTGCCCGTTGTAAACCGCTTTCGCCTGTGCCGGTCGCACGAAAGGGCAAAACAGTCGTATCCTCTTATGCGGAAGTCCGCGAGATCGGCGCGGCCCCCATTATCATCGGCGAGCGCATCAACCCAACGGGAAAAAAGCGTTTTCAGCAGGCCCTGCGGGAAAACGATATGGATTATGTGCTTACGCAGGCGGTTGAGCAGCAGGCGAGCGGCGCGCATATTCTGGATGTTAACGTCGGCCTGCCCGGTATTGACGAGCGGGCGGTGATGGGCAGGGCCGTGGAGGCGCTTCAGTGCGTGACGGCGCTTCCGCTCCAGATCGACACTTCCGATCCGGTGGTGATGGAGCACGCCTTGCGCCTCTATAACGGCAAGGCGATGATGAACTCCGTCAACGGGAAGCAGGAGGTGATGGACCAGGTTTTTCCCCTGGCGCAAAAATACGGCGGCGTGATCGTCGCGCTGACGCTCGATGAATCCGGCATTCCTGCCACGGCGGAAGGTCGGCTTCAAATTGCACGGCGGATCGTATCGGAAGCGGAGAAGTATGGGATTGAAAAAAAAGATATCGTCATTGACGCTCTGACTATGACCATCAGCTCGGATGCACAGGCGGCGCACACAACGCTTGAGGCGGTGCGCCTGATCAAGCGGGAACTGGGCGTGAAAACGGTGCTCGGCGTGTCCAATGTTTCCTTCGGCCTGCCAAACCGGGAGGTAATTAACGCCGCCTTTTATACCATGGCGCTTCAGGCCGGGCTGGATGCGGGTATCATCAATCCCAATATGGCGTCCATGCGCGGCGCATACCTGAGCTATTGTGCGCTTGCAGGGCTCGATCCGCAGTGCGGCGCGTATATCTCCCATTTTGCAGGGGGAGAGGAGCAGGCGGCAAAGGGAAAAGAGCTATCTCTTTATGAAATTCTGCTGCGCGGATTGAAGGATCAGGCCTATGAGAGCACAAAGGCACTTTTGCAGAACCGGGATTCCAACGAGATTATTAACCAGATCCTTGTTCCAGCCCTCAATGAGGTGGGGCAGGGGTTTGAAAAGAAAACGGTATTCCTCCCGCAGCTCATGAGCAGCGCTGCGGCGGCGACCAATGCCTTTGAGGCGATCAAGGAGCATGTGCTCGCAAGCGGCGCCGCTCCGGAGAAGCATGGCACGATCCTGCTCGCTACGGTGGAAGGGGATATTCACGATATCGGAAAGAATATCGTGAAGGTGATGCTGGATAACTATGGGTTCGATGTAATCGACCTTGGCAAAAATGTGCCCTGCGAGCGGGTAGTGGATGAGGCGGAGCGGCTTGATTGCCGGCTGGTGGGCCTGAGCGCATTGATGACCACCACCGTGCCCGCAATGGAGCGCACGATCCGGCTGCTCCGGGAGCGCGGCCTCGATTGCCGGGTTATGGTAGGCGGCGCGGTGCTCACGCAGGAATATGCGGACGAAATTGGCGCGGATTTTTACGGGAAGGACGCCATGGCGAGCGTGCGCTTTGCGCAGCAGCTGTTTTCCGTGTGAGTGCTGGTTGAACAGAATATAAATGGAGGGGCTGCTGCAAATTGTTTTGCAGCAGCCCCTGGCCTTTTCAATGCTTTTATGAACTGTCACATTGTGCATTATGCCTATGAAATCCATGCTTTCTCCGATATTCCGCCGGCGCATAGCCCGTGTGCTTTTTGAAACAGTTGGAAAAATAATTCCGGTCGGCATAGGAGAGGTGCTGGGCGACCTCGTCAATTGTAAAACTGGTATTGCATAGGTAGAGCTTGGCAACCTCGATTTTCTTCTTCTCAAAGTAGCGGTAGGGAGTGATGCCATATTCATTGCGGAATAGCGTAATAATATGATTTTTGGAATAGCTGAATTCCGCGCAGATCGTTTCCAGTGACAGCTTCCCTTCGATCTGAGCGTCGATGGCCGCTCGGATTTTTTCCGGAAGAGAGGCTTCGCGCTGCGTGACCACGCGATTCATTTGAAGAACCATTTGGAGCAGGATTACCGTCAGGCTCTCGATCAGGCGTGGATAATCCCTTTTCTGCGCCTGTACACACCGGCTGATTTCATGAAAATAAGGGAGCAGGTTGCAGTTCGTAAAGCAATAGCTGTTTTTGGGAAGATAGGAATCGATCATGTTTTGCATAAATGGCCCGTCAAAAACAATCCAATGCTTTTGCCATGGGTTTTGTGCGTCGGCTCGTAGGAATGCGCGCTGTGCTTCGTTAAAAGAATCGTGCAGTTCTGTTCCGGGCGGTATGTTTGGCCGTTGATTTTCAAAATACCTGCCCCTTGCGCAATATATTCAATGGCCATGATCCGGGAGCGAGGGCGGATCACATGGTAATCCGGGCGGCATTTTGTTTCCCCAATGGCCATCACATTCACGGGAAAAACCGGATCATAAAAGGGCCAGAGGGTAACGGCATGGTCGCCCGGGCTATATGCGGTTTCACCCAAAATAACGTTGCTTGGGAGCGGTTTTCGGCCCAATGTCTGGGATTCCGGGCGCTGGGTGTTTGGTTGGATATTCCTCATATTTCATAGTATATTGCCTATATTCCTCTCCGCTGATTCGTGATAGTATTATCATAACATACAATAGTTGCTTTGTGAATCGGATTTTGCATGGAGGGGAGAGCGCATAACCCGGGAATCGGCAATCTGTTGGGAGGCGATGCATCCATGTCATGTATTCGCCTTGCGGCGTGGGATGGTTGCCTCAATCAAATCAAGCTGGGGGAATAATTATGGAAAAAGTGGAATTTGAGATCGGCCGTTGAAGAGGTCAAAACGTATTGGAACAAACCTCCAGAGGGGAAATACATTCCTTATCAAGAATTTGTCGCCTATTCTGTGGGCGGCATCGGCGTGAATACGATCAATTCGCTGTTTGGCTATGTTGCGCTTACGGCAAACTGTCTGCTTTTGGGCTCGGCCTATCAAATTGCACCGATGGATCTTGCTATTATGTCCATTGTTATGAGTATCTTAAATCTGGTGAAAACGCCGTTTATCAGCATGCTCGTTGACAATACCAATACAAAATACGGCAAATTCCGCCCTTATTTGCTGATAACCGGAGTTCCAACAGCCGCTTTGCTGATCTTAATGGCGTTCATTCCGAATTCGCTCTCCTATCCGCTGAAATGTACGATGCTCAGCCTGATCTATGCACTGTTGATGATTTTTCAATCCCTGTATGCGCTTGCGTTTACGAGCCTGGCACAGGTGCTCACACCCAATGGGGAGGAGCGCACGGGGCTGTTATCCGTCAGCCAGTTTATCTATAGCCTTGGTCCATCTATCGTGAATCTTTTCTTTCCGATTTTAGCGGGCTTATTTGCGGGAGGAATGACAGGCTTTACTGCTTATCGCACGCTGTTCCCGATTTTTTCTGTGTTTGGTATCATTTTGAGCCTGTGGACGTTCAAGGGCACGGAAGAAAAAATTGTTGTCCCCAGAAACTATGTGGCGAAAGTCCGCTTTGTGGATGGAATCTCTGAAATCAAAAGCAATAAATATTTTTGGCTGATGACACTTTATAATGTCCTCGGCGGCCTAAAGGGCGGCATCGGCGGAATTTTAGCATGGTATTGTATCTATGTGGTCCGCAGCGATGCCGTGCTGGGAGTGATGAATGCTGTGATTGGCACAGCCTCTGTGCCAGGCATGCTGCTCGCGCCGCTGCTGGCCAAAAAAGATCGGAAAGCGCTCGTCCCTGATTTGGTTCAATCTCCTGCGTGCGGGGTTTGCGGGGCTAATGCTCGTCACAACGAAAAGCCCATTTTTGTTTCTTGCATGCCTCTATCTTTCAACGGCGGCGATCGGCGGCGACGGCGTTATGGTGTCCGCAATGACTGCGGATGTATTTGACTATCAGCAGTGGAAAACCGGCAAGCGGCTGGAGGGCTTCATCACCCAGTTCAGCGGCATGCTGGTAACGGCGGCTACGATGCTCTTTAACCTGATCCTTCCCTGGTTTTATGAGCATTATGGGCTTGAGAAGGATTATACGGTTTTGTTCCAGGAGGCGGTTCGCACACCTATTTTCAACATCATGATTATCACCACGGTTATCAGCTGCCTTGCAGCAGTGATTCCGATTCTGTTTTATGATATGACGGAGAAAAAGCAGGCGGAGATCATTGCAGATTTAAAGGAGCGCGCGGAGGCGGAAATATAAACGCATCCCGAAAGCCTGTTTTTCTGCCGTGCGGGAAAGAAAGGAAGGCGAGAAGATATGGAGTTGATAAGCAGCAATTCCGATTTAACGCAATGGATGGCCTGGGCGCAGCAAAAGGCCGCTTCTTTTGTGATGACCGGGCAATCCGGGCCTGTGAACCGCGGAGACGGTGGAAAGTGGTATGGGCCGTCGGGGCGTTTTTCCAACCGTAGCCGTGTGATCAGGCGGCCCAACAGGCAGTGGCGCAGCCGAAAGACTATCTCCCATCTTATTGGGCGGGGTATCATGACCGCACAGCCTTTTACATCCGGGATTTTGTCCATCAGGCGGCCGGAGCTGAGTATTTGGGGTATCATGAAGAGAATTATCAGATGATGCGCTGCTTTGTGGAAGGCGCTTGTGCGGATACCGGCTGGTATGCTCCCTGGGCGCTGAATTTTGATGGCAGCTTTATTATATGGACACTCCCAATCACCGTAGGTTCGTGCGGGAGCTTACCGCCCAGTATGAGCTGGTCGAAACCATATGCAAGCTTTATTTCCTCTCCGGAGACAGCCGCTATCTGGATCGCCAAATGCGCACATTTACCGAACGAATTCTTGGAGAATTTACCCAGCGACACGACGGAATGGTGTTCTCCATAAAAAATGGAATTCCAGAGGGGCGCGGCAATATTTGGCGTGGATCAGCCAGCTACAATGAATCCGGGCGGTCGCTTGCAGAAGCGGGCGACAGCATTGCGGCGCTTTATCAGCGCTGGCAGCATTCGGCAAACTGTTGGAAGCCCTAGGGGAGCGGGAGTCGGCGGGTGGTTACCTCCGGCGCGCTGCGGAGCTGAGATCCTATTTTTATGATGTGTGGAGCCTTCCGCCGGAGGGCAACGGCTATGTGTTCGGGATCGATCAAAAAGGCCGGAAATATTGGCGTTGGGAGAGATCGGCCAAAGGAATCACCGGCGCGGAAACGTGCTTCTTTCTGCCGATGAAGCTGTTAACCGAACCAGGGGAGCGCAATAACCTGCTGCTGGAAGAGATCGACCAAAGAGCCGCTGATCCTCAGACTGCGGCGGTGAATATCGAGAGCTATACTTATTTGCCGCAGGTTTTCTTCCCTTACCAGCAGGCAGAGCGCGCGTGGCGCTGGATGAAATATATTGGCGGTAGGCTTTTGTTACCGCATGTTCATGAGAGCCAGGGCCGCAATGAGGATTATCCGGAGCTTTCTTTTACCATGTTTTCTCATGCTGTTGAAGGGTTGGCCGGCTTTTCCGCCGACTTGCCGGCGGGAAGGATTGTTACTTGTCCCTGTCTGCCGGAGGAAGTTCCAGGGCTATCCATAAGAGGCTGCGGCTAGGGGATTATAGCATGGATTTTGAGCTTCTTTCCCATCACGAGGCGGCGTTCTACAACCATTCAAACCGTCCGCTGTGCTGGAAATGCACGTTTGCAGGGCAATCTGCCCGGCAACCTGCTCATTTTGTAGTTGATGGGGCGGAATTGCAGCCACAATCTGAAACGGTGAACGGCGTTGCCCGTTCGTTTATTGAGGTATCTGTGCCGCCGCAGTCTGGCAAAAAGGTTTCTGCCCTAAACTAGGCGGTTAAAGCGGCAAAAATAAAAAAGGAAGCGCGCTGCAAGGGAGCTTTGCGGCGCGCTATCTTTTTGTGAAGGGAATGGCTTACACACGTTATTGTAACTATTTTGTGAACTCCCTTGACATCGGGTGCAAACTGTATTATTGTATTATCATCTTAATACAATAATACAAGGAGGCGCACAGATGACATGGATCATCACTGCCGACCGGCCGATTTATCTCCAGCTGGTTGAGCAGTTGGAACTTGCGATCGTCGCAGGGGAATACCGGGCCGGCGGGAAGCTGCCAAGCGTTCGGGAGCTCGCCGCCGAGGCGGCAGTCAACCCCAACACGATGCAGCGGGCTATGCAGGAGCTGGAGGCACGTGGCCTCATCAACACGCAGCGGACAGCTGGGCGTACCATTACGGAGGATGAAACAATGATTCAGGCATTGAGGCAGCAAAAGGCGCAAGAGCAAATCGCCCAGTTCTGGCAGCTATGCAGAAGCTCGGATTTACCCAGGCGGAAGCTCTCTCGCTCTTAAAACAAACAAAGGAGAATGCATAATGGATGCGATTTTATCCTGCCAAGGGCTGACGAAGCTCTATGGGCAAAAGGCGGCGCTTGTCGATTTTACCTACGATTTTCCAAAGGGACGGATCGTCGGCCTCCTGGGGCCGAACGGCAGTGGAAAACGACGCTGTTAAAGCTTGCAGCCGGGTTGCTCACTGCCACGCGGGGAAGCATCCGCGTCTGTGGTCTGGAACCGGGGACGGAGACAAAAAGCGCGTTTCCTTCCTGCCG